>VFQQ010000057.1_pt1 | contig 286973 bp, 217 predicted proteins | sample 3512341 | NCBI WGS metagenome assembly VFQQ01 (sample SAMN10412373, study PRJNA504923) | tailings metagenome | isolation source: Relicate 2 Philex TSF1 revegetated site | place: Philippines: Tuba, Benguet | collected 2017-08-29
CGCCGGCTCAACCCCGGCGAGCCAGGACCAGCCCCGCGCGCTCGCGGAACGAGCATGCCCCCAACCACCACGGACGAGCGACACCAATCGCCGCCCGGGGCCTTCTCCATGTCCGAATGCAATCCAACTCCAACCACGTCGAACCACGCCTCCGCCACGATTCGCGGCAGAACCGCTCCTCGCGGGCAACCGAAGGCCGAGGTCTCGAAGAACCCCGCACGATCGAGCCCCGGCGTATGGATGCACCCGCCCGGCGCGTACGATCTCGTCATGGAGCCCGTCCGTGTCGCGTGCGTTCGGTACCTGAACACCGCCCCGCTGGTCGAGGGGCTGGATGCGGTCGAGGGCTTGACCCTCGTCCCCAGCGTGCCGTCGGCCATCGTCGGCATGCTCGCGTCGGGCGAGGCGGACGTCGGGCTCGCGTCAGTGGTCGATGCGGCCCGGTCCGACGTGCCCCTCCGCGTGCTCCCCTGCGGGATGATCGGCTGCGACGGGCCGACGCTCACGGTGCGGGTGTTCTCGTCGGTGCCGTGGAACGAGGTCACGACGCTGCACGCCGACACCGACAGCCACACGTCGGTGGTGCTCGCGCGCCTGCTGCTCGACGCGGTGTACGGGCGGCGGGTGGAGGTCGTGGCGTTCGACGCGCGGGAACGCGTCGAGCGGGGATCGGGTCGGGCGCCTGTGCTGGCGTCTGGGGCGGGGCTGGAGGAGAGTTGGCCCCCGACGGTGCTGCTGATCGGCGACAAGGTCGCGACGGACCCGCCCCCGGCGGATCGGTACCCGCACCAGTTGGACCTGGGCGAGACGTGGAAGCGGTGGACGGGCCTGCCCTTCGTGTACGCCGCGTGGATGTGCCGGGCGGACGAGTCGGGCTCGGCGCGCGTGCGGACGGCGGCGGCGCTGCTCGATCGCCAGCGCCTGCGGAACCGGGCGCGCCTCGGCTGGATCGTCGCCAAGCGTGCGCCCGAGGCGCGCTGGGACCCGGCGCTCGCGGCGCGCTACCTGGGCGACCTGCTGCGGTACGACCTCGACGGCGCCGCCCGCGAAGGCCTGACGCGGTTCCTGCGGGAGGCGCACGCCCGCGGACTCGTCGAGCGGGGCGAGGTGTCGTGGGCGGAACTGCTCGCGCCGGGGGCGGCGTGAGCGCGCGGGGGCTCATGGTCGCGCTGGCGGCGTGGGTGCTCGCGGTGGTGCTGGGCGCGGCCCGCGAGGCGCGGGCGCAGGAGATGGACGCCGCCGCGAAGGACGAGGTGCTGCACGCGCTGCGGGATCACCTGGTGCGTCACGCGTACGTCGGGGGAGTGGATTTCCGCAAACTGCCCGCGCACCTGGAGGCGAACCGCGAGGCGATCGGCCGCGCACCGAACGCGACGGCCTTCACGATCCAGGTGAACCGCGTGCTCGAGCGGTTCGGCGTGAGCCACGTCATGCTCGTGCCGCCGGACATGGCGAGGGGCATGCGACGGGCGGCGACCATCGGCATCGGGGCCGACGTGCGCCCGGCGCAGGGCGGCCTGCGCGTGCTCGGGCTCACGCCTGATTCGCCCGCGCGCGAGCGCGGGCTGGCGCCCGGCGACGTCATCACGCACGTGGACGGCGTGCGCGCCACCGAGCCCGAGATGCTCGAGGGCGAGACAGGGAGCGTGGCGGTGCTCCGCGTGCGGAAGGTCGCGGGCGACGTGCTGGAGGTGCGGGTCGAGCGGGTGCTCACGGTGCGGCGCGAGCCCGCGGAATATCGCGAACTGGCGCCCGACGTCGCGCTCATCCGCATCCCGACATTCAACGACGGGTACGACCCCTTCGAGATCGAGGACCTCGTGGCCCGGGCGTTCTGGAAGCCCGCGCTGGTGATCGACCTGCGGGGGAACGGGGGCGGGCGCGTCGCGTACCTGCTGCACCTGCTGTCGCTGCTGGTGGCCGAGGGGACGCCGATCGGCACGCCCGTGACGAACGTGCTCGCGGCGCGGTATGTGGAGGCGACCGGGGGCGACCCGTCCGACGCGCGGGCGGTGGCGGCGTGGTCGCCCGAGCACCTGAAGGTGCCCGAGAACCCGCGGACGCCCTACCCCGGGCGCGTGGGCGTGCTGATCGACGGCGGGTCGGCGAGCGCGTCGGAGGTGACGAGCGCGGCGTTGCGCGAGGTGCGCGGCGCGGTGGTGGTGGGGGCGACGTCGGCCGGGGCGCTGCTGGTCTCGACGTACACCCCCCTGCCCCACGGGTTCCTCGTGCAGGCGCCGATCTCAGACTACATCACGATCCGGGGGGAACGCCCCGAGGGCGTGGGCGTGAGGCCCGACATGGAAGCGCCGGCGGGGCGACGGAGCGAGGATCCGGCGGCGGCGGCTATCCTGCGGGCGCTGCGGACGCGGTGAAGCACGCGGGGCGGCGAAATACGGAACCACGACGTGACGACCCCGCCGACCTTGGACGAGATCCGTGCGCAGTTCCCCGCGCTCGACGCGGGCGTCATCTACCTCGACAACGCCGGCGGATCGCAGTTGCCCCGGTGCGTCATCGCGGCGGCGGCGCGTTGCCTCCGCGAGACCTACGCGCAGGTCGGGGGCGACTACGCCCCCTCGCAGGCGGCGTCGGCGAACCTGCGCCGGGCGCACGAACTGGTGAAGGTGTTCGTGAACGCCTCGCCCCGCGAGTTCGCGCCCGACAGCGAGACCTCGGGCAGCGCGATCCTCGGGCATTCGAGCACCGCGCTCTGCCACCTGCTCGCGTCGTGCTACGCCGACGCGCGCGACGCGGCGCGGGCGGCGGGCAGGGACGACGGGCGCGATGAGGTGATCGTCGCGACGGCGGGGCACGAGGCGAACATCGGCCCGTGGCGCCGCCTGGCGCGCCGGGGCTGGCGCGTCACGCACTGGCCCACCGAGGTCGACGCGCAGGGCCTCTGGCGGCCCCGCCTCGAGACGCTGGAGCGGCTGCTCTCGACGCGGACGCGCGTCGTGGCGTTCCCGCAGGTGTCGAACATCCTCGGGCAGGCGTGGGACGTGGGCGAGGTGTGCGCGCTCGTGCGCCGGCACGGCGCACGCTCGGTGGTCGACGGCGTGGCGTACGCGCCCCACGCAACGCCGGATGTGCGGGCGTACGCGTGCGACTGGTACGTCTACTCGGCGTACAAGGTGCTGGGCCCCCACGCGGGCGCGCTGTACGGCTCGCGCGAGGCGCTCGCGGAACTCGACGGGCCCAACCACGAGTTCATCCCACGCCACGAGGTGCCACGGGTGTTCGAGGTCGGGGGCGTGGCGCACGAGGCGTGCGCGATGATCCTGGGCCTGTGGGAGTACGCGTGCTTCATCGCGCGGGCCGACCCGGCGGGGCCGATCGAGCGGGGCGTGCTGGAGCGGGCCTTCGCGCACCTCGGGCGCCTCGAGCACGAGCACACGCGCCGGGTGCTCCAGTCGCTGCTGGGCATGCCCCGGGTGCGGGTGGTGGGCTCGCCCGTCGACGACGCGGCGCGCGTGAGCACGATCAGTTTCGTGGTGGAGGGGCAGGCGTCGGCGACGGTGGCGCGCTCGGCGAACGCGCGGGGCATCGGGATTCGGTTCGGCAGTTTCTACTCGCGCCGCCTGGTGGAAGAACTCGGGCTCGACCCCGACGACGGCGTCGTGCGCATCAGCCCGCTGCACTACACCTCGCCCGCGGAGATCGACCGCGCGATGGATCACATCGACGGGCTGGTGCGCCCGCAGGGCGCGCCGCGGGCGCTGGCCTGAGGTTGGGCGGCGGCGCGCTCCGGGGGCGCGCTACTTGGGCGCGGCGCGTTCGCCCTCGCGGATCATCTCGACGACGCGCTCCATGAGCGCGTTGGGCACGGGGACGGTGAGGTTGTACTGCGTGATGCGCCAGCGCCCGTCGATGCGGACGAGCGCGCCCGAGCCGCGGCACTCGCCGAGTTTCGCGTTCTCGAGCGTCTCGTCGAACCAGGCGCCGTCGCCGGACGGCGTGACGCCGACGCTGCGCCGGATCGGGCGGTAGGTCCAGGCGCTGCCCCGGCGGAAGTAGGGCTCGGCGAACGCGCGGAACTGCGGGAGCGTCCAGCGTTCGGTCGCGTCGGTGCCGAGGAAGACCGCCTCGGGCGCGAAGTGCGCGAAGTACCGCACCTCGTCGGCCTTGGCCGCGGCGTCGTGGAAGTCGTCGAGGACGGCGTGGATGGCCCGGACGGCGCTCTCGCGCGAAGTGATTACCCCCCGGCGCGAGGGACGGCGCGATTCGAGCACGTCGAACACCTCGCCCGGGTCGATCGTGAGCACGTGCCCCTGGCCCTCGAGTTCGCGGAGTTCGTGCTCGAAGTTGAGGTCGCGCAGGCGCTGGGCGGCCCGGCGGGCCTGGGGAAGCCAGAACTCCGCGTCGGCCGCGCCGACGAACATCGTGACGGGCACCGTGCGCAGGCGGTCGAGGCGGAGCAGCACGTCGTCGTTCTCGGGGGCGCCGGGGAGAACGGTGAGCGAGGCGTACCGCCCGGGGTCTTCGGTGGCCGCGGCGAAGCCGGCGAGACCGCCCGTGCTCACGCCCGCGAGGTGTGCCAGCCCGTTCTCCCAGCGGAGAAACTCGGCGCAGTGGTCGAGGAGTTCGCCCAGCAGGCGCGGCTCGCGGGACCACGCCGAGCCCTCGGGGATGGCGGGACTCAGGACGATCCATCCGCGCCGGGCGGCCTGGTCGCGCCAGTAGACGTCCAGCGCCCTCCGGACCATCGCTTCATCGCCCTTGCCCGGCGGGAGGGCGACGACCATCGGCGCGGGGCGCGCGCCGGGGGGCGATTCGGGGATCAGGAGGGCGAAGCGGAGCGTGCGTCCGTCGCGCGCGACGTACGTGCGGAATGGATCGGGCGGCGCCGGGTCGGCGTCGGGCGCGACGGGCGGCTGGGCGTGGGCGAAGAGGGCGGACACCAGCAACGCGACGAGGGCGATGAGGCGCGGCATGCGCGAGCGTACGCCGCTATTCGGCGGGGACGGCGTTGCGGAGGAGGAAGGGGAGCGGCGGGAGGCCCGCCTTGGCGCGCAGGGCGTCCTGTTCGTCCATGGCCTCGCGCATGGCCTCGGGCGAGCCGTAGGAGTCGATGGTGCCGCCGTCGCGCACGGGGCGGAAGCGGGGGTCGTCGGCGGTGGGGAGGATGACGAAGAGCCAGAGCCCCGGATCGGCGGAGGGGAAGTGGATGCCCTGGTGGACGAAGACGAAGTCGTCGACGCGGTGGCCGACGAGGCGCCCTTCGGGCGTGACTTCGCGTTCGGAGGTGTCGGACTGGAGCGTGAGGGAGGCGAAGGTGGTGGGGGGGAGCATGCCGCTCTTGATGAGGGCGGCGACGTCGTCGGAGGCGACGCCGTTGCGGACCATGGCATCGCCCCGGAGGACGAGGGCGATCTGGGTGGCGTTGGAGACGGGCTGGCCTGCGACGACGGGCGGCGTGATGGTCATGGTGTTCGCCGCGCCGATGGCGGCGAAGAGCGTGACGGCGAGCCAGAGGCCGGCGACGACGACGGAGACGATGGGCATGGCGAGGACGGCGAAGGCGGCGCGCAGCCCGCTGACGCGCTGGGCGCGGGTGAGCATGATGCCGGCGCTGACGACCCACCAGAAAATGAAGATGAAGGAGAAGTACATGCCCAGGCAGGGGACGGCGGAGAGGGCGTTGGCGCCGCTGCTGTAGCAGAGGGCCTGGGCGGTGCGCCGGATGGGGTAGGCGGTGCCGCCGGTGAGTTTGAGGGTGGCGTGGGCGCAGCCGATCCAGAGGAAGATGTAGAGGAGGGTGGCGAGGACCCCGATGAGCAGGCCGATGCTCCCGCCTCCGGCCATGCCGAGGAGCGTCGTGACGTTGCCCCGTCCGCCGATGCCCGCGCCCATGACGAGGGCGAAGATGAGGATGGGGGCGATGGAAAAGAGGAGGAAGACGGTGGTGGTGACCACGGCGTAGATGATGCCGCTGGGGGCGGAGGGGGGGATGGCGTCCATGAGTCGCCCGGGGGAGATCATGGAGCGGCCGATGGTTTTGAACCAGGCGATGAGCAGGCCGATGCGGCGGCGTTCGAACCAGGGCATGTCGTCGGGGCGGGTCTGTTCCTCGGCGACGCCGGCGGTGGGCAGGAGGACGCACTCGTCCATGGTGATGGGTCGAGCGCAGGAGACGCAGCGGAAGGCGTCGGGGACGAGATGCCCCTTGTCGCCGGTGCCGTAGTAGTCTTGGCCGCAGTGGGGGCAGCAGAAGCGGACGGCGTTGAGGGTGAAGTCGAAGTCGGAGGGCTTGAAGGGCGTGCCGCACTCCGGGCACTCGCGGGCGCGGATGTTCCAGAGGGGATAGTCGCAGGATTTGCAGTTCATGCGGTCGGGGCCTTGAACCAGCGTGCGACGTCCTCGCGGACGCGGGCCCGCGCGAACCAGATGAGGAGGAACGCGGGCATGGCCAGGGCCCAGGTGATGGTGAGGAGGATGGTGAAGAGCATGATGATCTCGGTGAGGGCGGCGGGCATGGCCGGGCCGCCCTGCTGCTGCATCGCCTCGAACTGTCCGCGCTGCGCGTACCAGGTGAGCACGGTGCCCCAGATGGCCTCGGGGATGCGGAGGACGGCGTAGACGCGGAGGAGGCGAACCGACGAGGTGCGGCGCCTGACGAGGTGCGCCCCGCCGACGATCAGGAGCACCGCGAGGCAGGTGGCGACGCCGGAGTAGATCGCGGAGTGGACGGCGTGCTCGCGGAAGGATTCGATCCCCGCGTCGCCCTGGGGCATGAACCGGCCCATGGCGTCCATGAAGAACGGGGCGGCGATGCCCCACAGCCCGCCGAAGGCGCCCAGCGCCCCGAAGGCGATGGCGATGACGCCGATGACGGTGGGCCAGGAGGGGGGCTTGGGGGCGACGCCGATGGGCCCGGGGCGCACGGGCGGCGCCTCGGCGAGCACGCCGGACGGGCTCATGGGCTGGGGGTCGGTCACGGTACCTCCTTCAGGGGAAGAGTCTACCCGGGGATGAGTTCGGAAGGTGCGACGGCGGGTTTTTCGCGCCCCATACTCTTGTATGGATCGCCGCCGCGGGCGGCTCGGAGCCAATGTGATGCGTATTGCCGCCCTTCCCGTCGCGCTGCTGCTCGCCCTGGCCGGAGTTGCCATGGGCCAGGGCGCGGCTCCGCCCCCCACGCCCCCCACGCCCCCCACGCCTGAGCAGGCCGAGCCGATCCAGAACCAGGCCCCCGAGCCGCACATCGTGGAGTTGATGCGGGCGGAGGCGGCGCGGCTGATGCCGCAGTTGAAGTGCCTCTCGGCGCGCCAGTTCCTGCTGGCGACGAGTTTCCTGCTGTTCCCGGAGGATCGGGTGATCTACTGGGACGCGAAGAACCGCGAGGCGTTGACGCCGGCGGAGTTCGAGGCATTGCCGGCCGAGGCGCGGGCGCGGTTCGAGGCGCTGACGCTGACGCCGCGGGATTACTACTACACGCGGTACGGGTCGCCGCTGGCGTACGTCCGCGCGATCGAGATCGCGTGCGACTACTTCCCCGGGCGATGGGCGTTCCAGGGGCGGCGGGTGCTCGACTTCGGGTACGGGACGATCGGGCACCTGCGGCTGCTGGCGAGCATCGGCGTGCACGCGGTGGGGGTGGACGTTGACCCGCGCCTGCGGGCGCTCTACAGCGACCCCGAGGACACGGGCGTCATCCCCGGGATCGTGGTGATGCAGGAGCCCCCGCCCGACGGCACGCTGACGCTCGTGCACGGGCGCTGGCCCGCGGAGGCGAAGGCGAAGGGCGAGGTGGGCGAGGGATACGACCTGATCCTGAGCAAGAACACGCTGAAGAAGGGGTACATCACGCCCGAGCGCCCGGTCGATCCGCGGATGCTGGTGGACCTGGGCGTAACGCCCGAGGAGTACGTGCGCGCGGTGGCGGCGGCCCTGAAGCCCGGGGGGATCTTCCTGATCTACAACCTGTCGCCCGCGCAGAAGAGCGACCCCGCGCAGTGGGTGCCTTGGGCGGACGGGCGGTGCCCCTTCCCGCGGGAAATGCTGCGCGAGGCCGGGCTCGAGGTGCTGGCGTTCGACGTGCCCGACGACGAGGCGGCGCGGGCGATGGGGCGGGCGCTGGAGTGGGACCAGGGCCTGCGACCGATGGACCTGGAGGGTGACCTGTTCGCGCTCTACACCGTGGTGCGCAAGCCCGCGGCGGGCGCTCCCGCGGCGGGCGCCGGCCCGCGCCCCGCGGCGCCCTGAGCCGGGAGAAGCACGCGGAGCGCGCGCGGATCGACGGTGAGCGTGAGGTCGAGCGGCTGGCCGGCGATGGGGCCGGCGAGGCGGACGCACTCGCCGTCGACCTGGACGGGCGCGTCGTCGTCGCTGCGGACGCGGACGTGCGCGGCGCGCGTGCGGATGACGTCCGCGGCGTGGCGGCGGAGGCGCGCGCCCAGCAGGCGGCGGAGCGCGCCGAGCGTGCCGGCGCAGGGCATGAAGACGACGTCGAGCAGGCCATCGCGCGGGTCGGCGTCGTAGGCCGGGTCGGTGCGCAGGGCGTACTGGCGGAGGTTGGCGACGACGAGCAGGCCGCGCGCGTTGGTGCAGAGGGTGCGTCCGTCGGCGTCGATGGTGAGGCGCGGGAGCGAGGGGCGCAGGCCCTCGCGCAGGACGGGGAGGATGTAGGAGGCGTGGCTGATGGGCCCGGTGCGGACGGCGTCGAGGCGGCGGATGACGCCGGCGTCGGGCCCGATGCTGCACATGATGGCGAAGGGAAGTTCGTGCGCGCCCAGGCGGAGCGTGGCGAGGTCGATGGTGTCGACGATGGCGGCGTCGGCGGCCTGGGCGATGCGCCGGGCGTCGGCGCGCATGCGGAACTCGCGGGCGAAGAGGTTCTCGGTGCCCAGCGGCGCGTGATGGACGGCGACGGATCGCCCGCGGAGGAGGGGGAGGAGGCGGTGGACGGTGCCGTCGCCGCCGGCGACGATGATGGCGTCGGCGCGGGCGAGCATGGGTGCGGCGTGTGCGGAGGCGACGTCGTCGAGGATGTCGCAGTCGTGCCCGGCGTCGCGGAGGGACTGGGCCGCGTCGGCGAGGGTCTGTCCCGCCCGACCCCGCCCGGCCCTGGGATTGCCCGCCAGCACGACGCGCATGGGCCCTGACAGTATCCGCACGGGTCGCGACGGGTATCCTCTCGCCGATGTCACTCCGGCGACTGCCAACGGACACCGACGACGGGCTGCTGCTGATCATCAGCGGGCCCAGCGGCGTCGGCAAGACGACGATCACGCGGGGCGTGGAGCGATCGATCCCCGACGCGGTGTTCTCGGTGTCGTGGACGACGCGCGCGCCCACGCCGGCGGACGTGGAGGGCGTGGATTACCACTTTGTGTCGGACGAGGCGTTCGAGCGGATGCGCCGCGAGGACGGGTTCCTCGAGACGGCGGGGGTGTACGGGAAGAAGTACGGCACGCCCCGGGCGTGGGTGCTGGAGCAACTGGCCCGCGGGCGGCTGGTGATCCTGGAGATCGACGTGCAGGGGGCGATCCAGGTGAAGGGGCGGCTGCCCGAGGCGTTCGGGGTGTTCATCCTCCCGCCGTCGGAGGACGAACTGCTGGCGCGCCTGCGTGAGCGGAAGCGCGAGAGCGAGGACCAGATCCAGCGGCGGTTCGCGGCGGCGCGGCGCGAGATCGGCGAGGCCCGCGCGTCGAACGTGTACGACGCGTTCATCATCAACGCGAACCTGGACGACGCGATCACCGAGTGCGTGGAGCGGGTGCTCGAGGTCCGGGCGTCCCGCGGGCGGCGCTAACTACCCCGCAGGTTGCGGATGAAGCGCGGGCGCTGCGAGACGCTGAGCGTGCGGAGCGCGCCCAGGAAGAGGCGCCGGTTGTCGTCGTCGTTCGCGCGGTCGCCCTTGGCGGCGTGGTCGGCGGCGAGTTCACGCAGGCGGCGCTGCTGGGGCCTGGTGAGCGTGATGCCCCGGGTGGCGTAGCGGTAGATGAGCTCGCCCGACGCGACGAGACGCTGGAACGAGCGCTCGACCTCGCGCCCGAAGGATTCGCCACGGACGGCGAGGACGACCTCGCCCCGAGCCGGGCGCTTCCCGTCGGCCTTGCGCTGGGAGCGCCGGTCGCGGACGATCGCGCGCCAGAACTCGTCGAGGGCTTCGTCGTAGGCGGATTGGTCGCCCGCGGGCAGGAGCGCCCGGACCTGGGCCCGCAGGGGGCCCTTCGCGCGGAGCGGGGCGAGAACCTCGTAGGCCTTCAGGCCCAGCATGAGTTTGTCGAGCCCGTCGTCGGTGCCCTCGGCGACGCCCAGCATGACGAGCAGGTCGAGGTTGTCGGCGAGGATGTCGTCGAGGGCGCGGGCCCGCTCGGCGAGCAGGGCGAGGATCGCGTCGTGCGCGGCACGGCGCTCGGGGGAGGCGTCGGGGGCGTCGAGCCCGAGGGTGCGGAGGGCGGCCTCTTCGGGCGGAATCTCGGGGACGAGGACGAGACCGTCGAACCCGCGGGCGAGCAGCGAGGGGCGCGACTCGGCGGGGGCGTCCTCGACGATGCGGGGCCCGGCGAGGGGCGGGGCGGGCGGCTGGGCGGGAGCGATGGAGGCGGCGAGCGCGACGGCGACGCACGCGAAGGGCGCTCGGAGTGTGCTGCGTGTGCTCGCCACGGAAGGCCTCCCGCGTCGGGGGAATCGTACACGGGAACGGCGTGGGCGCATAGGGCAAAACGGACTACCATCGGGCCGCCCGTGTCACGAGCCGCCGTTGCCATCCAGAACGCCATCGCCCTGTTCGAGGGCGGGAAGCCCGACCAGGCGAAGGCGGCGCTGCGCCAGCACCTGCAGCGCTCGCCGCAGGACGTGCAGGCGAACAAACTGCTCGCGATGTTCCACGGCGCGCTGCACGAGGACGAGCAGGCGTACGTGTTCATCACGCGTGCCGCGCTCGCGGCGCCGGGCGACGGCGAGGTCCAGTTCATGCTCGGGAACGTGTGCACGATCCTGAGGCGGTACAAGGACGGGGCGAAGGCGTACGCGGCGGCGGTGAAGATCGACCCGGCGAACCTGCAGGCGCACGACGGGCTGGGCAAGTGCCTGCTGAGCCTGGGCGAGTACGAGCGTGCGATGGAGGCGTACGAGGCCGGGCTGCGCGTCGCGCCCGACAACCCGGACCTGTACTTCCGGATGGGCGTGTCGCTGGCGCTCATCGGGCGGCTGGACGAGGCGCTGGCGGTGGTGGCGCGCGGGCGGGCGCGGATGCCCGATGATCCCTCGCTGCTGGAGTTTCTCGCGTACTACCGGAACTTCGCCGAGGCCGACCCGATCGCGCACCGCGAGGAGCACGTCGCGCTCGGTCGGACGATCGATCCCGGGCCGCCGGTCACGTTCGCGAACACGCGCGACCCCGAGCGGGCGTTGCGCGTGGCGTTCCTGTCGGCGGACTTCTACACGCACGCGTGCGCGTTCTTTCTCGCGGGCCCGCTGGGGGCGCTGGACCGGTCGCAGGTGGAGCCCTTCCTGTATTCCTGCGGCGAGCGGGACGACGCGTTCACCGCGCGGTTCCGCACGCTGGGGCAGTGGCGCGACGTGTCGCGGGCGACGCCCGCGGAGATCGCGGATCGGATGCGCGCGGACGCGATCGACGTGGTGATCGAGTGCTGCGGGTGGACGGAGCGCCGGGTGATGCACGCTGCGGCGCGGCGCCTGGCGCCGGTGCAGATGACGTACCTGGGGTATCCGAACACGACGGGGCTGGGGAACGTGCGGTACCGATTGGTCGACGCGCGGACCGACCCGCCCGGGGCCGCGGACGCGCACTGCACGGAAGAACTCGTGCGCCTGCCGGGGTGCTTCCTGTGCTACGAGCCGCCGGCGGAGGCGCGGGGCGAGTTTGACCCCACGCCCCCGAGCCGGCGCGCGGGCGCACCGGGCATCACGTTCGGCTCGTTCAACCGGGTGATGAAGATCTCGCCCCGCGCGGTCGAGTGCTGGGCGAGGATTCTGCGCGAGGTCGAGGGGAGCACGCTGCTCATCAAGGTGCAGATCGCGGCGGAGGAAGTGGGCCCGGCGTTCGCGGGGCGGTTCAAAGCGCTGGGCGTTGATCCCGCGCGGATCCGCACGGCGCCGTGGGCGAAGAAGCCCGGCGAGCACTTCCCGAACTATCGCCTGATGGACATCGCGCTGGACAGTTCGCCGTACAACGGCACGACGACGACGTGCGAGGCGACGTGGATGGGCGTGCCGGTGGTGGCGCTCGCGGGCGCGACGCACCGGGCGCGGGTCGGTGTGTCGCTGCTGGAGACGCTGGGGCTGCCCGAACTGGTGGCGGCGTCGCCCGACGAGTACGTGCGGATCGCGGTGGACCTGGCGCGCGATCCGGCGCGGCTGGCGGCGTATCACGCGTCGCTGCGGGCGCGGATGGGCGCGTCGCCGCTGGTCGATGGGGCGGCGTTTGCCCGCGGGTTCGAGGGCGTGCTGCGCGGGGTGTGGCGGCGCTGGTGCGAACACCCGGAGTGATGGACTCGGCGATGCACGATGCTGCGCGAGTGATCGAGGAGGCCGCCCACGCCGCGAAGGCGGGGGACGCGGCGCGCGCGATCGCGCTGGTGCGTGAGGCGCTCGCGGCACGCCCGGGCGATGCGGACCTGCTGCGGACGCTCGCGCGGGTGCACGTGCTCGCGGGGGACGGCGCTGGGGCTGCCCGCGCGCTGCGGACCATCGCGGACGCGAGCCTGGATGACGCCGCCCTGCAGCGCGACGTGGCGGAGGCGCTGGTGCTCGCCGGCGCGCCGAGCGAGGCGCTGGAGGTGCTGGCGCGCACGGCGCCCGCGGATGTGGGGGCCGCGGAATGCCGCGCGAAGGCGCTGCTGGCGCTGGACAGGGCGGAGGAGTTCCGGGCGGCGGCGGAGGCGATTCCCGGAGCCGCGCCGGATCGGCCGGAGACGTGGTGGCGGGGTGCGAAGGTGCTGGCGCAGGTGGGGATGGCGCACGACGCGGCGGCGCTGCTGCGGCGCGGGCTGGCGCGCTTGCCCGATGATCCCGACCTCCTCGAGGTGCTCTGCTACGTGATGAACTTCGACCCCGCGACGGACGCGGGCGAGCACGCGGCGCTGCACCGGCGGCTGGGCGAGGTGACGACGGCGCTGGGCCCGAGCGTGATCGCGCCGTTCGCGAACGGGCGGGACGCGGGTCGCCCGCTGCGCGTCGGGTTTGTGTCGGGCGACCTGCGGTTCCACGCGTGCGCGTTCTTTCTCGCGGGGCTGATCGGCGGGCTGGACCGCGCCCGCGTGCAGCCCGTGCTGTACGCGAACCACGCGCCCGACGAGACGACGCACAACTTCGCGGCCCTCGCGCCGCTGCGCGTGGTGTACGCGCTCGACGACGACGATCTGGAGGACGTCGTCCGCGCCGACCAGATCGACGTGCTCGTGGACTGCAACGGCTGGACGGGCGCGCACCGCCTGCGGGCGCTCGCGCGACGGCTCGCGCCGGTGCAGGTGACGTACCTGGGATATCCGAACACGACGGGGCTGGCGGCGATGGACGCGAGGATCGTCGACGCGATCAGCGATCCGCCCGGGGCGGAGGCGCACGCGTCGGAGCGGCTGGCGCGCCTGGCGGGGTGCTTCCTGGCGTACACGATCCCTCAGGAAGTGCCCGAGCCCGTGCCGACGGCGTACGCGACGGGCGACGCGGAGGGACCGACGTTCGTCTGCTTCAACCGCGTGGCGAAGATGCACGACGGGCTGTTCGCGCTCTGGGCGCGCCTCGTGAGCGAGGTCCCCGGCGCGAGGCTCTGCCTGAAGGGCGAGCCGCTCCCGGGGATCGACCACGTGCTGCGCCGCGCGTGGGCGCGGGCCGGCGGGGCGCCGGGGACACTCGTGCTGATGCCCTTCGAGCCCGACCCGCGGCGGCACTTGGCGGCGTACAACCAGGGCGACGTGGCGCTCGACACCTTCCCGTACACCGGCACGACGAGCACGTTCGAGGCGCTGCTGATGGGCGTGCCTGTCGTGACGCTGTGCGGCGGGACGCACCGGTCGCGCGTGGGCGCGTCGATCCTCACGCACGGGGGGCTCGGCGAGTTCGTCGCGCACAGCGAGGCGGAGTATGCGGCGCTCGCCGGGCGGGTCGCGCGCGACCGGGAAAGGCTGCGCGACCTGCGCGGGACGCTCCGCGGCCGGCTGCGGACGGGCCCGCTGTGCGATGCGGTGTCGCACGCGGCGGAGTTCGAGCGGGCGATCCGCGGGCTGTGGGCGGCGTGGTGCGGGGGGCGGCGATGAGCGCGATCGTGGCGAAGGTGCAGCAGGCCGAGCGGCTGCGCGACGCGGGGCGCTGCGACGAGGCGCTCGCGATCATCCAGCGGCTGCTCCCCAAGTCGCCCGGCGATCCGGGCTTGAACAGCGTGGCATCGTCGATCCTGCTGCGGATGGGGCGGGCGGATCAGGCGGAGTTCTACGCGAAGCGCGCGGTGGACGCCGAGCCGCGGAGCGCGGGGCTGCTGGTGGCGCTGGCGAACGCGCAGCACGCGCGGAAGAAGCCCGACGAGGCGCTGGCGACGCTGCGTCGCGCGGTGGAGGTGGAGCCCGACTATCCCGACGCGAGCGTGGCGCTGGCGAACGCGCTGATGGACATGCACGACGCGCCGGCGGCGGCGGCGCTGCTGGAGGGCGTGCTGACGCGGACGTTCACGCCCCACCTGGCGGCGTCGTACGCGGGGGCGCTGCTCACGCTGGGGCGGATCGACGAGGCGGTGGCGTTCACGCGCGAGGCCGTGCGCCGAGCGCCCGACGAGCCGATCCTGGTGGCCGGGCTGCCGGTGGCGATGACGTACCAGTTCGGGGCGAAGCCGGCGGACATCGCGCGGGCGGCGCGGGACTACGCGGACCTGATGCGCCGCCTGCGCCCGGCGGGGGCGGGGTTCGTGTATCCGCAGAGCCGCGACCCGGAGCGGCGGATCCGCGTGGGCCTCGTGTCGCCCGACCTGCGCCAGCACTCGGTGTCGTTCTTCGTCGAGCCGATCTTTGAGCGGCACGATCGCGCGTCGATCGAACTGGTCGCGTATTCGACCACGCGCGACCCCGACCGCGTGACGGCGCGCCTGCGTCCGCACGCGGCGTTGTGGCGCGACTGTCCGAACCTGTCGGACCTGGAACTCGCGCGGCTCATGCACGCCGACCGGCTCGACGTCGCCGTGGATCTCGCGGGGCACACGCTGGGGAACAATCTGCCGGCGTTCGTGCTGCGTCCGGCGCCGGTGCAGGCGACGTACTGCGGCTACCCGGACACGACGGGGCTGCGCGAGATCGACTACCGGATCGTCGATTCGCTGACGGACCCGCCGACGCCGGAGGTCGATGCGCACGCCGCCGAGAAACTGTGGCGGCTGGACCCGTGCTTCCTGTGCTATCGCCCGCTGGCCGACGCGCCCGCGCCGTCGCGCGACGCGTCCGTGCCCGGGCCGGTGTTCGGGAGTTTCAACGCGAGCCGGAAGATCAACGCGGGGTTGATCGAGGTCTGGGCGCGGCTGATGCAGCGCGTGCCCAACGCGACGCTGCTGCTGAAGAGTTTCGATTTCGCGACGCGCGGGCCGGCCGACCGGATCCGGGATGAGTTCGTGCGCCGGGGCGTCGACGCGTCGCGCCTCACGTTCCTGGCGGCGACGCCGAGCCTGGCGGAGCACCTGGCGCTGTACAGCCGGATGGACGTGGCGCTGGACGCGTACCCGTACCACGGGACGACGACGACGTGCGAGGCGCTGTGGATGGGCGTGCCGGTGGTGACGCTGGCGGGCGCGACGCACGCGGCGCGGGTGGGCGTGTCGCTGCTGACGAACGCGGGCGCGCCGGAACTGATCGCGGAGAGCCCCGAGGCGTACGTGGACCTGGCGGCGGGGCTGGCGGGCGACGCCGGTCGTCTGCGGGCGTATCGCGCGACGCTGCGCGGGCGGCTGGGCGCGTCGCCCGTGTGCGACGCAACGGGGTTCGCGCGCCGGTTCGACGGCGCGGTACGCGCGATGTGGCGGGCGTACTGCGCGCGGGCGTGAGCGGGAGAGTGCCGGCGCACGAAAAAGGCCCCGGCGCGGGTGCGCCGGGGCCTGGTGCGATCAGCGAGGGTGAATCAGAAGATCACTCGGGCGATGCCGGCGCGACCGGCGCGGGCGTCTGCTGCCCTTCGGTGAGCATGAAGAGCCAGGCCGGGAAGGCGGACGAGGAGCCCGAGCCGGCGTTGTAGATGTAGGACGCGTCGAGGGCCTTGGTGACGCGGAGTTTGAGTTCGGAGAGGTGGGCCTTGGTGTAGGGGTCGATGTTGGAGTCGCCCTTCTCGAGGGTCTTGCCGATCTTGGTGTTGATCTCGCGGAGTTTGTCGGTCGCGAGGTTGGCGATGGCCTTGTTGGCGACGTTGAAGCCCGAGTCGAGGGTGAGGTCGATGAGGCGTTCGGCGTGCTCGCGCTGGAGGGCGCGCCGGAGGCTGGAGATCATGGGCTGGCGGGCGGTGTACTTCTGCGAGACGCCCTTGTCGAGTTCGGACCAGACGGCGTCGCTGACGGTGTTGAGGATCTCGGGGAGGGTGAGCTGGTCCTGCGTGGCGGGGGTGAAGACCTCGTTGTCGTAGACGCGCCGGAGTTTGCCGGGGTTCATGAGTTGGGTGAGGACGCTGGCCTGCACGCCGGCGATGCGGTCGTGCACGGGCCAGGCCGGGTCGGCGGTGCGGCTCTCGTCCTTGTTCACCACCATCTTCGTGAGCAGTTCGGGGGTGAGCCCGAACGCCTCGTCGCGGAAGGAGTGGCGGATGACGAAGTTGAGCGCGTCGCGCTGGGCCTGGGCCGAGACGGGCTCGAGCGGCGGGCGGGAGTCGCCCTTGCGGTCGCGGTTGACGTGGGCCCCGCCGACCCAGTTGGCCATGATGTTGACGGCGTTGGACTGGGTGTTGAGGGTGATCTCGTACCCGCGCCGGGCCTTGCTCCAGGGCTCCCCGTCCTTCACGAACTGGTCGAGGATGCGTCCGCGGGAGAACTCGGTGAGTTTGATGAGGTTCTGGGCGTAGGTCTGGGGGTCCCTGGCGAAGTCGTAGCGCCGGGCGAGGGGGTCGGGCCCGCCGGTGTCCTCGTCGGTGAGGTATTCGTGCCCGGGCTCGCCGACGCGCTTGAGGACGTCCTTGGGGTCGCCGAGGGTGTAGCCGTACTCGATGGCCCACATGTCGTAGGTGCCGATGCCGAGCATGTGGTAGTCGCCCTGGACGAGGTTGGGGTCCATGTTGATGTTGACGGGGTTGTAGTCCATGACGGAGGCGGTGTGGGGCTTGCCGCGCATGGCTTCGCTGTTGATCTCGGCGAAGGAGAACTGGGAAGAGGCCTTGAAGTTGTGGCGCAGGCCGAGGGTGTGCCCGATCTCGTGGACGGTGAGGTGGGCGAGGGCGGGTCCGACGAACCATTCGGGGATGCCGTCGAGCCGGTCGCCCTCGTCCTTCTTTTCGCCGCCGCGCCCGCCGGGGGTGGCGGGCGGGTCGTCGAGGAGGCCGGCGACCTCGAGGTAGAGGCCCATGAGGGCCATGTCACGGGCCATGCCCTCGCTGGCCATGCACAGGCCGTGACGGGCGCCGAGGACGTCGGCGAGGTGGCGCAGGTCGGGGTTGGTGGCGACGGTCATGTCGGTGATGGGTGTGCCGACCCCGCCGTAGGCCGTCACGCCGCGCCGGGCGCGGTCGACCTGGCGTTGCTGGATGATGCGTTCGCGCTCGGAGGGCGGGGCGAGACGGACGCGCGGGTCCCACTGCGGGCGGGTTTCGAGCCAGGCGAGGGTTTCCTGGCTCATGCCCTCCATGGCGAGGCTCGGCGCGTACTCATTGGCCTGGTACCAGAAGTGGCGGATCCAGCCGTCGGTGAGGACGACGTCGGCGTCGAGGATCTGCCCCGAGATGGGGTGGGCGCGGCTGGGCCCGATGGCGGTGCCGATGTCGTTGCTGAGCCAGCGGATGAAGTTGTAGCGGACGTCCTCGGGGTCCTTGTCCATGTGGGCGCCGGTGGCCTTGTCCTGGTAGTAGACCTCGATGGCGTCGCGGATGCCGATCTTCTCGAAGGCGGCGTTCCAGTAGAGGGTGCCGTCCTTCACCCAGCGCCGGTAGCGGGTGGGGACGGTGTGCTCGACGTAGTAGATGATGGGCTGCTTGGGGGGGCTGAGCTTGAGTTTCGGGTCGGCCTTCTCGAGTTTCCAGCGGTTGATGTAGCGGGTGGCGACGCGGTCGCTCTGGAACTTGCCCAGGTCGCGGTACTCGGTGGTGAAGAAGCCGACGCGCTCGTCGGCGACGCGGGGCTTGTACTCCGGGTCGTCCTTGATGAGGGAGATGGAGTAGTGGAAGGACTTGAGGCGTCCGCCCGAGGCGGGGGCCGTGAACGTGATCTCGACGTTCTCGGGGAAGGCCTTGACCGAGTCGAGGGAGACGAGCCGGGTGTTCAGGCCGGCGGACATGGCGCCGTAGAAGGTGCCGGCGTTCTGGATGAGCAGTTCGTCGAGGTCGATGACGGGCTGCCCGTTGGGGCCCATGGCGACGATCGGCACGTCGATGATGACGCGGTCGACGAAGTGGTTCTTGATGGCGTCCTTGCTCTCGCGGTCGCCCGTCGAGCGGACGTCGAGGTTCGGCATGACCAGGGCCATGCGCTTGTCGAAGCGCTTCCAGTAGACGTACATGTCCTGGGCCTGCAGCCCGGCGAAGACCTCGCCGGTGGGGACGGTCATGGCGAAGAAGTGGCGCTGGCTGGCCCAGCCGCGCGGGAGTTCGGCGAGCATCTGCCCGTCCTTGTCCCGCTTCCAGACGTTGTACAGGCTGGGCTGCCCGTCGGCGGTCGAGACGACCTGCACGAAGTCCTTGGAGACCTCGGCGAAGGGCCTGAAATCGTCCTTGCTGTCCTGGGCCAGCACGCCACCGGCCAGCCCGTTCACCGCGATCAACGCGGCGGCCATCGTCCACGCACGGCGCATCTTCATGACACAACTCCTGCCCGGGAACTGACGCCCGGATCCATCGCGTCTCGCGCCGTCCGTTCGCGCAAGGCCGCGCCATAATCCCCGAACGCCGACGCACGGCGTCCTCGCACCACCACTCTACGCCAAGACGCGCACCACGGCACGTTCCGTCGGGCTTTCCCGGCGGCCGATCCCCCGGGCGAACCCCCTACGGGTGAGCGTGCAGGTCGCGTGCCGCTTGCGGATGAGCCCCGGGAGAGGGCGGTAGCATGCGGGCGATTGCTACCGCCCGAGCACGTCCCGCCCGCGCACCCCGAGGAGGGTGTGGGTGCCCGGGGGGAGGTCCGTGGCGTGCATCGCGCCGAAGTCGATCCAGCGGGGGCCATCGCCCGAGACGGGGTTGGTGGTGAGGGTGCTCGACCGCAGGCGTGCCGCGGACCCTTCGACGAAGCCGATGTCGACGGAGGCTTCGCCGCGGAGGATGCCGCGCTCCGCGAGGATCCAGGGGAAGTATGAACTCAGCAGCGCCTTCTCGGCGGGGTAGACGACCTCGGACAGGCGGGTCGCTCGCCACTGCGAAGGGCCCACGCGCGTCTCGACGCTCCAGAAGAGCGGGTCGGCGAGGAAGACGCAGGCGTAGCGGTACGCGGCGGCCGAGGAGTCCCTGCCGGGGAGCACGATCGTCCCGTCGGGGAGGACGTGGGATTCCGCGGGCGCGTCGGGCGAGACGAACGGGTCGAGCCCGCTGTTGCGGTAGTACCCCGCCGCGATCATCTCGCGAGGCCAGACGTCGCCCATCGCGAAGTACGGCTCGGTGGGGATGGTCCGCCACAGCCCGTGGGCCCAGAAGATCGGCCAGGTCTCGCGCCAGTCGCCCGTGTACATCGTGAAGATCGCGACGTGCTGGCGCTGATTCGACAGGGACTTGGCCTTGCGGCCCTCGGCACGTACGCGTGCGAGCGAACCCGCGACCAGCGCGATCAGCACCGCCACGACCGCCACGCACACGAGGGTTTCCACGAGCGTAAATCCTCGGGCGGTATGGAGTTCGCGGGAGGACGGGGTGTCCGAACGCCCCGGACGGGCTTGTGCGGCGCGTGGTGTGGCAAGCACGATGGCGAGCACGCCGCAGACGAGCATCACCCCATTTCTCGCGTACACGTCGAACGCGTCGTGCGTGATCTGCAGATATCGCGACCAGACGCCGAAGCATGCACACTGCGGAGGGCGGTCCAGCAGGTGTCTGTACGCGTAGTACACAGTCGCTCCGGACAGCGCCGCGACGGCGCACCACAGGATGGCGAGGCGTCGCGCGGGGGACACAATCCAGGCGCACGCGATCAGCAACTCCACCGCGGGGACAAGAAGCGCGACAAACGCGAGTGCCCGCACGGGTACGCCCCACGACAGAAGCGAGTGCTCGAAGGAGCCGATGTCGGCGAGTTTGCCGAATGCTCCTACGCCCAGCGGGAGCACGACCGCGAGTGACAGAATGCACACGACGAGGTCACGGCGCGCACGCATGGAGTGAGTGCCCCGATTTCGTTACGGCTCGCCGCCGCCGCCCCCGCACGCGTCGCCGGTGGTCAAGAGGGTTTCATGAGATGATGTGAATACGCCCGCGGCGAGGCAGGCGAGCGTCGAGCCGCCGGGCGGGATCGCGCACTTCTTTCTCTGGATGATGCAATCGCTCTGGCCCAGGGTAAACTGATCGAAGCCCTGAGGTCGCGACGCGATGTTGAAGATCGGATCGTCCGCGATCAGGATGTCCGAGCACGTGCCTGTGCCGCACGGCACGGCCCCGAGGGTCCAGCCCGCTTTCTGGCAGGCGGTCTGCTGGAAGACCTGCTGAAAGCAGGCTGCGCCGGCGGCGATGCTGATGCCCGTGACGACCGCGATCGAGGCCGCACGCCAAGTTCCCGGGTTTGCTGCCTGTGTCATGAACTGTCCTTTCTCATCGAGCGGTTTCTACGACGGAGTCCATCGCCCTCGTCGCCAGAGCCAGTACGTCACGGCCCCACATGGGATCACGATGAGCAGCGCCAGCCCGAGGATCCGTGTCCACGAAGCACCGGCGCCGGCGCGGGAGATCTCCGACGCCAGCGACGGCGTGGGCTCTCCGACCTGCCGGGTGATCTCGAAACGCCACTCGCCGCGGACAGGGTCGATGCCGCCGGTGCGCGGGGTCGCGAGCAGGGCCTGGGCTTCCGCACGAGCGACAGGCTCGATCGCGTCGAGCACCATGGCCCACTCCGGGTCCATGTCCTCGGACATCTTGCCCACAATCACCACGCGCGGGTACGCGTGAAAGTCCGATCCGGGGACGCGCGACCGCGGCGCGTAGCGATACTCGACCTGGGGCACGACGCGAGCCAACTCATCCGTGACGTGCCAGCGGGCGTGCTCGACAATGCCGCTGCCGGTCGTTGCGTCCCATCGTCCGCGGACCTCGTACGCGAGGATGCCCGATTCGGGCCTGGAACTCTCGGCACGCATCGTCCAGCGCCCACCCCCGGCGTCGATCGTGATAGCGCCGTGATCGCCCGTCGCCAGCAACTCGAGCGGGCCGGAGATCAGCACGGACATGGCGAAGAAGGCGTCGCCCCGCTGTGCGGCGGGATGCGGTGTGCCCGGCGCCGCGTCGTCATTCAGCCTGCCCACGACGAGGCTCGACGGCATCGCGAGCCACACGTCCTTCCCGCGCTGCGCCGAATCGATGAAATGCCCGGGGTTTGTATCCGCGACCTCCGCGAGATCATCCACAAGTCGCCAGTGACGATCATCGATGAAATAGAACGCCGCCGGGTCGCGGAGCGGGCCCTGCTTCAGCCGGCGATCAAACTTCGCCAGGACTTTCTGCTCGGGGTGCTCGGGCTTCCCCTTCACCCGCTCGCGCATCGAGGCTAACTCGCCTGCGGGGGGCACGTAGTAGTACTCGCGATGCCAGCGGATGACGTGCCCGTGCAGGGCCTTGTGCGGCACGATTGTCTTGACTTCACGATCGAGCCACGCCTGAACATCCGCGACACTCTGCGCCTGGCAGCGAACTGCGGTAGAAAGCACGCAGGCCACGGCCGCTATCACAACTCGTGCATGCACGATGTGACGCATGCAAAAATGTTATCCCCCTCCCCCCCCCGGTGTCAACGCATATATCAATCAGGGTGGATAGTGTGTGGATAACTGTCCCACCAGCCCCGCCTGGCGGAGGGCCATGAGGCCCGCGACGCACACCCCGAAGACCGCCGCCGCGGCGAGGAATCCGCGGTCGCGGAGGACCATCTCGGTGGGGTCGTCGTAGGTGCCCCGCTCCAGCAGGACGATGCCCCGCAGCAGGCCGTAGGTCGCGGGGAGCAGCGTGACCCAGAGCAGGTTGAACCCGAAGGTGTACTTGGCGTCCTGCGCGAGGACGTATCCGGAATAGGCCACGAGGGCGACGACGCCCGTGACGACCACGGCGAGACGGAGCATGTCGTCGGTGTAGCCGGCCTGGACCTTGCGTGCGGCGGCGGCGGCCTCGCCCCCGCGGGCGCGGCGCTCGCCCAGGCGCTTCCCGAAGGCCAGGAACATCGCGAGGAAGAACGTGACATTGAGCAGCCACGTCGTCGGCGAGATGCCCACGGCGGCACACCCGCCCAGCACGCGCAGCACGAAGCCCATCGACAGGCACACCACGTCGGCGATGACCCGGTGCTTGAGCCAGATCGAGTACGCCAGCACGTTCGCGACGTACGCCATCACCGCCAGCCCGGTCCAGAGGCGCATCGCCTCGGGCAGTACCGCCAGGCACGCCGCCGCCAGCACCGCGAGCACGACCGCCCCCGTGAGGGCGGCCCGGGGCGAGATGGCCCCGCTGGCGACGGGGCGCTTGCGCTTGCGCGGGTGGGTGCGGTCCTGGGGCGCGTCGAGCACGTCGTTGACGATGTAGGTGGCGCTGCTCGCGAGGGAGAAGGCCCCGGCCGCCCCGATCGCCGCCCAGATGAGATCGGGGTCGCGGATGTTCCCGTCGGCGAGCGCGAACGCCGGGCCGATGAGCACGAACACGCTCTTGGTCCACTGGTGCGGGCGGGCCAGGCGCGCCCACGCGAGCGGCCCGCCCCGTGCGGGGGCGTCGGTCGGCGCGTTGTTCTGCCCGGCGTCGGCGGGCAGGTCGAGCGGCTGGGGGTCGAGCGGGCGGGGGTTCATGCCGCCCTCCCGTCGGGCGTAAGGAAGGCCATGTATTGGAGGCGTCCGCCGAAGACGAGGTTCCAGCCGGCGGGGTAGAGGTTCATGCGGTCGAGTTCGCGGGATGGGCGCAGGCCCGCGCGGGCGGCGCGGTCGCGCCAGCCGGCGAGGGAGGGGTAGTCGTAGAGGCAGCGCACGCCGTACGGAGCGTTGGCGGCCCAGTCCATCAGGGAGATGCGTGCCTTGGAGAACCACCCCTCGGCCCGGTGGTCCTTCACGATGACCAGGCGTTTGGCCACGCGGGCGCACTCGCGGAGCAGGGCCTCGGGCTGGGGCTCGTGGTGGAGGACGTCGGCGACGATGACGACGTCGTAGGCGCCATCGGCGAACGGGAGCGTGCCGCCTTCGTAGGCATGGACGACGATGGGCTCCCCGCCGCGCCGGTGGCGTTCGAGCCCTTCGACGACGAGGCCCGCGGGGGCCCCGGAGGCGTCGAGGAGGGCTTTGCCCAGGGTGCCGTTGCCGCAGCCGACGTCGAGGACGCGGTCGTCGGGTCGGAGCGCGGGGAGAACTTCGGCCACCAGCACCTGGAGCCGGCGCTGGTAGATCGGCGCGTGCATTGACCGCATCAGTCCCCGCACCATTGGGTCGTCAGGCCTCCTTGTGACGGTGTGCGTGCAGTGAACCCCTCGGGAACGCCGAATCGAAGCAGGCGCCCCTCCGGGCGCGACCGCATGACGAGCACCCCGGACAAACCTCGATCGGACAGCGAAGCCCCACACTCTACCGCGGGGCGCGGAACGCTGTTCGGTGGGCTGATCTCCGCGGTGGTCGGTGCGGCGGTGATGGTGCCGCTGATCCTCGCGCAGAACATGCGCGGTCGGGGTGCGAGCGATCAGATCAACTACCACGAGAAGGTCATCCGGACCTTCGCGGCCCAACTGCCGACGCCGGACCTGTCGGACTACCTCTCGGCCACGACCCCCGGCTATCACCTGCTGCTCGCGGTGTTCGCGCGGGGCGTGTCCGACGCGCGAGCGCACCTGCAACTGGCGGGGATGGTGTTCACGCTGGCGCTGCTCGCGCTGGTGGGGTGGTGCGTGGCGCGGTGGTCGGGCTCCTGGCGGCAGGGGGCGCTGCTGGCGCTCCCGCTGGCGGCGTCGCTGTACGTGGTGAGCGCCGGCGCCTGGCTGCTGCCCGACAACGCCGCGTGGCTGTGCGTCGCGGCGATCCTCGCGCTGCTCGTGCGCGGGCGGGGGATGACGGCGCTCGTGCTCGCGGGGGTGGTGCTGGTCGGGTTGGTGGCGTTCCGCCAGATCCACGTGTGGGCGGCGGGGGTGATCTGGGCGGCCGGTTGGCTGCGGGCGACGCTGCCGGTGGGGGAGTCGCGGACGCTGCTGGACCCGCGTGATCTCGTGCCCGCGGCGTCGCGCGGCGGGTGGAAGGGATGGGCGGCGAACGTGACGCTGGCGGTGGGGGTGACGGTTCCCGCGTGGGCGGTGCTCGCGTGGTTCTATCGGCTGTGGGACGGGCACCTGACGCCGCCGACGTTCGTCGCGTGGTACTCGCCGGGCGTGCAGTGGGCGACGCCCGCGTTCGTGCTGTCGTTGCTGGGCATTGTGGGGGTGTTCTGCGCCGGGTGGGTGGGGCCGGGGCTGGCGAAGGCCGTGCGGGAGCACCGGCTCGCGCTCGCGCTGGGCGTGGGGCTGGGGCTCGTGGCGGTGCTCGTGCCGGACACCACGTACGACTTCCGCGCCGGGCGGTTCTCGGGGATCTGGAACGGCGTGCGCATGGCGCCCGTGCTGGGCGGGCGGACGTCCGTCGTGCTGCTCGTGCTCGCGCCGCTGGGGGCGGCGTGCGTGGTGGCGTGGCTGGCGGGGATGGACCGGCGGGCGCGGTGGGTGATGCTGGCGGCGCTGGCGGGGTTCGCGGCGGCGCAGGCGACGAGCGAGCAACTGTGGCAGCGGTATCACGAGCCGTTCGTGCTGATCTGGGCGGCGTACGCGTGCGCGCTGCGCCGCGAGGGTGCGGCGGCGCCGCTCGCGGGGCGGCTGCGGCTCGTGGGGCCGGCGGCGATGGCGCTGGTGCTGGGCGCGGTGACGGCGTGGTCGATCGCGCGGGCGGGGGTGGCGACGGATCACGGCTTCGCGCCCGGGCGCGTCGAGTCCTCGCCCGATGCGCCGCCGTTCGGAGCGGGATCGGAACCCGGCGGGATGCCTGAAACGACCGACTACCATGGCCGATAGTCCCTGGTGAACGAGCCCCGACCGCGGGGACAAGGTCCGAGAACGCCGCGCCGTACGGCGCCGGGAGAGGATGACGCCGCCATGACGACGACGCGGAGATCGCTGATCACGGGCATCACGGGGCAGGACGGGTCGTACCTGGCCGAGTTTCTGCTCACGAAGGGGTACGAGGTCCACGGGATCATCCGGCGCTCGTCGTCGTTCAACACCGCGCGGATCGACCCGATCTACCAGGACCCGCACTTCCAGGCGGCGAAACTGAAACTGCACTACGGGGACCTGTGCGACGCGAGCAGCCTGGCGGACCTGATGCGGAAGGTTCGCCCCCACGAGGTGTACAACCTGGGCGCGCAGAGCCACGTGCGGGTGTCGTTCGACATGCCGCTGTTCACGGCGGACACGGTGGCGATGGGCGCGCTGCGGATGCTCGAGGCGGTGCGTGAGTTCCAGCAGGAGTCGGGGCAGCAGGTGCGGTTCTACCAGGCGAGCAGTTCGGAGCAGTACGGGAAGGTGGTGGAAACGCCGCAGACCGAGAGCACGCCCTTCTACCCGCGCAGCCCGTACGCGTGCGCGAAGGTGATGGCGCACTGGGCGACGGTGAACTATCGGGAGAGTTACGACCTGCACGCGTCGTGCGGGATCCTGTTCAACCACGAGAGCCCGCGCCGGGGCGAGACGTTCGTGACGCGGAAGATCACGCGGGCGGTGGGGCGGATCAAGATGGGCCTGCAGGACAAGGTGTTCCTGGGGAACCTGGACAGCAAGCGCGACTGGGGCTTCGCGGGCGATTACGTGCAGGCGATGTGGCGGATGCTCCAGCAGGACAAGCCCGACGACTACGTGATCGCGACGAACCAGACGTGGTCGGTGCGGGACTTCGCGGAGCGGGCGTTCGCGCACGCGGGGATGGACTACCGCGACTGCGTGGCGTTCGACCCGCGGTACCTGCGTCCGGCGGAGGTGGACCTGCTGCTGGGCGACTACTCGAAGGCGAAGGCGAAACTGGGGTGGTCGCCCACGACGAGTTTCGACGACCTCGTGAAGATGATGGTCGAGCACGACCTGGAACTGGCGAAGCGGGAGAAGACCCTGCGCGACGCGGGGCACAGCCTCACGGAGCGCCGGGGGCACGAGTAGGCGCGGGGATCGTGCGTAGGATTGCAGCATGGCAGTTCAACCCGCACGGCATGGCACCCAGGCTGCGCATAGTCCGGTCTGGATCGACTCGGCGGGGCAGGAGCCGGTGTATTTCTGTGCCGAGGATTTCGACGTGTTTGCGATGTCGCAGCACGAGGCGCTGGAGGCCGCGAAGAAGCAGGTTGATGCGGAGGCTGCCCAGCGACGAATCGCCGCAAAGTTCGGCGAGTTCATTGCCGACCTTCGAGCGTGGTGCCGCACGCGTCCTGTGCTGCTGTGCGCCGTGGACCGGACGATCGACGAGACCATGGTCGTGATCGTTGCTCGCGGCGAAGACGAGGCCGGTCGTCTGCACGACGAGATGGCGGAACTCGACCTGAAGAACTTCAGGGAGAATCAGTTCAGGCTTTCCTGGCTCCTGCTTCGCGAGTCGGAAGCGAGCGGCTTGAGCGCGTTCGTGAGACCCGCACAGGCCAGGCTGGTGTACCGTGCCCACGCGTAAGCAGCATCGGTTCGCGGCTGCGCGGATGCTGCGTGCCTACCGGGCGACCGGTGCGCGGTTTCCCGACTGGGGCGCCGTGATGCTGTTCTACGCCGCGCTGCACCTTCTGGAGCAGGCGTTTGAGGCCGAGGGGCGACACAATCTCACGCACGGGGAGCGCGAACTGTACATCAAGCAGCGGCATCAACAAGCTTGGGTGCCGTACAGCAGACTGCTCAACGAATCGAAGAAGGCGCGATACTTGCAAGGAGGCGGATTCAGCATGAACGCTCGGGCGGTCGACCGCGAGTTGCGACGGTTGCGGCTACGAATCCTGCGCCGATATGTCAGGACGCTCATCGGCGGCTTGCGGGCATAGCCGGCGCCACGTCCACCACCTGCGCGAAGTGGCGGCCGGCGCCGGGGTCGACCACGCGGTAGCCGGTCGCCCGCAGGCGCGGGCCCACGAAGGCGTGGTCGATGGACGTGACGCCCAGCGGGCGGGGGAAGGTCGTGCTCGGGCCCAGCCCGGCCTGGTCGTGGGCGTGCGTCATGTCGCCGACAAGGTGGTGGAGCGAGCGGCTGCCGCGCGGGGTGTTGAAGTCGCCGACGACGAGGTCGGGGGCGGGGAAGCCCAGCGCGTCGCCGGCGGGTGAGGCGGTGATCCCGCCGTCGGGCAGGATCTGGCCCAGGCGCAGGGCCTTCTCGGGCACGTCGCGCCCGGCGTCGTCGCGGCGCAGGACGGGCCCTCGGAAGGCGGCGATGGAGGTCGATGCTTCGCGGAGCATGCGTTCGCGGTGGATCCACATGTCGCTGGGCAGGTCGACGAACCAGATCGTGGAGGCTGAGCCGCCCCGCTCCTGCCACGCGGGGATCTCGAGTTCGATGAACATGGCCTCGCCCCCGGCGGTCGACGTGCGGGGAATCTTCCACCACGCGGGGCGGGCGGGCTCTTCGCGGATGTGGAGGGGCGTCCAGCCGAAGCGGCGGATGGGGTAGCGGCTCACGACGACGAGCAACCCCTGGCGCAGGGCGTAGGTGTGTTCGCCCATGCGTTCGCGGAGGGTGACCCAGTCGGCGCGGTGGTGGGGGTTGGAGACGAGGATGACGTCGGGGTTGTGCTCCAGCAGGCGTTCGTGGAAGGCCGACATCTGCTCCCAGGACGGGTTCCAGACGAGGACGCGGACGGACGCCGGGTCGCGCGCGGGGGTGATGAACCCCGCGGGCACGCGCCAGTCGATCACGAGCATGTGCAGCGCGCCCGCGAGGGTGAGCGCGGTCAGCACGGGGGCGCAGGGGAACTTCCAGCGGCTCGGGCGGGGCTTGGGCGTGACCCAGCGCAGGAGCCACCACAGGGCGAGCAGGAGGATCGCGGCGCCCAGGCTCGCCCACGCGGGCGTCCACGCGACGTACTGCGACCAGTGGAGGCGGTCGCTGAGAACGAGCCCGAGCGCGCGGACGAGCAGCGCGCACGCGGCCCCCCAGGCGCAGGCCCCGCGCGCGAGCACGAGGATGGCGCGCATCGCGCGGGCCAGGGTGCTCACGGGCCCACCTCGCGGACGCGCATGAGGCGCCGGGCGAGCGGGCGGACGCGTGCCGGGAGGAGCGAGAGCGCCTCGCGGACGTGGTCGTGGAGGAAGACGCGGGCGGCGAGGGCGAAGGTCGCGCTGAACACGCCTCCGACGATGCCCAGACGAACGACCTCGAACGTCTGGGCGCGGATGGCCTGGGGCACGAACGCGGGGAGCACGCCCGGGCCGGCGGCGGCGAGGCGGGTGTCGATCCACCAGGCGATTGCGCCGCAGGCGAGCGAGGCGGCGTAACTGGGCAGGGCGCTGGAAAGGGTGATGCGGGCCGGCACGCCGATCCGGCCGAGGGTGATCAGGGCGTAGGTGAGCCCGCTGATGGCGGCGAACACGCCGGCCCAGGCGGCGATGCCGACGGGGCTTTGGTGGATCGCGGCGCCCATGGCGGCGGCGCCGAGCCCGGCCGCCCCTGTCACGATCAGCCCGAACGCCCACGACCGGAAGCGCCCGCGTGCCTGCTGCACCGAGAGCGGCACCGCGAGGAGCACGGCGAAGGCGTAGGTGGCGCCCTGCACGAGCACCGCGTCGACGCTCGCACGCTTTGCCCCGCCGAAGAGCAGCCCCTCGAGCGCGGGGAACGTGACGCCCAGGCCCATGGCCATGGGGGCCGCCAGGAGCATGACCTGACGGAGCGCCCGGGCGGCGGCCCCGGCCAGGCGGTCGCGCTGGTCGACGATCTTCGCGAGCGCCGGGAAGAGCACGGCGTTGAGGTTGCTCGACAGGAGGATGCCGACCTGGACGACGATCTGAAAGGCGAAGAAGTAGGCCCCGACGACCTCGGTCGGGACAAATGGCTGGACGGCGAGGTTGCTCCCCCAGTTGATGACGGAGATGCCCAGGGCGCCGAGCATGATCCAGACGCTCGCGGCGAGCATGCTCCCCCAGCGCGACGTCGCGGGCGGGCGCGACCACAGGCGTTCGCGGGTGGCGCGCCAGGCGAGTGCCCATTCGAGGAGCGCGCACGCGACGATGGGGATGACGAAGGCCAAGGGGCCCACGCCCGCGAGGGCGAGGGCGATGGCCCCGCCGAAACGCACGATGCCGCTCGCGGACTGGATGAGCCCGACCTCGCGGAAGCGCAGATCGATGGAGAGCCGGGCCTGCATGATGATGCCCGGGGTGCTCAGCGGGAGCGAGGCGGCGATGACGTACATGAGCGTGGCGGCCTGGGGCTCGCCCGCGGCCTTGGCGATGAGCGGCGCCAGCCCGCACAGGACGAGCGCGACGCCCGTGTTGAAGGCCAGCGCCAGCCAGAAGACCGGGCCGACAAGCGTCTCGTACTCCTTCTGGCGCTGGAGCAGGAGGTGGCGGACGCCCCCGTCGCGGAAGGTGCCGGCGATGGCGGCGACGGACATGGCCAGGGCGTAGATGCCCCAGGCGTGGTCGTCGAGGAGGCGTCCGAGGACAATTGTGGCGGCGAGGCTGGCGGCGCGCGTGACGCCGGTGTTGAGGAACATCCAGAACGACCCGCGGACGACCGCGCCGCCCAGGGCGGGGGCGGGGCGCGGGTCGGGCTCAGGGGCGCGGGCGGAACAGGATGTTCCCGTAGTCATACCGCTCCCGGGGTGTGTGCGGGACCAGGCGGTCCCCGGACCATTCCAGGGCGTCGTAGCCCCGGGCGAGCATGTGATCGACGACGTGCCGGCTCTCGCGCTCGCCGGCCTGGTTGCCGACGTCGCCGACTTCGAGCGTGAGCATCGGGCGCCGGGTGCGCAGGAGGCGCTGCATCCCTTCCAGCACGGGGAGTTCGGCGCCCTCGGTGTCGATCTTGAGGAAGTCGGGGGTCACGCCGGTCTCGGCGACGTAGGAGTCGATCGCGCGGGCGCGGACGCGGACCTCGCGGGGTCGGGCGCGGGCCTCTTCGGCGGGGGTGAGTTTGCTCGCGCCCAGGGAGTTGAACGCGCTGAACTCGATGCCGTAGTCGCGGAAGGTGAGGTCGGTGTCCTCGCGGAAGGCGGCGACGTTGTTGGCGCGGGCGTTGGGGAGCCCGGCGAGGTTCTTCGAGACGACCTCGAAGGTGCTGGGGGTGGGCTCGAAGGCGTGGACCTGGCCCGAGGGGCCGACGAGGTGGGAGGCGAGGAGGGAGAAGTAGCCGAAGTGGGAGCCGACGTCGAAGAAGACCATCCCGGGGCGGAGGACCTCGGCGAAGACGCGGGTGAGGTCGTCCTCGAAGAACCCGTAGCGGTAGATGGTGAGCGAGACGCGGTCGGGGAAGACCACGTGCATGGGGGCGCCCCAGAAGGTGCGGGCGGTCATGGGGATGGCCGCCCCGCGCGACCGGCACCAGCGTTCGAGGACTTTCGAGACGAGGGTGGGCCCGGGTCGGGCGAGGACCTTGCGGAGCCCAGGGCCGACGGCGAGGCGTGCCCGGGCCGTCAGCGTCTGCACTTCGGAGTCCGTGAGCGCCATGGTGTTCCTTCGTCAGTGCGCCCCGGCCTGGCGCAGGGGATCGTCGGCGCGCACGAAGAGGACGTCCATCTGGAGCAGGGCGTCGTCGGAGTTTCGCCGGAGCAGGCCCATGACGTCGTACCACACGAACCCGCGGGCGTGCATGAACGCGATCACGTCGTGCACGATCGGCAGGCCCGGATGGAACGGGATGAAACTGACCTCCAGCAGCAGGGCGCGCGCGGACCGCATGGCCTGCTCGCCCCCGGCGAGCACTTCCAGCTCGTACCCCTGCACGTCGAGCTTGATGAACTCGGGCGCGGGCACGTCGCCCGAGGCGATCAGGGTGTCGAGCACGCGCATCTCGGCGGTGGTCTTGACGCCCTTGGCGCTGTCGTCGAGCAGGCTCGTCTGCGTGTCGTTGTCGTAGTACTCGACGGTCTTGGCCTCGCGCCCCAGGAAGCAGCGCCGGTAGTCGAAGCCCGGCACGTCGTGCCTGGTCTTGTCGAGGTGGGGCACTTCGCGGGCGTTGGGCTCGAAGCCGATGATCTTGGCGGCGGGCCAGATGGCGTGGACCATGCGGGCCCACTCGCCCTGGGCCGCCCCGACGTCGAGGATGACCTTGGGCGCGAACCCCAGCGACGCGAGGTGGCGCAGGCGCACCGGCATGTCGAGGTGGCGGAGCGTGGGGATGAAGGCCTTGGCCGATTCCTTCAGCCCGCGCCGGACCCCCATGGGCAGGGCGGCGTTCAGCGCGTTGTGCAGTTTGCGGCTCATGCGTGCGGACTCACCCCGAGCATCTCCCTTAGGAACGTACGTTCACCCGGTATTGTTCATCGGCCACACATGGCATGTTCGTGCGGCCTGATCGGGTCGGTCAGCGCGTCGCGTCCATCACCCAGGCCCAGTCGCGCAACCCCTGCACTGGCGGGAGGTTGAGCCGCTCGCGGAGCCTGCGGGCAAAGCACGCCCCGAAGTTCTCCGGCCTGTGGAACGCCACGAACCGGCGCCCCGCCTCGCTCAGGCGGAACGCCCCGGCCCCCTCCAGCGACGCCCGGATCGCCCCCGCGAAGACCTCCGGACGCGTCACGTCGCATGTCCAGCCCAGCCCGAACCGGGAGATCGTGTCCCCCACCCAGCCGTGGTCGGTGCCCAGGCTCGGGCGGCCCTGGCCCGCCGCGTGGATGACGATGGAGGAACTCCCGCTGTGCCCCGCCCCGGGCGGGTAGGGCGTGCACACCACGTCCATCGCGGCCACGCCCAGGCAGAGTTCCTCGTCGCTGATGTACCGGGCGAGGGTGATGATGCGTCCGGCCTTGACAGCCTGGGCGCCCTCGCCCGCGAGCAGGTCGCGGATGGGTTGTTCCTGCTTGCCCGCGAGGAGGAGGCGGTCGGTGGGGGCGAGGTCGGCCGCGAGGAACGCCCGGATGAGCAGGTCGATGCCCTTGCGCCGGTCCTGGTAGCCGACGCAGCCGATGATCCGCCCGTCCTCGGGGATGCCCAGGCGCCGGCGGGCCTCGGCGTGGGGCGGGGGGTCGAAGGGTTCGACCGGGTCGGGGATCAGTCGCACGCGCTTGGCGAGGGCGGGGGCACGGGCCTCGAGCGCCCGGACGACGATCGGGTCCATGTGGTGGACGACGCGGAAGGGGGCGGCGGCGGTGAGGGTGAGCCAGGCGCGGGTGCGCAGGGCCGCCTTCAGCCCGCCCGGCTGTTCGTACGCGAAACTCCCGCGCATCATGAGGCCCTCGATCTCGACGCCCTTGGGCAGGGAGAAGCGTCCGGTGAGCCGGCGCAGGCCGACGGTCTGGATCGTGCCGTCGGCGTAGGGCATGAGGACGTGGTCGGCCTTGAGGTCGGTGGCGATGCGCCGGAGGTGGGTGGCGAACGAGAGGAGCGTGTCGCGCATGGCGCCGGTCTTTTCGAAGGGCATCGACGCTTCGATGGTGGCGAGGTGCTCGACGCCCTTGATCTGGGCGGCGTACTCGGGCGAGGCGAGCCCCTCGCGGCTCGTGACGAACGTGAGCGAGGCCCCGGCCTCCCGGGCAATGGCGTGCAGGACGGGGAGCAGGCGCTTCACGTGCGTGTACCGGTGCCCGTCGGGGTTGGGCTCGTAGAGGGCGATGTGCATCGGGAACCCTATCGGCGCGCGCGGGGGGCGGCCTGCGCTACGCTCGCGCATGCTCGACCTGCGGACGCAGCGCATCCTGCTCACCGGCGGCGGGGGGTTCCTCGGACGGGGTGTCCGCGCGGCCCTGGCGAGCCGGGGCGTGGCGGACGATTCGATCCTGGCCCCGGCCCGGGCCGCGTGCGACTTCACGCGCCAGGAGGCGTGCGAGCGACTGGTCCGCGAGAGTTTCGCCGGCGCGGGGCCGACGCTGATCCTGCACCTGGCGGGGTTCGTGGGCGGGCTGGGGGCGAACCGCTCGTGGCCCTCGCGGTTCTTCTGCGACAACCTGGCGATGACGCTGCACCTGGTCGAGGCCTGCCGGGCGCGGGGCCTGCTGGGGGATCTGACGTTCGTGCAGGTCGGCACCATGTGCTCGTACCCCGCGGACGCGCCGTGCCCGTACAAGGAAGAGAGTCTGTGGCGGGGGCGGCCCGACGAGGAGGTCGCCAGTTACGGCGTGGCGAAACTGGCGGCGTGGCAACTGCTGGAATCATGCCGCCGGGAGTTCGGGCTACGGTTTGCGTACGTGATCCCCACCGGGTTCTTCGGGCCCGGGGACAACACGAACCCGGCGAACTCGCACGTGGCCGGGGCGCTGGTGCGGAAGTACGTGGACGCGGCCCGGGCCGGTACGCCGAAGGTGGTGAACTGGGGCTCCGGGGCGGCGGTGCGCGACCTGGTGTACATCGACGACGCGGCGGAGGGCGTGCTGCGGGCTGCGGAGCGCGTCGCCGACGGGACGCCCGTGAACCTGACCGGGGGGCAGGAAGTGACCATCCGCGCCCTGGCCGAGCTGGTCGCGCGGCTCAGCGGGTTCGCCGGCGAGACGGCGTGGGATACGAGCAAGGGCGACGGGCAGTTGCGCCGGAGTCTCGATGGATCGCGGGCGGCCGAACTGCTCGGCTGGACACCCCGGGTGGGCCTGGAGGACGGGCTGGCCCGGACGGTGGCGTGGTACCGGGGGGCGCTGGGGGCGTAGGGGCCCCGCGGGGGCTTCTGAAGGGTCAAGTCAACGCGGCGGGCGGTCGATGCTCGGGGTCGCTCCCGAACCGGGTGATGGTCCGGGAACGTACGATTCACCCCTCGTGCGGCGGCGTGCGGGCGGTGGGTGGGGCCAACTGGCGAGTCGGGAGATTTATGGGCAAGACCATTGTCGTGACGGGCGCGGGCGGGTTCATCGGCGGGCACCTGGTGGCCCGGATGCTGGAGCGCGGGTTCCACGTGCGGGCGGCGGACATCAAGCCGCTGGACGAGTGGTACCAGGTGCACCGGCACGCGGAGAACTACGCCGGTCCCGGCACGCCGACGAAACTCGGGGGCGACTGTCGCGACTTCAAGGTGTGCCGGGCGATCTGCCGGGGCGCGTCGGAGGTGTACCAGTTGGCCGCCGACATGGGCGGGATGGGGTTCATCGAGAACAACAAGGCCCTGTGCATGCTGAGCGTGCTGACGAACACGCACATGATCCTGGCGGCGCAGGAGGCGGGGGTGGACCGGTTCTTCTACGCGTCGTCGGCGTGCGTGTACAACGCGGACAAACAGAAGGACCCGAACATCGTCGCGCTGAAGGAGGCCGACGCGTACCCCGGGCTGCCCGAGGACGGGTACGGGTGGGAGAAGTTGTTCAGCGAGCGCATGTGCCGCCACTTCCGCGAGGACTTCGGGATCAGCGCCCGCGTGGCGCGGTTCCACAACGTCTACGGCCCGTACGGGACGTGGGAGGGCGGGCGCGAGAAGGCCCCGGCGGCCATCTGCCGGAAGGTGATCGCGGCGAAGGTCTCGGGCAAGCACGAGATCGAGATCTGGGGCGACGGGACGCAGACGCGCTCGTTCATGTTCATCGAGGACTGCCTGAAGGGGATCGACCTCATCACGCACTCGGAGATTCTCGAGCCCATCAACCTCGGGAGCAGCGAACTGGTGAGCATCAACCAGTTGGTGGACATCGCCGAGGAGATCGCGGGCGTGAAACTGAATCGTTCGTACAAGCTCGACGCGCCGCGGGGCGTGGCGGGGCGGAACAGCGACAACACGAAGATCCGCGGGTACCTGGGGTGGGAGCCCGACACGCGCCTGCGCGACGGCATGGAGAAGACCTACCGCTGGATCCACGACCAGTTCACCGCGAAGTACACCGCGAAGACCGCCCACAAGAGCAGCATCAGCACCTTCACGAAGGGCTCGCACCCGATCCCCGGGGACGGGTTCAACCCCGAGTCGAAGAACATGAAGACGTGGAAGCAGGGCATCCCCGCGGGGTGGGGCGAAGCCCCGGCAAAGAGCGCGAAGGGCAAGAAGGCCCCGGCGAAGCGCGGGGCCAAGTCCAAGCGGCCCGTCGCCAAGCGTCGGTGACCAAGTGAACATGGCGGAGCGCGCACCGGGCGGGACATGGGGCCCCGCCTTTTTCGATTGATCGCCAGCATCGCCCCCGCATGCCTGTTCGGAGGCGGTGCGGGGGCGTTCGCGTGCGCGGGGGGGCGTGAGAGTCGCGGGGGCGTGGGGGTCGCGTCGGGTGGTCCGGGTGGGTAGCATCCGCCCTCTCGGATGACCCAGTTCCTGCAAACCCTGACCGACGGCGTGACGGTGGGCATGCTCTACGCGCTCATCGCCCTCGGCTACACGATGGTCTACGGGATCCTGAAGTTCATCAACTTCGCGCACTCGGACATCTTCGCGCTGGGCGTGCATCTGTCGGTGGTGATGGCGGGGGTGCTGGGGATTTCGGCCCTGGGGAGCACCCAGGCCGCCCCGTGGTACGTGGGCGCGCTGGTGCTCGTGCTGGCGATGATCTGCTGCGGGTCGATCGGGTTCGTGATCGAGCGTCTGGCGTACAAGCCCCTGCGCGGGGCCCCGCGGATCAACGTGCTCATCACGGCGATCGGCGTGTCGCTGTTCCTGCAGAACCTGGGACAGTTGCCCTTCATGTTCGGGCCCTACCCGAAGGCGTGGCCGCCGCTGGTGCCCAACGAGGTGCTGTTCGAGGTGGGCGGGGTGAAGTTCCGTCTGGTGCACGGGGCGGTGCTGGGGACGGCGGTGGCGCTGATGATCGCGCTGAACACGCTGATCTTCCGGACGAAGGTGGGGGCGGCGATGCGGGCAGTGTCGTTCAACACGCGCACCGCGTCGCTCATGGGGATCAACGTCGACCGGATCATCTCGCTGACGTTCATCATCGGGTCGATGCTGGCGGCGGCGGGCGGGTTCCTGTACGGGGTGTACTACGAGGGGCAGATCAAGCAGACCGCGGACTCGATGTGGGTCATGCTCGGGCTGCGGGCGTTCGTGGCGGCGGTGGTGGGGGGCATCGGGAACGTGCGGGGCGCGGTGCTCGGCGGGCTGCTCATCGGGCTCATCGAGTTCTTCGGCGTGCAGTACCTGTCCGACCAGTACCGCGACGCGTACGTCTTCGCGATCCTCATCCTGGTGCTGCTCTTCCGCCCCGAGGGCGTGCTGGGCAAGGCGACGACGGAGAAGGTGTAGGTGTCGATCATCCGCGAACAGAGCGCGTCGCTGCGTCCCCCCGCCTGGCGGGGCGCGTTCAACGGCGCCTGGCCCGTGCTGGTCGCGGTGGCCGTCGGGCTGATCGCGTACGTCGCGGTGGGGCCGATGCTGGGCTCGTTCGCGAGCAAGATCATGCTCGTCATCGGGATCAACGTGATCCTCGCGGTCTCGCTGACGATCGTCAACGGGTTCACCGGGCAGTTCTCGATGGGGCACGCGGCGTTCATGGCCATCGGGGGCTACGTCGCGGCGGGGGTGGTCTACTACGGGGGGATGCGCCTCTTCGGCGAGCCGGGCTTCCAGGGCGGCGCGCTCTCGCTCACGCAGGGCGCCCACTCGCGCGGGCTCGTCGGGCGGGGGGACGTCCTCTTCGTGGCGGCGACGATCTGCGGCGGGCTGTTCGCGGCCGGGGCGGGGTACGTCGTGGGCCTGCCCAGCCTGCGCCTGCGGGGGGACTACCTCGCGATCGTGACGCTGGGGTTCGGGGAGATCGTCCGCGTGCTGCTGCAGGGCACGCGCGAGCAGTTGCAGCCCTGGAAGATCGACGCGGTCCGCGAGGCGCCGCTGTGGGACCTGCCCCTGCGCCTGGGCGGGCCCCAGGGCTTCAACCTGCTGCCGACGTACACCACCCTGTTCTGGGTGTGGATGTGGGTGACGATCACCGTGCTGGCGGCGTACCGGCTCAAGACCAGCTCGTCCGGGCGGGCGTTCCTCTCGATCCGCGAGGACGAGATCGCGTCGCAGGCGATGGGCGTGGACGTGACGCGGTACAAGGTGCGGGCGTTCGTGCTGGCGAGTTTCTTCGCGGGCGTCGCGGGCGCGATGTACGCCATGGACATCGGCGCCATGAACCCGCTCGACGGGGGGTTCCAGCGGTCGTTCGACATCATCATCATGGTGGTGCTGGGCGGGATGGGCTCGATCTCCGGGGCGGTGCTCGCGGCGATCATCCTGTCGATCCTGCCCGAGGCGCTCCGCGGGCTGGCCCAGTACCGGCTCATCATCTACGCGCTGCTCCTGATCCTCATGATGATCCTGCGCCCCCAGGGGCTCTTCGGCGTGCGCGAGGTCTGGGAACTCTCGATCTTCCGGCGGGGGAGGAACCGCGCGTGAGCCAGGCCCTGCTCGACGTTCGCGGGATCTCGATCGCCTTCGGCGGGCTGAAGGCGGTGCAGGATTTCTCGCTCGCGATCCCCCGGGGCGGGCTGTACGGGCTCATCGGCCCCAACGGCGCCGGCAAGACCACGTGCTTCAACCTGCTCACCGGGGTGTACCGCACGCAGAGCGGATCGATCACGCTCGACGGGGTGCGCCTGGACGGGAAGAGGCCCCACCAGATCGCGGCGGCGGGGCTGTCGCGCACGTTCCAGAACATCCGCCTGTTCGGCGAACTCAGCGTGCTCGACAACGTGCGGTTGGGGTGCCACGTCCGGGGGCGGCACACGCTGTGGGGCACGCTGACGCGCTCGCCCACGTACATCGGGCAGGAGCGGGCGATCCGCGCCCGGGCGGATGAGTTGCTCGAGGTGTTCGACCTCGCCGACCGCGTGCAGGAGCAGGCGAAGAACCTGCCCTACGGCGATCAGCGCCGGCTCGAGATCGCGCGGGCGCTGGCGACCGAGCCCAAGGTGCTCCTGCTCGACGAGCCGGCGGCGGGGATGAACCCGCAGGAGACCAAGGACCTCGCGCGGCTCATCCGGTCGATCCGCGACCGCTTCGGGCTCACGATCCTGCTCATCGAGCACGACATGGGGCTGGTGATGGAGATCTGCGAGCGGATCACGGTGCTGGACTACGGCGTGACGATCGCGGTCGGCACGCCCGCGGAGGTCCAGAAGGATCCGAAGGTGGTCGAGGCGTACCTGGGCGCGGCGGGCGAGGAGGAGCCGGCGTCCACCGCGCCCTCCACGCCGACCCCCACCACCCCGCCGGGCGCGACGGAGGCAGGCCGTGCTTGAGATCTCGAACCTGCACGTGAGTTACGGGGCGATCCGGGCGCTGCACGGGGTGTCGCTGAAGGTCGAGGCCGGGCAGATCGTGACGCTGATCGGGTGCAACGGGGCGGGCAAGAGCACGACGCTCCGGGCGATCTCGGGGCTGGCGAAGGCGTCGGAGGGATCGATCACGTTCGAGGGGCGTCCCCTGCGGGGGATGAAGGCGCACGACATCGTGCGCCTGGGCGTGGTGCACGCGCCCGAGGGGCGCGGGATCTTCGCGAACCTGACGGTGGACGAGAACCTCGCGATGGGGGCGTACATCCGGAAGGACCCCGCGGGGGTGAAGGCCGACCGGGAGAAGGTGCTGACGCTGTTCCCGCGGGTGCGCGAGCGCCTGACGCAGCGGGCGGGGACGCTGTCGGGGGGCGAGCAGCAGATGGTCGCCATCGCGCGGGCGATGCTGACGAGGCCACGGCTGCTGCTGCTCGATGAGCCGAGCCTGGGGCTGGCGCCGCAGGTGGTGCAGACGATCTTCCGGGTGATCCGCGAGATCAACGCGGCGGGGACGACGATCCTGCTGGTCGAGCAGAACGCGGCGATGGCGCTGCGGATCGCGCACCGGGCGTACGTGCTGGAGGTCGGTCGGGTCGCGATGGAGGGGCAGGCGTCGGTCCTGGCGGCGAGCGACGAAGTGCGCAAGGTCTACCTGGGGCACGGGTAGGCGCGTCCCGCCCGGGCGGGGGGGCGTCTGCTAGACTGAGTGACGCGCCACGGGGTCGCGATGCGGGGGCACGTATGGCGGGTGAGTCGATTCCGACGTTTGTATTCGGCGGGCTTCCCACCTCGCTCCCGCCGGGGTACGGGGCCGCCCCGATCCGAACCTCCGAGACCGGGGCGATCCGACTGTGCGCGGTGGTGAAGGGCGGGCGGCTGGTGCACCTGCGCGACACGATCGACGCGAAGGTGTGGCTGGGGTGCCTGGTCGACGCGGGCGGGCGCGTGCACGAGTGGCTGGAACTGTGGGTGCAGGACCTGTCGGGCATGGCGATGGCGCCGACGATCTACCGCGAGGGGCTGAGCAACGCGGCGTTGGACGCCCGGTGGATCGCGCGGTGCGACGAGCAGGAAGCCCTGGACGAGCACGGGCACGCGCTGGGGGCGTCGGGCGTGGTGAGGACGGGCTTGGAGCGGTCGCACCCGGCGCCGATGTTCCTGGAGGCGCGGGGGTTGCGCCCGATCGAGGCGCGGGATACGAAGACGAACGCCGCATGGGCGCTGTGCACCGACGACGGGCTGCTTGCGCGGGCCGGGGCGCCGGCGTACGGCTCGACGCTCGCGCGGCATCTGTACCAGCCCGAGGTGCCCGACGAGCAGGCGCTCCTGCCGGTCGAGGACGCGACCCCCAAGGCCCTGGGGCTGCCCGCGGACGCGGTGGCGCTGAACCCGGGCGGGGGGCTGATGCGCGTGGTGCGCTACTGCCCGCTGAGTTACGAGGAGTACGTCGACGCGGTGGGGGGCGCACTCGCGGGCGGGCGCGACGGCGGGAGCGAGGGCGACCTGCTCCTGCGGTCGATCGCGGCGTCGGTCACGGGCGACGCCTTCGTGCCCGGCGCGGGCTGGCTCATGCTCAGCGCCAGCGCGACAGGGACGAGCCCGGCGGCCCGCCTGGTCGAGGCGCTGCATCTCAAACTGATGGCCTTCGGCGGGGCGGTCTCGGCGGTGCGGGCGACGATCGCGTCGTCCCAGACGCCGATGCTGAACGTGACGGCGTCGAGTTTCCGCGTGGCGCTGGCCGGGGGCGGGGCGGCGGCCCCGCTGTGGTGGTCGGCGCGGGTCGGGCTGGTCGAGCCCGGCGAGGGGATCGAACTGCCGATCCCCGGGACGGACGCCAAGTACTACATGGGCGGGCGGTCGGGGGCGGTCACGGTCTACGCCCCGGCGGGGCAGTCGCAGGCCGGGAGCGGGCGGGGATGGCTGCGCCTGCGGAACGTGCTGAGCGACGACGCGGGGGGGATGATCCTCGAGGGCACGCTGTCGACGCAGGACCGCGTGATCCCCGGGAAGAACGACCTGCTGTGGCTGCGGTTCAGCGTCGCGGGCACGCGGCTGGATCAGTACGCGACCGTGGACGCGAAGGGCTCGATGGCGCCGGGCGAGGTCCGCGTGCGGACGATTCCGCAGCGGATGAGCGACGACGTGGCGTCGCGGTTGAAGGGCGCGCTGGGCGTGCCGATCCAGGACGTGACGTTCGAGATCCTGCCGATGCTGTCGTCGCCCTGCGACCTGTACGCGCTGGGCGTGCTGGGGGCGCGGACGTTCCTGACGGGCAAGGGCGTGCCGTTGCCGGTGGCGCTGGATGAGTTGCTGAGCCTGGCGGGGCGGGTGGCGCAGGAGCCGGGCGAGGGCGAGGACCTGGCGGGGCGGCTGGAGCGGGTGTTCGCCGCGGAGAAGCGCTGGGGCGAGAGCCTGGGCGCGCACATGGCGGCGTCGGTGGGGCTGAGCCCGGCGGAAGCGACGGACGTGATCCCCGCGCGTCTGTGGACGCAGGTGATCGCGATGCTGATCCGGTGCTTTACGGGGCTTGGCCCGGACGCGCGCTGCCGCGACTTCGGGGATGCGCCGGTGGGGGGTCTGCACCGGGTCTTTGACGGGTTGATGGATGACTTGTACGCTCTGCTGGCCGGGTGCCGCACACTCATCGTGGCGGACCACCGGCTGAACGCCGAGATTCGGGCGATCGTGCGGGAGTGCATGGTCGCGACACGCTGAACACGCTAGGGGACTCTGCCATGAACGGGATGCTGACGCGCGCGGTGCTGGTGGTGATGGTCGGGCTTCTGGGCGCCTTCTCGATCGGGATGGGGGGGTGCCAGCAGAAGTTGCGGATGGGCAAGTACGACCTGGCGGTGACGCCCGACTCGACGCTCCGCGACGGCGGGCGCATGCCGCTGGTCGAGGTCGATCTCGTGGGCGTGGCCGAGGCCGACATCGGCCAGTGGGCGGGGTACGACGTGAGCCGGTACTTCTCCGGGGAAGACCCGCTGCGTCGTTCGGCGGCGGGGTACACCCGCACGCTGACCTTCAGCAACGACAACGCGGGGACGCAGGTGATCCCCGCGACCGATCCGATCTGGAAGACGTGGCAGGACCGGGGCGTGACGACGCTGTTCGTGCTCGCGAACGCGCGGACGATCCAGTTCGCGCCGGGTGCGGACTTCCGCAAGAAGCAGATCCCGCTGACGACGGACAAGTGGGAGAGCGGGACGCGCCGGCTCGACATCGTGGTGACGTCGGGCAAGGTTGATTGCACGACGCCGATGCGGGTCGTGAAGTAGGCCGCCCGCGGGGTACGGCGACACGCGGACGGGAGCGGGCATGCACGGGTTCGGGCGGTTCGAGGCGGTGGAGCAACTGGCCTCGTTCGGCCAGGTGGAAGTATTCGCCGCGCGTCCGGCGGGCGAGAGCGGCAAGCCGCGCTTCGTCATCAAGTCGTTCAGCACGCAGAGCGACTTCGCCGACCCCGAGGTCGTCGAACGCGGCGCGCAGGACTTTCTCGAACGGGTGAAACTCCAGGCGACGCTCGCGAAGGCGGCCCCGGAGCGCTGGGCCCCCGTGCACGAGTCCGGTCGCACCGAGACGCACGCGTACGTCGTGACGGACCTGTACGACCTGACGGGCGATCGCCTGATCGAATCCCGTCGGGAACTCTCGGCCCGGGGCATCGTGGACGTGGTGGGGGGCGTGGCCGACGCGCTCGCCGACGTGCACGCGGCGCTGGGAGGGCGGGCGCACGGGGCGATCAAGCCCGGGAACGTGATGCTCGCGGGGGGCGACGAGGGGCTGGCGGGGGCGCGGGTGTTCCTGACCGACCCGGCGGCTCCGGGGCAACTGGACAAGAACTCGGGCGTGGACGACATCCGGCAGATCGCCGGGTTCATGCACCAGATCGTGACGCATCGCCCGGCGCCCAAGGGCGGGGCGGTGGAGCGCAGCGAGGACTGGACGCGACTGGGCGGGCAGGGCGAGGCGCTCCGCGCGGTCTGTGAGCAGTTGCTGAACCCGACGCCCGGGCAGGCCCTGCCGACGCCCGCCGAGATCCGCGCGCGCCTCCGCGAGTGCCTGAAGGCGAAGGGGGCGAAGAAGGGGCCCAACAAGGTTCTGATCGGGGTGATCGCGGCGGCGGTCGTGCTGGGGGGCGGGGCGGGGGCGTACTTCCTGCTGGGCCCGGGCGGCGGGGGCGTGGTTGCGCGTCAGCGCGAGGACCGGCGGCTCGACCCCGACGCGGGGATCACCACGCCCGCGCAGTGGCTGGCCGGGGAGGAACAGCAGGCCCGCGCGATCATCACGCAGGTGGATGCCAGGCTCGACGCGGGCGAGGCGACGTTCACCGACGAGGACGCGGCGGCGTGGGACCGGGCGAAGCAGGCGTTCGAGAGTGCGGCGTCGAACGTGGCGACACAGCGTGAGGTGTCGTGGCCCGCCGACGAGGCGCCGGACATCGCGGACCGGCAGATCGCGCTGAACCGCGCGTTCGGCGAGGCCGACCAGGGCCTGCGCGGCGCGCTCGTGACGCTCCGCCGGGCGGGCGACGCGCTCAAGGCGCTGACGCCCGAGGATGATCCGCGCGTGCCCCGCCCGGCGATCTGGGCCCAGCGTCTGCGCGAGCGGGTGAGCGACGAGTTCAGCCGGTCGGCGTCGGAGATGCGCGACGAGGGGGGCGAGGGCGACGCGAAGGTCGCGCAGTTGGAGAAGGTGCGCGACGAACTGCTGGCGGAGATCGGCGAACTGGCGGGGCTGGAGTGGAACCCGCGGGGCGAGGTCGGCCCCGACGGGCAGCCCGACCCCGAGGCAGCCCGCGTGCGCCAGGAGAACCAGCGCCGCATCAAGGAAGCGATCCGTCCGGAGGCCGGTGGCGTGGCCTTGCGCGACCGGGTGGAGGCGTTCGTGACGCGCGCGAAGCGCGAGGCGAGCGAGTCGCGGTCGGGCGTCGAGCGGGCGCTGGCGTCGGCGCTGGAACGCTGGCGCACGCCGGCGAGCGACGGGCCCGGGGCGTCGGCGGCGATCCGCGAAGCGGCGGCGGCCCGGATCGGGCGAATCCAGCGGCGCTTCGAGGAAGGCGGCGCGCGGGCCGGGCTGGCCCAGACGCGGCGCGACCTCGCGGGCGTCGAGGACTGGGCGCGACGCCTGTACGAGCAGGTGCCCGGGTTCACGCCCCCCAGCGTGCCCGCGGGGAGCGGCGTGACGGTGGAGCCGCTGCTGGCGGAGATGGCCCAGCGGCGCGAGGCGGCGTGGCGCGAGGCGGCGGGGGCCGTCCTGAACGATGATCGAGTGCCCGACGCGGGCGACGAGGCGTACTGGGGCGTCGTGGCGCGGCGCGTGACGGAGATGACCGCGTTCGGGCAGCAGGGGTCGGCGCTGATCACCGGCGGGCTGGCGATGGAGGCCATGCTCGCGCTCGCGTACGCCCCCGACGAGGCGGGGGCGGACAACGCGACGCTGATCGCGCTGCGCGATCGGGCGCGTTCGTCGCCGGCGTTCGCGGCGGCGGGGGCGTGCGTCGAGCCGGTGCTGGCCCGCGTGGCGGCGCTGGAGCGCATCGCGGGGCTGGGGAGCGAGCAGGCGCTGCTGGCGGCGATCGCCGAGGCCGCCAACGGCCAGGACGCGCCGGGCGCGGTGACGGCGTGGCGGGCGCTCCTGAAGCGGGAGTACCCCGCGCGGGCCGCGGACCTGGGCACGCTGGCGGCGGTTCGCGCCGACGCGTACGAGCGGGCGCTCGCGGGCGTGCGCGACGCGGGGCGGCGCGCGGCGCTCTCGCGCACGGCGGCGGAGGACGTGAAGCGCGCGTGGTTCGAGTTCGTGCAGCGCCGGGCCAACGGCGTGGTGAGCGAGGTCGAGGGGGCGTTCGAGGCGATGGCGACGGCGGGGGTGACGCCCGCGGACCTGCAGAACGCGCCGGCGTGGGTACGCCGGAACCTGGCGCGGTACCAGTTCGCCCAGCGCGTGCGGGCGATCGCGGACGCGAAGGCCGAGGACCAGATCGGGCAGGTGTCGCCGATCGTGCGGGCGTGGCTCCAGAGCGAGCAGGGCGCGGGCGTCGCGAGCGGGTGGGAGGGGTTGTACCGGGCCTTGGCGCCGATCGGCGAGGGCAAGGTGACGGACCTGACGAAGGACGTGGGCCCCGCGCGGGTGGGGTGGCGCGGGCGGTTCGGTCCCGGCGAGGACGGGTCGGTGATGTTCTACTCGTGGACGGCCCCGAGCGGACGGTCGTACGACCTGGAGTTCGTCCGGATCGCCGACAGCGCGGACGGGGCGGTGTACCTGTGCACGGAGGAAGTGTCGGTCGGGCTGTTCCTGGACGTGCTGGGCGAGGCGAACCAGTGGGACACGATCGCGCAGCGGCACCCGAACCTGCGCATCCGCGGGCTGGATACGCGCCGGGGCGTGGTCGTCTGGACGTGGATGGAGGGGCGGACGCCGGAGATCAACTCGTCTTCGCCCTCGAATGGGAACGGGTGGTTGCCCCCCGCGGCGAACCTGCCCCAGACGGGGTACTACGCGGACGGCGTGGCGCCCGCGGATCCTCCGGGCGCGACGACGCCGGTGAACGCGGTGCCCCCGCCGGTGGCGGTGCTGGCGGCGTCGTGGGCGGGGTGCCGGCTGCCGACGCCGGAGGAATGGCGGCTGGGCCTGGACCGGACCGGGAGCATCGCGGACGCGAACCGGCGCGACGCGACGTGGGCGTCGCAGCACGCGTACATCGCGTCGCAGCACGCGATCCAGGTGAACAACGCGTTCCCGTACCGGGCTTTACAGTTTCCGAACGAGGGGATCGTGCGTCCCGAGCCGCGGAGCGAGCGGCCCGAGCCGGGCAGCGACGGCGCGCCCGCGCGTCCTGACTCGGACGGCGTGCTGTGGCTCCGCCCGGTGAACGCCGGGGACGGACGGTTCAGGAACATCGTGGGGAATGTGGCGGAGTGGGTGTACGCGAACGCGTCGTCGCTGGACGCGCTGGAGGCGCGGACGTCGCTGGCGAACGCGACGCAGGCGCTGGGGACGGGGTATCAGGGGTTGGGGGTGATCGGGGCGTCGGCGCTCTCGCCGACGTCGATCGATCCGCTGGTGGTGCTGGCGTGCCGCCCGGCGCAGCAGGGCGGGGCGGGGTTCACGAGCGCCGAGGCGAACGGGCGCGGGTTCTCCGACGTGGGGTTCCGCCTGGCGTTCTCGTCGGGGGCCGGGGGCGGGGCGGGGACGCCCCGGGACCGGGTTCTGGCGGCGTTGGGGGCGACGTCGTATCTGACGGGCGAATGACCCATCTGGCCGGCGACGGACCCAGTCCGGCGAGCGGGCCCGGGCGTCGCGGGCGCCTGGGCTGTGAATCGCGGGATTACTGGGGGTTGACGAAGGCGGTCGCGGTGTCGGCGGGGCGGGCGCGGGACTGCGCGTAGATCTTCTGGGAGACCATGCGCGAGCCGAGCGCGTCGGTGGCGACGGTGTTCCCCGAGCCTCGCGGGTGGACCATGGCGGTGTTCTGGGCGGGCTGCGAGGCGCAGGCGCCCAAGGCGAGGAGCGTGCCGGCGAGTGCGCAGAGACGGACGGTGCGGGCGGGCATGTGGACCTCCAGTGCCCGAGACATCGAGCGGCGGGCGGGGGAGGTGGAGCCCGCGGAGGATGTGTGGGGCGTGGGGGTGTGCGATCGCCCGGGGTATGCGGGGCGGGGGGCTCGTGCGGGCGCTGTTACCGGCGCACCGCGGGCGAAACCCCGGTAAGTTGTGCCCGGGGAGTTGTCCGGTAAGATGGGGGATTGGGCGGCGGGGGTACCGCGGCCGTTCGTGCGGGCATTCGCGGGAGGTCTGGCGGCGTGATCGAACCACCCACCGAGCGTGGACGACGTCTAGTGGCGCTGTCGCAGCGGCTGCGTGTGCTGCACGCGCAACTGGCGGACCAGCCGGCGGACATGCGGGCCGAGCAGATCCGCGACCAGGTGCAGCAGGCGGTGTCGTCGCTGCAGCCGGCGGAGCGCGAGCCCTTCCTGCGCGACCTGCTGGTGAGTTTCCCGACGTGGTCGGGGATGGGCGACGGCGTCGCCCGTCCGCAGCCGGCCCCGACCCCGGCGACGGCTCCGGCGGCGGCGCCCGTGCCGAGCGATCCGCGGGCGCTGGTCGAGCGGCTGATCGAGGTGGGGGGGCAACTGAGCGACGCGGAGAAGCGGGAGATCGGGGCGCGTCTGCGGACGTTGTTCCCGATGGGGTCGATGGCGGGCGCCCCCGCGGCTCCGGCGCCGATGGCGGGCGGGACGGGGACGACGGGGACGGGCGCCGGGAGCACGGGGCTGACCTCGGCGGCGGCGGCGGCGATGGGTGCGGCGCCGATGTTCAGCGGCGGGGGCGCGACGGGCGCGGCGGCGGAACTGCGCAAGCAGGTCGGGCTGCCCGAGGAGGCGCCGCTGGACGGGACGCGGGTGACGGAACTGGCGGCGATTCTCGCGGAGTTCACGCTGCGGCTGGAGCCCTGGGCGTGCTCGTACTGGCGGGACATGGCGCCGGACGCGAAGAACCAGATTTTCCCGACGCTGAAGACGGAGCTCCCGAAGTTCATGCTGGGGGACGAGAAGGTCCCGCGCGAGGTGGTGGCGAAGAGCGCGTACCGCCTGCGGAGCCTGATCTCGCTGCTGATGAAGGGCGTGACCGAGGGCGGTCGCCAGTACGCCCGCGAGCACCTGAGCGTGTTCTCGGTGGACGCGATCGGGAAGGCGGCGGGGTCGGGGTCGCTGATGGAGAGCAAGGACGTCAAGAACTGGAAGCAGTACGCGCGGCAGATGGAGGGCGTGGACGCGTCGTCGATCGAGAAGAAGATCAAGTCGCTGATCGCGAAGGACGTGGACGCCGGGTTGAGCCAGGTCATCAAGTAGGCGTGCGGCGACGAGCCGCGCGAGGGGGACGATGCATGTCGAGTACTGGGCAGGTCCACTGGCACGAGGGGATGTTCCTGCAGCCGCACCACCTGCAGGCGATGCAGCGGGACTTGCTGGAGTGCGGGTGGCGTGAGCGTCGGCTGCAGTGGGCGTTTCCGTACGGGCTGATCGAACTGCGGGTGTCGAGCGACGCGCTCGAGAACATGCTGATCCGGATCGACCGGCTGCGGGCGGTGATGCCCAGCGGGCTGGAGATCGACGTGCCCGGGAACACGGAGATCCCCGCGCTGGACATCAAGCGGGTCTTCCAGGCGTCGTCGGGGGCGTTCCTGGTCGGGCTGGGCGTGCCCCTGTGGCAGAGCGGGCGTGCGAACACGGTGGAGGCGATGCAATCGGGCTCGGGCGGGGCGGCCCGGCGCGCGGTGCAGGAAGAGGCGCGGGTGAAGCGGCTGTACCGGGTCGCCGAGATGCAGCGTGCCGACGAGAACACGGGGGACAACGCGCAGCCGATCATGGTGCGGCGGGTGAACGCGCGGCTGGTGGTCGAGGGCGAGGACCTGACGGACCTCGAGGTGATCCCGCTGCTGCGGATCATGCACGCCGCGGAGGAGCAGACGCTGCCCCGCCCGGACCCGCGGTTCATCCCCGCGTGCATGGTGCTCGGGGGCAACGCGACGCTGCGGAACATCGTGCGTGATCTGGGCAACACGGTGGAGGCGTCGCGCAAGGAACTGGTGAACCAGATGACGCGGGGCGGGTGGGTGCTGGAGAACCTGAAGGGCCCGCAGATGCTGCAAGTGCTGCGGCTGCGGACGCTGAACCGGTTCTCGGCGCTGCTGCCGGCGGCGGCGGCGGGCGGGGTGGGCGGCTCGGGGACGATGTCGCCCTACGACGCGTACCTGCTGATGCGGGAGTTGCAGGCGGAACTGGCCGCCCTGAGCCCGGAGCGCGACCCGTTCGAGGCGCCCAAGTACGACCACGACAACCCCGGGCCGGTGTTCATGGAACTGGACCGGCGGATCCGCCCGCTGCTGCGCGGGGACGTGCAGCGTCGGTTCCTGCAGGTGCCGCTGGTGAAGGACGGGCAGCACCTGGCGGCGGCGCTGACGGAGGAGCACCTGACGCAGCCGAACGGGTACTACCTGGGGATCAAGACGAAGTTGGACGCGACGAAACTGGTCGCGCTGGTGGAGGACCAGGACCGCTTCAAGGTGATGCCAAAGAGCATGATCAAGTTGAACATCTTCGGGATGAAGTTGGTGTGGGAGCGTGTGCCCCCGATGGAGCTGCCGGGCGCGGTGGACCAGCACTACTTCAAGTTGGACCTGGCGCAGAGCCAGAAGATGTGGGAGCGTTTGAGCGGGGAGAAGGCGATCGCGGTGCGCTGGTCGGAACTTGAGCCGCTGGACTACCAGGACATCAGTCTGTACATGACGGTGCCGTGATCGGGCGGGGTCGGATCGGGCGGGTGGTGTGTGGGCCCGCGGTGGCGGGCCCGGGAGTGAACGATGGCGACGCTCGTGGAGATTTGTGAGCCGCTGTTTCAGTACGTGTGCCGGCTGAACCGCCTGGGGCGCAAGGGCGGTCGGACGGACTACGGGATCGTGCGGTCGGAGTTGAAGGCGATCTTCGCGGACATGCGGACGAAGGCGGAGCAGACGCCGGGGCTGTCGGGGTCGTACGGCGAGGCCGAGCGGGTGCTGATCTTCTTCACGGACTCGATGATCCTGAACAGCCGGCTGCCCCCGGGGTGGAAGCCGATCAGCCACGAACTGGGGGAGTTGGGGTTCGAGGAGAAGTTCTGGGACATGCTGGAGGACACGCTGCGTGACCCGACGGACGCGGCGACGCAGCGTCTGGCGGTGTACTACGTGTGCATCGGGCTGGGCTTCACGGGGCTGTACACGGGGCAGCCGGACTACATCCGGCGGAAGATGCTGGAGATCTCGGCGCGGATGCGCGGGATGATCGACGCGGACCAGGCGGCGCGGATCTGCCCGGACGCGTACGAGAACGTGGACACGCGGAACCTGACGCTCCCGCCCAACAGCAGCCTGATGACGCTGGTGATCGTGCTGGTGGTGATGGTGACGGTGCTGCTGGTGGCGTACGTGGAACTGTTCCGCAACGCGAGCAAGGACCTGCGGTCGTCGCTGGACGCGATCACGACGTCGGCGGGCGAGGGCGGGTCGTAACGATCGGTCGGTCGGCGCCCGGCGCTCGACGCCGGGCCGGAGGCGCTGGTGATGTTCGGACTTTTCGCGAATCTTCCCCGCCCGGTGCAGTTGCTGGTGATCGCCTGCGGCGGGATCGGGCTGTTCTGCGGGGCGATGGCCTTCATCCCCGGGGGCTTCCAGTCGGTCTTCCGCTGGGTGACGCTGGGCATCCTGCTGATCGTCGTGCTGCTGCTGCTGTTCAAGGGCATCATGGTCCTGCGGAGCCGCTCGAAGAGCAAGCCCTTCGCGGCGTCGCTGGGTCGGGGCGGGCGTTCGGCGGCGGACCCCGCGCAGAAGGCGCGGATGGACGACCTGCGGAAGAAGTTCGAGGACGGGGTGACGACGTTCAAGGCCGCGGGCAAGGACCTGTACAGCCTGCCCTGGTTCCTGCTGGCGGGCCCGCCCGGCTCGGGCAAGACCGAGGCGCTGCGGCACAGCAACGTGGGCTTCCCGCCCGGGCTGCAGGACCCGCTGCAGGGCGCGGGCGGCACGCTGAACATGCACTGGTGGTTCACGAACCACGCGGTGGTGCTGGACACCGCCGGGCGGATGTTCATGACCGAGGACGACCCCGAGTGGAAGTCGTTCATGAAACTGCTGAAGGAGTCGCGCCCGCGCTGCCCCATCAACGGGCTGCTGCTGGTGATCTCCTCGGAGAGTCTGCTCAAGGACAGTTCGGAGACGATCGAGCAGACGGCGGGCGTGATCGCGCGCCAGCTGGACGTGATCCAGCGGACGCTCGACGTGCGCTTCCCCGTCAGTGTGCTCGTGACGAAGTGCGACAAGATCGTGGGCTTCCGCGAGTTCTTCGAGACCATCACGCAGCCCGACGTGCAGCACCAGATCCTGGGGTGGAGCAACCCGGCGTCGCTGGACGACAAGTTCGACCCCGCGAGCGTGGACAAGCACCTGGAGACCGTGCGTCAGCGGCTCATCCGCCGACGGTTCGGGCTGCTCCAGAACCCGGTGCACACCGACGACCCCAACGCCCGGCGGACGGACCAGGTGGACGAGTTGTTCGAGTTGCCGGACAACCTGGTGCGGATCGCGCCGCGCCTGCGCCGGTACCTGGAGATGATCTTCGTCGCGGGCGAGTGGAGCCCCAAGCCGCTCTTCCTCCGCGGGATCTACTTCACGAGTTCGATGCGCGAGGGGCAGGCGCTGGACGTCTCGCTGGCGCAGGCGCTGGGGATCGACGTGGAGTCCATCCCCGGGGACAAGGAGTGGGACAAGGAGAAGTCGTACTTCCTGCGGGACGTCTTCATGGCGAAGATCTTCCGCGAGAAGGGGCTGGTCACGCGCGCGGTGAACGTGACGAAGGCGATCCGGCGTCAGCGGACGATCCTGATCGGCGCGAGCATGGCGGCGACGATCATCCTGGGCGGGCTGGTGACGCTCGGGGTGTTCACGTTCCGCGCCTCGCTGGGCCCGCCGACGGACTTCTGGAAGCGGGCGCGGGTCGCGTACCTGGGCGACCCGGAGAAGCGGATCGATCCGCTCGATGTGCGACTGCTGCAGGACGGCCCGCGGGGCGAGGCGGTCTTCCGCGGGGCGGAGGTCTTCGAGGACCTCGACATCCTTGGTGACGACCTCGACACGCCGGTGAAGTTCATCGAGAAGACGGCGGAGCGCGCGAACACCCCGGTGGAGACGCCGACGATCGCGCGTCCGGTGGGCTCGTTCCTCGGGTTCGGGGACAGTTTCCTGGAGCCGCAGCAGGCGGCGCACCGGACGATCTTCGAGCAGGCGGCGATCATCCCGCTGCTGGACCAGGCGCGCTCGAAGTTGCAGACCGAAGCCTCGTGGGACGCCGACGCCGTCGCCGCCCTCGCGGAACTGGTGCGGCTGCAGACGTTCGCGCACGGGCAGAAGCCCGCGGCGGACGGCTCGCTGCTGGGCGACATCCGCGCGGGGGTCGACGAAGCCCGGTCCGGGGGCGGGCGCGATCGGTCGCGCACGTCGGGCCCGCGTCCGGCGATCGACGCGGACGCGCTCTTCCGGTACGTGCTGGGCGGGAGCGAGGCGGACGGCACGGGGTACTTCGATCGCAACGGGTACCGGCGTGCGCGGAACGAGGTCACGCTCGCGGTGCAGCGGGCCTATCCCGACGGGTTCGGGAGCGACGGCCCGTCGCCCCTGCTGCAGGGGGCCGAGCGGCGGTCGGTGGCGATCGTCGAGGAGGCGGCGACGAAACTGGTGGAACGACTGGCGAACCCCGAGGGGGGATCGTCGAGCGACATGGGGCGGCTCAACACGCTGTCGATGGCGCTCGTGAAGTTCCGCGACGCGGAGAGCGAGATCGGGAAACTCTCGTGGGTGCGCCCCGGGCGCACGCCCGGCGACACGTCGCAGGACCCCGCGACGAACGCGGACTACCAGAACTTCGAGGAACTGGCGCTCCAGCGACTGCAGGACCTGCAGAAGGCCAAGGGCGAGGTGGACGAGGCGGTGACGCGCCTGGGTGCCGCGGTGGACGACCCCATGGCGCTGTTCGCGAAGGCGCGCCAGGAGAGCATCGACCGGGCCAAGTCGTTCGCGCAGCGTCTGATCGAGCAGTTGCCCGCGAGCCCGGCGAGCATGGGCGACGGGCGGCTGGCGTCGCTGGCGGAGGAGGCCGAGAAGGCCGACCCACGCCGGCGCGTGCTGCGTGACCTGCGCGAGCGGCTGGTGAAGTCGCAGTCGCAGATCGAGGCCGAACTGAGCCAGAAACTGGACGCGAAGGAGCGGGAACTGCGGTCGGTGGTCGCGCTGGTGGCGCCGGGCGAGGCGGATCGGCGTCGAGCCCGGGCGTACGAGGTGCGTTGGGATCAGCACGCCCGCGCGAAGAACGCGCTGGAACTGGCGGGCGGCGGGGTCGAGGGCGCGACCGACGGGCGCGTCGCGCTGCTCTCGGCGGACCTGCGCGCGATCGACCTGGCGGCCCGGGGCGACCTGGACGCCATCGGCGCGTGGGATTCGTGGGACGCCCCGCGGAGCGTGCCGCTGGACCAGGCGCAGCGTGAGGCGCTGCGGGCCGACGGGGCCGAGGCCAAGCGGGTGAGCGTGCGGCTGGTCGATCTCGCGGCGGCGCGCCGTCGTCAGGCGGCGGTGCTGGCGGCGATCCAGCGCTGGCCGCGGGATGACCGCGCGGTCGAGACGATGGTGAAGTCGCTCGCCGACGAGCGCGTGGGGACGGAGGACCCCGACCGGGCGCTGCGCCGGCTGCGGGCGCCCGCGCTGCCGATGACGCCGCTGGAGAGCGGGGAGGAGTTCCGGCGCGAGTACCACATCGACGCGGCGGCGCTGGTGATGAAGGACTACGCCGACCTGCGGGCGCTGGTGCGTCCGGCGGGGACGGCCCGCCCGACGCTGCTGGGGGCGCGGGAGATCGAGGAGCGTCCGGACTACCGCGCGATCGAGGGCGTGACGCGCCGGTACGCGGAGCGGTTCCTGGAGTTCTGGCGCAACGAGGGCATGGGCACCGCGAGCCCGAACGTGCCGACGTGGGGCGAGTTCTCGCAGGGGCTGGCGCGGGTGAACGTGGTCGACCTGCGCGATCTGCTGCGGGAGATGCGCACGCGCGTGACGGAGGCGTTCGCGGCGGTGCCCGAGCCGCTGCGCCCGGCGAACTTCGATCGCACCCGCGAGGAGACGCTCGGGGCGTTCGCGGGGGTCGAGAGCGACGCGTTCATGAGCGACCTGCGGGGGCAGCTGGACCGCTGGAAGCGCCTGGCCGGGCAGGGCGCGGTCGAGACCCGGCGCGACATCGTCGACGTCTGGATGAACGGGCAGGCGAGCAAGGAGCACTTCGCGGCGTTCCAGGCGCCCGGGCGCGGGCTCAAGTACTGGAACGACGCGCAACTGCTCGCGCTGGAGTTGCTGCGCAAGGCGACGGCGGGGAACGACCCGTACGGGCTGATCGTGTCCATGGGCAAGGGCGTGCCGCTGGTGGTGAGCCCCGACGGCACACCCGACCTGACGGGTGACCAGGTGCGTCAGGTGGCGGAGGCGGCGCGGCAACTGGCGATGCGTGGCGACGGCGGGACGCTGCGGGCGCCCGCGCGCGATCCGGGGCTCGACGCCGAGGTCGATCGGCGGCTGCGCCTGCTCTCGGGGCGGAGTGCGCTCGACGAGAACCGCCAGGTGGCGCAGTGGTTCGAGAAGGTGTCGGAGGTGGCCGACGCGATCGGGCGGGAGCGTCCGTTCGGCGCGTCCATCCAGCACAGCCGTTCGCAGCCCCAGCCGGCGCGGTCGGCGGGCATCCCGGCGGCGGACGCGTTCCGCTACGCGAAGTTGTTCGTCGGGGGCGCGGCGGTGGGCGAGGCGTTCAGCCTGCTGCAGCCGCTGGACCCCGAGCGGGCGCGGCGGCTGCGGATCCCCGTGCCCTTGCCGGCGGGGCAGACGGCGGAGATCAAGTTGTACACCGAGGACCTGGCGGTGAACCCCGGGGCCGAGCCCCGGTCGACGATCGTGCTGCCGGGGGTGTGGAGCGTGCTGCGGGCCGGGCTGGTGGAGGGCGGGGAGTACCGCGCGGGCGAGGGCGGCGCGTGGCGTGTGGTGGTGTCGGACGAGCGGCACTACCTGTGGCTGGACGTGACGTTCGACGCGGACGCGCGGATTCCGTCGCGTGAGCGCTGGCCCCTGTGGAGCGACTGGCCGAGGCCGTGAGACGCGGCGATGGCGAGCCGCCGGAGACGACGATGGGCAAGGACGGTCCGACGCGGGGTGATCGAGTGCACGTGGCCGCCTTCGGGAAGCACCCGGGGTGGGACGACCACATCGAGGAGATCGGGCTGGACTGCGCGCCGCTGGTGCAGGCCAAGCGCGTGCTGTACAGCGAGGGGATGTCGGGGAACATCGACGCCGGGGCGTGGGAGCGGCTGAGCGACGAGCAGCGGCTGCCGGCGTTCAAGCACACGTTCTACTGGCGCGTGCCCGAGGGGCTGATCGTCGGGCGGGTGTGGTCGAGCCGCGACGGCAAGGGGCGCACGAAGTACCCGATGATCGTGTGCGCGTTCGTCGAGGGGGCGCCGGCGTCGTGGTCGATCGCGCAGATCCCCGCGCGCCTGGCGGCGGTCGAGGCGAAGTGCACGGGGACGAACTCGGCGGAACTGGTGCGCCTGGCGATCGGGGAGGCCCGTCGCTCGCTGGAGAACGAGCACGAGGTGCTGATGAGCGGGGGCGGGCCGACCGTCACGACCGACGACGCGGAACTGATGCGTCGCCTGGTGGATCATCCGGACCTGTCCCCGGGCGGGCAGGCGGGGGTCGGGCTGACGCGGGTGCTCTACGAGATCGATCGCGAACTGAGCGCGTTCCGCCCGGCGACGGGGGCGTCGCGGCTGACGCGGTCGAACATGGAATCCGGCGGGGCCCAGCACCTGCGCGTCCCGCGCTGCCTGGGCGAGGGCGGCGAGGCGTGCCGGGCGTGGCTGGCGCTGCTGGGGCAGGAACTGTCGGACGGTGCGCCGGTGCTGGTGTTCGAGCCGGCGGGCGAGGGATTCCTGGACATCGTGGTGGGGGTGCCCAAGCCGGCGCAGTTGTTCTGCGTGCGCGCGTCGCCGAAGGGGCTGGCGCTGACGAGCGACGTGCCGTATTCGATCGACGCGTCGTTCACGACGCAGGCGGCGGCGCGGATCGCGGACTGGCGTGCGGGCAAGGTGCGGACGCGTGAGCGTGCCGCCCCCGCGGCCCCGGCGCCGGGCGAGTCGCCGCGCGCGAGCCGGAAGGCGCCGCTGGCGGTCGCCCTGGGGATCGGCGCGGGGGCGATCGTGCTGGCGGCGATCCTGTACGTGCTGACGCGGGGGGATTCGGGAGATGGGCCCGCTCCGTCGCCGACGCCGGATCGGGATACAACCCGTCCGGATCGCGAGGAGTCGCCCGGCGCGACGGATCGTCCCTCGACGGATCGAGGAGCGCCCGACCGTCCTGCGTCCGAGCAGCCGCGTGAGCCGAGCCGCCCCGAGGTTCCGCCCGCGAACGTGACGACGCAGGCGCCGGTGCGTGCGCCGATTCCGGTGGCCGAGCCGGCGCCGACCTACCCGGAGGGTGATCCGCGGACGGGGTGGGGGTTCGTGGAGTGGGCGAAGGCGGCGGGGGACGCGCTGCGGGTCGTCGAGCGCGAGGCGGCGGACGCGGGACAGGCGGTCGATCCGTCGCTGCGCGAGCGGCTGGAGCGCGTGATCGACCGCGAGGCGAAGTTCATCCGCACGGCGGAGGTGACGCAGGGGACGCGGGCGGCGATCGTGCGGGACATGGCGTCGGTCGAGCGTGAGGTGAAGGACATCCTGGCGGCGGCGGAGAGTGCGCAGGGCGCGCTCGCGGCGCGTCTGCGGACCGACCTGGAGGCACGCGGGGCGAACATGCCCGTGACGACCGAGCCGATGCGGGCGGCGTGGCGGCGCGGGGTGGGGGCGATCGACGCGCGTGCCGGGCGGCGCACGGCGTTCGAGGCGTTGGAGGCGTTGGGCGCGTCGCTGCGCGACGCCGAGCGCGAGGTGCTCGCGGTCTCGCTGGCGGCGCCCGCGCTGAAGGCCGGGAACATGGGGGCGATCGAGGCGCAGGCGACGGCCCGTCGCGACGCGGCGCTGGAGGCCGCCGCCAACGCCGCACTTACGGGCCAGCGCGAGCGGGTGGTCGGCGTCACGACCGACCTCGCGGGGTGGGCGTCGACGCGCCGCGCGTTCCTGGAGCGGGCGACCGAGTGCGAGCGCCTGCTCGACCTGGGGGCGGGCCCGGGCGAGCGCGTGGGTGATGGTCCGACGCTGGCGACGATGCTGGGTGAACTGCGCCAGGCGCCGCTGTGGCGTGAACTCGGCGCGGCGCTGGGCCCCCTGGCGTCGCGGATCGACGAACTGGAGGCGTTGGAGCGCATGCGCGACCCGGGCCCGCTGCGCGAGGCGATCCGAGCCGCGGCGGCGGATCAATCGCGCGTGCGCGCGTCCGAGGCGCTGACGGCGTGGCGCGCGCTGGGGGCGGCGGGCTGGCCCGCGTCCCGCGAGGACCTGGGGGCGGCGACGACGCTCGCGCCGGGCGTCGAAGCGGCGGCGGCCCGCGCGGCCGACCCCGCGCGGGCCGAACGTCTGCGGGGCGAGGCCAGGGCGGTCGGGCGCGCGATGTGGGGCGCATGGATGAAGGCGCACGCGACCGATGACGACGCCATCCGGGCTGGTATGGAGGCCAAGGGACCGCTGGCGGTTGGTCAGGCCGACGTCGACGCGCTGCCGGGGTGGACGCGGTTCAACGTGGCGCGGCACGCGCTGGCGGAGGCGGTGCAGCGGGCGAGCGGGCAATCCGGGGCCGCCCGGGACGCCGCCCAGCGCCAGGCGATGGACGCGTTTGTGCGCGCGACCGAGGGGTTGCCGGAGGCGGCGGCGCTGCTCGGCGCGATCGCGCCGCTGCGGTCGCCCGGGGCGCAACTGGACCTGAGCGCCCTGGGCCCCGGCGGGGCCGGGTGGCGCATGACGCGGGCCGAGGGTGACGCGGTGGTCTACGAGTGGCAGCACGAGGGGCGGACGCACCGGCAGGAGTTCCGGCGGGTCGAGGCGGCGGCGGGCGACGACGTCGGATTCGTCGCGACGACCGAGGTCTCGGTCGGGCTGTTCGCGGATTTGGTGAACGCCGCGGGGCGATGGGACGCGATGCGGGGCACCGGCGGTGCGGCGGGGCTGCTGCCGTCGTCGGAAGTGGGCGGGCAGGACCCTCGCCGCGGCCCGCGCGGGTGGGTGTGGGTGGGGGACAAGATCGAGCCCTCGACGGCCCCGGCGGGGGATACGTCCAAGGGGTGGCTGAGACCGACGAGCCGCATGGCCAATCAGCCGTACTACCCGGAGGGGTTGACGGTCGAGCCCCCGAGCCGAGCGATGCCGATGCAGCAGGTGCCGGTGAAGGCGGCGGCGCTGGCGGCGCGGCTGGCTGGCTGCCGGCTGCCAACGGCGGCGGAGTGGACGGCGGCCGCGGCGGGCGGGCCGGGCTGGTCGAACCGGCGTGACGCGACCTGGCTGAAGCAGTTCGAGCACGTACGGGGTTTGGGCGGTACGTTGGACCCTGACTTCCCGTCGGCCAACATCTTCAGGGCACAGGCGACGCGCGTGCAGCCCGCCGACGACGGGGAGGCGGCGATCGCGACGGACGACGGCGTGCTGTGGTTCGTGCACGCCGACGAGGGTGAGCCTTCGGCGGCTGGTTTTAGGAATCTGATAGGAAATGTCTCCGAGTTCCTCTTTGAGGATGCGGCGGCGCTGCAGGCGTCCCCGGCGACGCGTGAGGCGGTCGAGGGGTTGATCGCGAACGGGGAGCGGGTGCGCGTGATCGGGGGATCGGCGTTGTCGCCTGCGGAGGTGCGTACGGAAGCGCCCGAGGCGATCCGACGGGTGCAGGTGAACTCGGCGTTCAGCGACGTGGGGTTCCGCCTGGCGTTTTCGGCGCCGCGGGCGGCGGGGGCGGCCGGGGCGGGCGATCGGCTGAAGGCGGCGCTGGCGGAACACGGGTATCTCGGGAAACCCTAGAGGAGCGCAGGAAGTGCGGAAGTGGCCGTGAGTTGTGGGGAGACTTGACGGGTTGAGCGTGAAGTGTTTAGTGTGGAGGGCGGAGAAGAGGCTGAGTTTTGACGAGCGCGGTCAGGCCGCGTCGTGGTGTTCGTGCTTCGCATGGGGCGTGGACAACCTGAAAGGTGGGCGATGAACGAGGCGAACTTGTGGGGCGCGTCTGGTCGGACGGCGCGGGGCCTTCGTCGGCGCTGGGCGATGACTGCCGTGGGCACGGCGTGCGCGATGACGCTGGGCGCGTACGGGCAGGGGGGCGATCCGCCGCCGATCGACATCAACGCGGTGCAGCCCGGGTCGGTGCCGGCGGCCACGACGGCGCCCGCGGCGCCGGGCGTTCCCGCGCGGGCGGCGAGCGTGTCGGAGGCGCGTGCGGACGCGGACGACGGGGCGTCGTACCCGGTGAGCCGGTTCCTGCTGGAGTACCGGTCGGACCATCCGCAGCACCCGCCGCTGGCGGACGTGTCGCGGGCGCGGGTGGTGCTGGGGGCGACGGCGGACGGGTTCGTGCGTTGGCGCGAGGGCCTGCCGCGGGTCGAGGTGCGGCTGGACGAGGTGCGTGAGGGTGCGGGCGCGGTCTTCCGTCGCAGCGGGATCGAGAGCGTGGCGGAGGCGGTGGTCCGGGAGATGGCGTCGCGCGGGATCATCGGCGTGGTGATCGACGTGCACCCGGAGGACGCGGACTGGGACAAGGACGAGGACAAGCGTGGCGGCGCGCGTTCCGAGTTCCGGCTCATCATGCAGACGTTCAAGGTGAGCGAGGTCCGGTCGGTCGCGTCGGGCGATCGGCTCAAGAGCCAGATCGACGCGGACCCGGCGAGCCGTGTGAACAACCCGGACCCGGTGCAGACGCGGGTGCGGACGCAGTCGCCGCTGGGCAAGGACGACCTGCTGAACAAGGACGAACTGGACGGCTATGTGGCGCGGCTGAACCGGCACCCGGGGCGGCGCGTGGACGTGGCGCTGTCGCCCGGCGACGCCGGGGAGCGCGTGGTGCTGGACTACCTGGTGGCGGAGGGCAAGCCCTGGTCGCTGTACGCGCAGTTGAGCAACACGGGGACGGCGGCGACGTCGGAGTGGCGCCAGCGGTTCGGGTTCATCCACAACCAGTTGACCGGGCACGACGACATCCTGCGTGTGGACTACACGACGGCGGGGTTCGACGCGTCACACGCCTTGCTCATCAGTTATGACTTCCCGATCCTGTCGGACATGGTGCGACTGCGGACGTACGGGTCGTACACGGAGTTCACGGCGTCGGACGTCGGGGCGCAGGGGCTGGACTTCAACGGGCGGACGTGGACCCTGGCGGGCGAACTGGTCGCGAACGTGTGGCAGCGCCGGGCGTCGTTCATCGACGTGTACGCCGGGCTGCGCTGGAAGTCGGAGCAGGTGGACACGCCCAGTTCGTTCGTGCCGGGCGACGAGAACTTCTGGTTCCCGTACGCGGGGGTCCGGTACGAGCGGATCACGGAGGAATCGACGAGCCTGCTGGACGTGGGGATTGAGGCGCAGTGGGAGGCGCTCTCCGGGCTGGACTCGGAGAACCTGCAGGACCTGGGCAGGCCGAGCGTGAACGATTCGTGGGAAGTGCTGAAGTTCAACGCGGAGCACACGTTCTATGTTGAGCCGCTGCTGAACCCGCGCGGGTTCCGGGGCGACCCGACGGCGGAGGGCCCGCGGACGCTGGCGCACGAGGTGTCGATGTCGCTGCGCGGGCAGTACGCGTTCGGGTACCGGGTGGTGGCGAGCGAGCAGGAAGTGGCGGGCGGGTTGTTCACGGTCCGCGGGTATCCGGAGTCGGTGGTGGCGGGCGACACGCTGGTGATCGGCTCGCTGGAGTACCGGCTGCACGTGCCCCGGGCGTTGGGCGTGTCGGACAAGTCCGGCGTGCTGGCGGGGCGAGAGGTCGGGCTGTTCGGGCCGGACTTCCGCTGGCAGCCTCAGCAGGACTTCGGGCGTGCGGACTGGGACTTCATCGTGCGTGGGTTCCTGGACGCGGCGCGGAGCAAGAACAACTCGGCGGAGAACACGACGGACCAGAACGACACGCTCGTGGGCGTGGGGCTGGGCATGGAACTGCAGTACAAGCGGAACGTGACCCTGCGGATGGACTGGGGCGTCGCGCTGACGGACGTGGAGTCGTCGGTGGAGGGCGAGCACCTCACGAAGTCGGGGGACAACCGGTTCCACTTCCTGTTCACGGTGCTGTACTAGACGCGTTCGGGTATGGACGGCGGCGCGGGCGAGGGCGGAAGACGACGGATTGCTGAGAGGATGGCCATGTCGAAGCACGAGAAGACGTCGGGTCGCGGGGTGCTGGGCTTGCTGGCGCGGGCGGAGCGGTTCGCGTGGGGCGTGCCGGCGCTGGGGCGCGTGGGCGGGTGGACGGCGGCGCTGACCTCGACGGTGGTGGCGGGGGTCTGCGCGCCCGCGCTGGGCGGGCCCGAGGGGGCGCGCGTGATGCGCGGACAGGTCGGCATCGAGCGGATCGGGTCGGAGACGATCATCCGGGCGAGCGACCGCGCGATCATCAACTACCGCAGTTTCGACATCCGCTCGCACGAGACGGTGCGGTTCATTCAGCCCGGCGCGGACGCGCGGGTGATGAACCGCATCGAGAGCCGCTACCCGACCCGGATCGACGGGTCGCTCATCGCGAACGGTCGGGTGTACCTGGTGAACCCGTCGGGCGTGATCTTCGGCTCGACGGCGTCGGTGGACGTGAAGGGCCTGGTGGCGGCGGCGGGCACGATCACCGACACGGACTTCGTCCGCGGGATCGACCGGTTCACGAACCTGCGGGGCGAGGTGAGCAACTACGGCACGCTGACGGCGGACTTCGTCGGCCTGCTCGGCGCGCAGGTCTCGAACTCGGGGCGGATCGTCGCGCCCGAGGGCACGGTCGTCATGGGCGGCGGGCGCGAGGTGCTCGTCGGCGAACGCACGGGCAACGTCTTCGTGCAGGTGAAGGGCGAGGCGCGATCTTCGGACGGGCGAGCGGCGGTGGAGAACACCGGCACGATCGACGCGCGGCGCGGGCGCGTGCGCGCGGCGGCGGGCGACGTCTACGGGCTCGCGCTGCGCGTGGCGGGTGACATCAAGGCGACGGACGTGCGCGTCGAGGGGCAGGGTCGGGGCGAGGTGCACGCGACCGGACGCATCGACGCGAGCAACGACGCGGGGCGCGGCGGCGAGGTGCGCGTGCTGGGCGAGAAGGTCGGCCTGTCGGGCGCGACCATCGACGCGAGCGGGAGCGCCGGCGGCGGCACGGTCATGATCGGCGGGAACTTCCAGGGCAGGGGCCCCGAGCGCAACGCCGAGCAGACGTTCGTCTCGCGGAACTCGACGATCAAGGCCGACGGCGGGCTGACGGGCGACGGCGGGACGGTGATCGTGTGGGCGGATCGCACGACGATCTTCAACGGGACGATCACCGCGACGGGCGGCGAACTGCGCGGGGACGGCGGGTTCGTGGAGGTCTCGGGCAAGATCGGGCTGGGCTTCCACGGCGACGTGGACACGAGCGCGCCCAACGGTCGGATGGGCATGCTCCTGCTCGACCCGCTGAACATCGTCGTGCAGGACACGGGCGCCGACGACTCGGAACTGAACGACAACACGATCAACTTCAACGATCGCCCGGGCGAGACACTGACGATCAGCGACGAGATCATCGAAGGTCGCACGTCGAACATCACGCTGCAGGCGACGAACAACGTCACGTTCGACTTCGCGGTCGTGATGGGCGGGAACCCGCAGAACGGGGTGGGGATCACCGTCAACGCGGGCAACAACATCATCATCAACCAGCCGATCACGCTGCGCGGCGGCAACCTGACGCTCAGCGCGAACGACGCGACGACCCCCGGCGGGCCCAGCGGCACCGGTTCGATCCAGATCAACGCGAACATCAACACCGCCGGGGGCAACCAGTCCGGCGGTGCGGTGAGCATGACCGTCGGCGCGGGCTCGGGCACGATCACGCTGGGCGGGGACATCAACACGCGCTCGGGCGCGGTGACGTTCACCGGGCCGGTGACGGTGAGCGGCGCGCGGACGATCAACACGGGCGACGGCGCAACGACGAACACCGCGCCGATCTCGTTCACGTCCACGGTGACGGGCGGCGCGGGCTCGACGCTGACGCTGACGGCCGGCAACAGCACGGGGCGTAGCGCCGTGTCGCTGGGCGCGGCCGTCACGGGGCTCGAGGGGCTGACGATCACGAACGCGACGACGCTGGCGACCAACGGGATCACGACGGCGGGCGCGGGGATTATCTCGGTCAACCACAACGGCGTGCACACGGTGAACGCGGCGATCAACGCCGCGGGCACGTACACCCAGGCGAGCGCGACGGGCGCGAGCACGACGCTGAACGCGGGCATTTCGACGACGAACGCGAACATCACGTTCAACCAGGCGATCACGCTGGGGGCGAACGCGGAACTGAACGCGGGCTCGGCGACGGTCGCGATCGTTGACGCGGCGCTGGGCGGGTTCGCGCTGACGCTGACGGGCGACGAGATCGACCTGAACGGGAACAACAACGGGATCACGAGCGGCACGCTCATCACCCGCCCGAGCACGGGCGGGCTGGAGACGCGGATCTCGGGCACGGCCGCCGGCGGGCGGCTCGATATCACGACGACGGAGGTCGCGAAGGTCGCGTCGAGCGTGACGCAGTGGACCATCGGCTCGGCCGCCAACAACGGCGCGCTGAACGTGAACTCGAACGTCACGTTCCTGGGCTCGACGACGCTGGTGACGGGCGGGCAGTTGACGGTGGACGCGAACATCACCGCGAGCGCCGGCACGCTGCGCCTGCACGGCGGGGCCGACGGCGGGGCCGACGCGGGCGGGTCGGTTCGCTTCACCGGGGCGGGGCGCACGCTGGCGGCGGGCTCGATCCAACTCGACGCGGGGAACCAGGCCGGCACGTCGGACCTGGACCTGATCACGAACACGCCGATCTTCCGCGGGGCGGCGGGCGGCGCGACGTCGCCGACGACGTTCTCGATCCGCCAGGACGCGGCGTTCGCGGACGCGGCGATTCCCGCGGCGGCGCAGTTCGGCAACGGCGTGAGCGGGATGACCTACGCCATCGAGTCGTCGGGGGCGCTCACGCTCTCGACCGCGTCGAAGGTCGCGGGCAGTTCGCTCTCGCTCACGGGCACGACGACGACGCTCAGCAGCTTCATCACCGTCGCGAGCGCGACGCTGGTCGGCACGAGCGCGATCAACCTGAACGAGAGCATCGCGACGACGGGCGGGGTGATCAGCCTGACGGGCAACGTGGTGCTGGGCGTGAACGTCGGGCTGGACACGACGAACTCGGGCGCGAACGCCGCGGGCGCGAACGTCACGCACACCTCGGGCACGATCGAGGGAACGACGGACGTCACCGAGGACCTGTTCATCAACGCCGGCACGGGCGGGGCGATCTCGCTGGGCGGCGCGATCGGCGGGACGACGCGCCTGGCGACGTTCCAGGTGACCAACGGCGCGACGCTCTCGACGCAGGCGGTCCGGGCCCAGGCCATCACGACGAGCACGATCACATCGGCGACGTTCGGCGGGTTGCTGAACGCGACGTCGGGCGGCATCAGTCTGACGAGCGCGACGCTGAACGTGAACGCCGGGGCGACGACGACCTCGGGCGGCACGTTCACGGCGAGCGCCGGCACGCTGCTCTCGCTCGCGACGGGCGCGCTGACGCTCGACGGGGCGTTCCTCAAGAGCGGGGCGGGCGCGACGAACCTGGGCACGTCGATTACGACGACGGGCGACGCGATCAACTTCAGCGCGGGCAACGTGACGCTGACGGCGAACTCGGCGCTGGACTCGACGAACGCGGGCGGCAACGCCGCGGGCGCGAACGTGACGATCGCGGGGACGGTGAACGGCGCGTTCAACCTGTTTGTGGCGGGGGGCACGGGCGGGGCGGTGCAGTTCTCGAGCGCGGTCGGCGGCGGGACGGCCCTGAACACCTTCCAGGTGACCTCGTCGGGCACGCTGAATACCGCGGCGGTGAACGCCGCCACGCTGACGGGGTCGGCGACCACTACCGCGACGTTCGGCGGGCTGCTCACCGGCGGGGCGGGCGGCATCACCCTCACGTCGGCGACCGTGAACGTGCAGAACGGCGCGACCACGACCGGCTCGATGAGCGTGACGGCGGGCACGGCGTTCAACGCGACCGGGGCGGCGATCTCGGCCGCGACCGGGTTCACGAAGAGCGGGGCCGGGCTGTCGTCGCTCAGCGTGAACGTCTCGACGACGAACACGGCGCTGAACTTCTCGGCGGGGTCGGTGATCTTCAACGCCGACGCGAATCTCTCGGCGGGCACGGGCACGCTGACGCTGCAGGCGACGGACCTGAACGGGCGGAACGTGGGGCTGTTCGCCAACACGTTCGCCTTCAGCGGGACCATCTCCGGCTCGACGACCTCGACGCTCCGGCTGGGCGGCGCGACGACGGCGACGACGATCGGCGTGGCGGGCGGCGCGGGTGATTGCCAGATCACCGGGACGAACCTGAACCAGATTGCCAACGACGCGGTGGGCACGCTCTTCATCGGGCGCGCCGGGCAGACGGGGAACATCGCGATCTCGGGCGGGACGTTCCGCGACGCGGTGCAGCTGGTGACGACGGGCACGATCACGACCGCGGGCACGATCACGGGCGACGAAGCCGACGCGATGATCACGCTGCAGGGCTCGTTGCTGAGCATGGCGGGCACGATCCGTACGACCGGGGCCGACATCACGCTTACCGGGCCGGTGGTGCTGACCTCGGCGACCACGCTGAACACCACGCACAACGCGGCGGCGACCGGCGGGAACGTGACGGCGTCGAGCACGATCAACGGCACGGCGGGCGGTGGGACCGAGGACCTCGCCATCAACGGCGGGACGGCGGGTGTGGTCACGCTCTCCGGGGCCGTCGGCGGGTCCGAGGCGCTGGGCGCGTTCCTGATCTCGAACGCGGCGGGGATCTCGACGGGGGCTGTCTCGGCCGCCTCGATCTCCACGACCTCGCAGGTGCTCACCACCCATTCCGGCGCGCTGACGGCCGGCGCGGGGGGCATCACCCTCGTCGGCGCGAGCGTCACCGTCGGCGCGGGCGGCTCGACCACCGGCGGCGGGACGTTCATCGTGACGGCGACCGACGGCGGCACCGACGCCTTCGTCCTCTCGGGGAATCTCTCGCTCGACGGCGCCTTCACCTCGAACGGGAGCGCGATCAACCTCATCGGCGGGAACATCACCACCACGAACGACGCCATCACGTTCTCGCTCGGCAACACGCGTTTCACGAGCGACGCGACGCTGAACGCGGGCACCGCGGCGATCGGCTTCCAGAACGTCGAGATCAACGGGCGGAACGTCACGTGGCTCGCCAATGCCTTCGACTTCTTCGCCGGGGTTGACTCGGTGACGGGCACCGGCGCGGGCTCGATCCGCTTCGGCGGTGCGACCGACGCGACGACGATCGGCGTGGCGGGCGGCACGGGCACCAGCCAGGTCGAGACGGCGGACCTGCAGGCCCTGGCGGACGAAGCCGCGGGGACCATCTTCATCGGGCGCACCGGGCAGACGGGGAACATCGCCATCGCGGGCGGCACGTTCCGCGACGCGGTGCAGTTCGGCACGACGGGCACGATTGCGCAGACGGGCACTCTGACGGGCGACCAGACCGACGCGAGCGTGACGCTCCAGGGTTCGCTGGTGAACCTCGGCGGGACGATCCGCACGACGGGCGCGTCGGTGACGATCACCGGCCCGGCGGTGCTGACGGCGAACGCGACGATCGACACGACGCACAACGCGACCCCGGCCGGGGCCGCCATCGCGTTCAGCAGCACGATCAACGCGACGGCGGGCGGGCCCGAGGAGGACCTCTCGCTGAACGCCGGAACGGGCGGGACGATCACGCACACGGGCGTCATCGGCGGCACCACGGCGCTGGGCATCTACCAGGTCGTCAACGCCTCGGGCATCACCCTGGGCAACCTGACGACGAACACGGCGATCGACGTCACGGTCGTCGGCACGGGCACGTTCGGCACGCTCACCAGCGACGGCATCAGCCTTACGGGTGCCACGCTGAACATGAACGGCCTGCTCACCGCGGGCGCGGGGGGCATCACCCTCGCGGGCGGGGCGGCGAACGTGAACGCCGGCGCCACCACCACCGGCAGCGGCTCGTTCACCGCGCTGAACACCGGCACGCTCACGCTCGCGAACACCGCGCTCACGCTCGACGGCACGTTCGTGCGATCCGGCGGGGCGACCACGCTGGGCGTGAACATCACGACGACCAACGACAACATCGCGTTCACCGGCGGGGCCGCCAGTGTGACGCTCTCCGGCGCGGCCCGCACGCTCACCGCGGGCACGGGCGCGATCTCCTTCGGCAGCACGCTCGCCGCGGGTTCGACAGCGCTGACGCTCAACGCCAACGGGATCACGTTCGGCGGCGGGGCGAACTCCGTCACGGGTGCGGGGAGCGCGACGCTGACCCTGCTGCCCGCGACGGGCGCGACGAGCATCGGCGTCGCCGGCGGCGCGGGCACGCTCCAGATCACGCAGGCCACGCTCACCGCGATCACCGACGGGGCGTTCGCGCTCGTCGACATCGGGGCCGCGGGCAACACGCACACGATCACCGTCGGGGCGGCGTCGCTGCGCGATCCCACGCGGTTCCTCGCGGGCGGGGTGGGCGGTGCGGTGACGACGTCGGGGGCCGTCAGCGGGACGACGAGCGATTCCAACCTGACCTTTGCCGGCGCCACGAACACGCTCTCGAACATCACGACGCTCGGCTCGCTGACGATCACCGGGGGCGTGAACAGCCTGAGCGGCTCGCTGGTGACCCAGGGCGGGGTGCTTTCCATCACGGGGCCCGTCGTGATCACGGCGAACTCGCTGTGGGACACGACCAACGCCGGGGCGGCCGCGGGCGGCGGGAACATCACGACCTCGGCGGGGGTGGATGGCCCGTTCAACCTCACGATGCGCGCCGGCTCGGGCGGCGGGATCACCATCGGCGGGCTCACGGGCGGCGTGACGCGCCTGGCCGACCTCACGGTCGTGAGCGTCTCGCCGACGACGGCCGTGTTCACCGGCGACGTGCTGGCCGACTCGTACACGCAGAACTCCGGCTCGGCGACGTTCGGCGGGATTCTGAACGTCACCGGCGCGGTCTCGATCGCCGGCACGACCTTCCAGTTCGCCGGCGAGATCGAGGCTGATTCGTTCACGCAGTCCTCGGGAACCTCGACCTTCAACGGAACGGTCGGCATCACGGGCGACATCACCCTGACCGGCACCTCGTTCACGTTCAACCAGGTGGTCTCGGGCGGCACGCTCACCCAGACGTCGGGCAGCAGCGTCTTCAACGGCCTGGTCACGACCTCCGGGTTCACCGGCCTGTCGCTCACGGGCACGACGATCAGCCTCAACGCCGGGGTGAACACGCTCAACGGCGTGAACGTCACGATCGTGAACTCCGGGCTGCTCACGATCGCCAACGCGCCGCTGACCCTCACCGGCTCGTTCAGCAAGAGCGGCGCGGGCCTGACGAACCTGGGCGCGAACATCACCACGACCAACGCCGCGATCAGTTTCGCGGGCGGCGGGACGACGCTGACGCAGAACGTCGTGCTGAACACCGGCGCGGGCGCCGGCGCGATCACCTTCGGCTCCACGCTCGACGGCGCGCGGACGCTGGGCCTGGCCGCGGGCACGGGCAGCGTCGCGTTCAACAGCGCCGTGGGCGGTGCCACGCCCCTCACGTCGATCACCGTCACGAGCGCCGCGGGCGTCACGTCGCTCTCGACCATCGATGTCGCGCAGAACGTGTCGCTCACCGCGACGGGCGCGGCGTCCTTCGCCGGGCTGGTGACGGCCCCCACCGGCTTCAGCGGCTCGGTGGGCTCCTTCACGCAACTCGGCGGGATCACGACGACGAACACCGCCATCGCCGTCACGAGCGCCGGCGCCGTCACGAGCACCGGCGCGCTCCAGGCCGGCACGGCTGCCATTACCCTCAGCGGCACGAGCGTCACCCAGGGCGGAACGGTCGCGGGCGGGTCGTACACCGTGACCTCGACCGGCGACATCTCCATCGCCGAGGACATCACCGCCGCCACGATCGACATCCACGCGGGCACTGACGGCACGGGCGACCTGATCTTCACCGTCGCGGGCATCGAGGTCCTCGGCACCAGCATCACCCTCAACGCGGGCGACGGGACCGGCGGCGGGGGCACGGCGGCGATCGTCGATTACACGACCAACGGCGTGATCTTCCGCGGGCTGTCCGGCGGGGCCACCTCGCCCACCTCCTTCACGCACGAGCAGGACGCCTCCATCACCAACGCCCTCATCGCGCTCGCGTCGCAGTTCGGCAACGGTCCGGCGGGCATGAACTACACCCTGTGCTCCAACGACGGGAGCGTCTTCATCACCGACGCCTCCAAGTTCGCCGGGGCCAACCTCACGCTCTGCGGCACCGGCGCCGGCGACTGCGTCGAGATCTCCACCGATCTCGACGTCGGCGATCTCACCATCAACTCGGCCTGGTGCGTCACCGCCTCGGTGACCATCTCGGGCAACACGCTCTTCTTCAACGGGCCCGGCGAGACGTTCGCCAACGCCGTCGTCTTCCGGGGCACGGAACTCGACTACGCCGGGGCGATCGTCGGCACGGGCACGCTCGCGTTCGAGCCCGGCTCGGCGTCGCAGAACATCGTTCTGGGCGGGGCCGGGGGCACGGGGGCGCTCGACCTCACGCTCGCCGAGCTCGCGTTCATCACGGACGGCTTCGGCACGATCCGCATCGGGCGCAGCGACGGCACGGGCACCATCAGCACCGCAGCCGCCCTCACGCTCACCGATCCGTTCACCTTCCAGTCGCCGGGCGGCGTGATCGAGATCAACCACCTGCTGCGTGGCACTGACAACGCGTCGTTCATGTTCGAAGGCCCGACGCGCCTGGCCGCCAGCGTCCGCACGGCGGGCAACACCATCTTCTTCAACGACGAGGTCACCATCGCCGCCGCCTCGGTGCTGATCGACAGCACCGACCTGGGCGCCAACCCGGGCGGGGCGGGCATCACCTTCAACGACACCATCGACGCCGACGCGGCGGCCAACGATCGCGCGCTCGAGATCAACGCGGGCACCACGCTCGTCAGCATCGACGGCAACGTGGGCGGCTCGCAGGCGCTGGGCAGCCTCACGGTGACGGCCAACACCTTCGCGCCGTCGATCTTCGTCGAGTCCGTCACGACGCGCGGTGCCCAGACCTACACCGGCTGGCTCTCGACCGAGGGCGACCTCACGAGCACCGTGGGCGGCGCGATCACCATCACCGGCAACCTCCGGCTCGAGAACGACCTGACCATCACCACCGCCGGGCTCGGCGCGGGCGACGGCGTGCTCATCACCGGCGAAGTCACCGGCGACGGCAACGGCCCGTGGGGCTTCGGCGTGAACGCCGGCATCGCGACCGTCGAGTTCGGCGGCAACGTCGGCGACTCGAACGCGCCCGCCTCGGTCGCGGTGACGGGCGGCTCGATCCTCGTGAACGACGTGACCGCCGTCGGCGGCATCTCGCTCAACGGGCCGACGTTCCTCAGCGGGAATCTCACCGGCCAGGGCGTGAACGTCGCCGGCGCGCTGCGCCTCGTGACCGACAGCATCATCACCGGCTCCACGTTCGTCACGCTGGGCAGCACCGTCGAATCGGCGAACGGGCTCGCCCGAAGCCTGACGATCAACTCGCCCACCACCACGATCGTCGGCTCGGTCGGCGCCACTTCGGGGCATGAACTGGGCTTCCTCGAGACCGACTCGGCCGGCACGACGACCATCGGCGGCGCCAGCATCAACGTCGTCAGCGGGATGGACTTCCGCGACAACGTGCTGCTCTCCGGCGGGGGGAGCGTCGTCTTCTCGGCGCTCTCGAACAACTTCGGCGACCCGAACCACGGCGTCACCTTCCGCGGCACGCTGAACTCGGTCGACTCGACCGCGCGTGCCGTCACCATCAACACCGGCGCGGGCACGCGGTTCTTCGGCGCCGTCGGCAACACGAACGCGCTCGGCTCGCTTACCACCAACACCGGCGGCTTCACGCGCCTGGGCGGGAACGTGACAACCACCGGCGCTCAGTCCTACGGCGACGACGTGTTGCTCGACGGCACGGTCCTCATGAACGCGTCGAACGTGACCTTCTCCCGGTTCGTCGACTCGGCCGACGCGGGCACCCCCCGTGCGCTGTCGATCAACGCCCCGGGCGGGGCCGTCTCCTTCGCCTTCGCCGCGGGCGAGAACGCCCCGCTCCTGTCGCTCACCGCGAACGCCAGCACGATCTCGCTCAAGTCGGTCCGCACGCGCAACGCTCAGGCGTACACCGGCGCGGCGACCGTCGACGGCGAGTTGTTCGTCGTCGACGGCGGGGGCATCTCGTTCAGCGGGCCCACCACGATCTTCGCCAACTCGCAACTCTCGAGCAACGCGGGCGGGATCACCATCACCGGGGCCACCTCGGCCACCGACGCGACCATCTTCTCGCGCGACGGGGCCATCACCATCACCGGCGCGACCACGCTCGCGAACACCGTCCTGCGGACCGAAACGGGCGCGATCACGATCGACGGCACCCTGCAACTCGCGGGCAACGCCATCCTCCTCACCGAGGGGCTCGCCACCGACGACATCGTCGTCACCGGCGCCATCGACAGCACCGGCGCGTCGCACGCGCTCACCATCAACGCCCGCAACGACACCAACCTCATCGGGGGCGACATCACGCTCGGCGGCGACGTCGGGCTGGGCGTCGGCGGGCTCCTCCCGCTCCAGACCCTCACCCTCGCCGGCAACACCATCTCCGTCCGGGGCGTTCGCACCGTCGGCACGCAGACCTACACCGGCACGACGACGCTCAACGGCGCCCTCGCGACCACCGGTCCAGCGGCCCCGATCATCCTCGACGGCAACGTCTTCCTCGCGCAGAACGTCGAGGTGACGACGACCGACGGCGACGTGACCTTCGGCGGCGCCGTGGATCACGCCGGCACGCCCCGCTCGCTCGCCATCGTCGCCTCGGGCGCGAACACCGTGCGGTTCAACGGGGCCGTGGGCGGCGCCACCGACCCCACGCGGCTCTCGGCGTTCTCGGTCACCACGGGCCAGGGCGGGCGGGCGATCCTCAACGGCGCGGGCTTCCGCGCCAGCGGCGGCACGGCCTTCTCCACGGCGGTCGAACTCCACCAGGACGTCGTGGTCGTCGGCGGCACGGTCGCGTTCAATCGCACCGTCGACAGCGACGGGACGCCCCGCACGCTGACCGTCAACAGCCCGGGGCTCACCACCTTCGCCGGGGCCGTCGGCCAGACCGGCATCCTCAAGCGGCTCACGTCCGACGCGGGCGGGCAGACGCGCTTCGAAGCCAACGCCAGCACGACCCACGGCATGATCTTCAACGACGTCGTGCAGATCGCCGGCGTTGTCACGCTCGACGGCGGCGGGATGAACACCTCCGACGACGCCAACGACCCGGCCCTGCCCGGGCGCTTCCGGCGCATGTTCTTCGGCGAGGGGATCGCCACGAACGGCACCGACGGCGTGTCGGAACTCACGATCCGCAGCGGGTTCGACCCCAACGGCATCATCGCCCCCGTCGGCATCGAGGGCGACATCGGGGCCGCCAACGCCCGCTTCCGCAACGTCACCTTCGGGCGCACCACGCAGTCCGGCGCCACGAACATGGGTCGCGCCGCCACGATCGTCTTCGCCCCGGCCTTCGACGCGCAGGGGCGCGTGCTGGCGGCGGGCGTCACGGCGACCCGCAACTTCACCATCTTCGCCACGCAGAACTTCACCATGAACGCCGGCGAGAAGATCACCACCTTCGGGGCCCTCCGCATCATGCGGGCCGACCTCGCCGGCGCCGACGGACGCATGACGGGCATCGCTTCCCTGGGCGACCTGACGGCCCTGGGCGACATCACGGTCCGGGCGAACTCCATCCGCATCACCCAGCGCACGTCGACGCAGGTCTTCGAGAAGCAGCGCGACGGGAGCGGGGGCATCCAGCAGTTCGCGCCGCCCATCCTCTCGCCTGACGAGCGCGTCAGCATCGTCTCCGGCGGGGCCACGCCCTTCACCGGCTTCATCTCCCTCTTCCCCGCCGATACCTCCCGCGTCGTGTTCAGCACGAACGCCGCCGCGCAGGGCGACCTGCAGGGCGGGTTCCAGATCCAGGACTTCCAGTCCGGGTCCGACGGCGTGCTCGCCGGTGTGACGGCGGCGCTCTTCGTGGATGAGGCAAACGCGTCGATCCTCCGTCCGTTCGACCTCCGCGCCCGCGGGGCCGTGACGGAGACCATCGCGACGTCGATCGCCGGGGCCATCCCCCGCGAGTCGGCGACGCGCGAGGTCGTGACCCCCGCCGCGGTGAGCGACGCGCTGCGTGAAGCCCTGCAGGAGATGGGTATCCGCGTCCGCGACCTGAGTTTCGGCGAGATGATCGAGTTCCTCGTCGGCTGGTCGACGTACCGCGACCTGCCCACCAAGCCCCGCCCGGGCATCACGGATTACTCGGTGACGGCCAACCGCCTGTCGCTCGCGACGGTCGAGGCCGCCGTCGAGGCGTACCGCGACCTGCTCTACACCACCTCGACCGGTCCCGACGGCGAGACGATCACCGAGAAGCGCACCGCCCAGATTCAGGGCGCGCTCGCCGGCGCGTGGGAGGCCTACGCCGAGACCGTCGACGAGCCGACGGGCACCGGCTTCCGCGACTACCTCGAAACCCGCGGCGGGGCGGCGACCCCCGACGAGGTGCTGGCGCTCGAAGTGCTCAACGGCGCCCGTGAGGTCTTCGCCCGTCTCGACGCGCTGGGCCTGTCGGCGTTCGAGGCGTCCTTCCCGAAGGAGAGCCTGGTGGGCGAACTGCTCCCGCCCGAGATGACGCCCGAGCAGTTGAAGGAGGCGATCGCCGGGTCCGTGCTCGCGATGTTCTAAGGTTGCACGCGGCGTCGCGTGACGCCGGGGGACGAGTGGCTCCGTTGGCGGGGGGTGACGACAGGTGGCGTTGATCAACATCGAGAGTCTGACCCGTCCGCTCGAGGGCGAGAACCCGTGCGGGGAGAACCTCCGCTGGGACCGCTCGTACCTCGAACTGGAGCGACTGGCGGAGGGGAGCGAGGAGCGCCAGGTCGGCAACACGGTGATCGCGGCCGAGGAGCCCGACTGGCGCGAGGTCCGCGACAAGGCCGTCGAACTGCTCGGGCGCGGACGCCACCTGCGGCTGGGCGTGCTGCTCACCCTGGCCGCGGTGCGTCTCGAGGGCTACACCGGGCTTCGTGACGGGCTGAAGGTGATCCAGACCTGGCTGGAGCAGCACTGGGACACCGTGTGGCCCGTGCTCGACGCGGAGGACAACAACGATCCGACCGAGCGGGTGAACGCCATCGCCGCGATTGCGACGCCCATGGCGACCTTCGGCGACAAGATTCGCCTGCTCGACCGTGTGTACGAGTGCCCGATCTGCGAATCGCGCCAACTCGGCAAGTTCTCGCTCCGCGACGTGGCGATCGCCTCCGGCACGCTGAAGGAGGCCGCTCCCGCCGCCGAACCGACGGGCGAGGGGGAGGGGGGAAAACTCACCCTCGCGATGATCGACGGGGCCTTCGCCGAAACGGTCGAGACCGACCGGGCCCGTCTCGAGGAAATCGCCCAGGCCGCGGAAGAAGCCCACGCCTCGCTCCAGGTGATCTCCGACATCTTCGGGGAGAAGTGCGGGGCGGGCATCGGTCCGGACGTTTCGTACCTCCAGACCATCCTGAAGGACGCCTTCACGGCGATCCGTCGGAGGCTGAGCGGCGATGCGAGCGACGCCGCGCCGGCCGATTCGTACGGTGATAGTTCGGATAGCGGTGATGCGGGGGTGTCGCACCGAGCCGGGCTGTCCGGCGAGGTGAACAACCGGGACGAGGCGATCCGGGCTCTGGACAAGGTGATCTCGTACTTCGAGCGGACCGAGCCGTCGAGCCCGGTGCCGGTGGTGGCGGGGTTGGCGAAGTTGCTCGTCGGGAAGAACTTCCGGGCGATTGCGCGGATTCTGCCCCCTGACGCCGTCCAAACATTGGATACGGCGACGAGCGCGGCCCAGTCGGAGTAGCGGAGTCAATAGGGAGAGATACCGGATTCAAGTGGTGCTTGGGGTCTTGGGCTGGTACAGTGATTGGTGGTCCGGAAAGAACGGCTTGCGCGCGGAGCATCGCTCGGTCGGGGCCGGGGGCGCGAGGCTGAGGACACGGCGACGTGATCGAGAGTCCGTAAGGGGTTGCACATGGCCAAGGCAAGCAGTCAGAAGTTCATCGCCCGCAACCGCGCCCCGCGCGTGCAGATCGAGTATGACTTGGAGTTGTACGGTGCGCAGAAGAAGGTCAGCCTGCCCTTCGTGATGGGCGTGATGGCGGACCTGTCGGGCAAGCCGGCCGAGGCGCTGCCTGGCGTGGCGGACCGCAAGTTCCTGGAGATCGACGTCGACAACTTCGACGAGCGTCTGAAGAGCACGAAGCCCCGCGTGGCGTTCCAGGTTCCCAACACGCTGACGGGCGAGGGGAACATCCCGGTCGACATCACGTTCGAGAGCATGGAGGACTTCTCGCCGGCTGCGGTGGCGAAGAAGGTGGAACCACTGGCGAAACTGCTGGAAGCACGGACCCAGCTCGCGAATCTGCTGACGTACATGGACGGGAAGGGCGGGGCCGAGGCGCTGCTGAACAAGGTGCTGTCGGACCCGGAACTGCTGAAGAGCCTGGCGTCGGCGCCGAAGCCGGCCGAGGGCAACGGCTGAGGATGGCGGAGCGGCGGAGGGAATCGCGTGCCGGCGCGAGCCGGCGGGGGTTGTGGCGGGCGGGCAGGTGACGCCGGGCGAGCGAGCCTGGCGTGGAGGTAGCGACCGATGGCCGAGGCACAAGCGGGAGGATTGAGCAGCATTCAACTGGAGGGCGGCGACCTGGAGTCGCTCCTGCAGAAGGAGTTCAAGCCGAAGACATCGACGGCGAAGGACGCGATCGAGACGGCGGTGCGCACGCTGGCGATGCAGGCGCTGGACTCGACCAAACTGATCTCCGACGATTCGGTGAAATCGATCGAGGCGATCATCGCGGCGATCGACCAGAAGATCACCGAGCAGGTGACGAAGATCCTGCACCACGCGGACTTCCAGAAGCTGGAGGGCACGTGGCGCGGGCTGTACCACCTCGTGAGCAACACCGAGACGGACGAGTCCCTCAAGATCCGCGTCTTCAACATCTCGAAGAAGGATCTTTCGAAGACGATCGCGAAGTTCAAGGGCACGGCGTGGGACCAGAGCCCGCTCTTCAAGAAGGTCTATGAGGAGGAGTACGGGATGCCCGGCGGGCAGCCCTACGGCGCCATCATCGGCGACTACTTCTTCGACCAGACCGCCCAGGACGTCGAGATCCTCGCGGGCATGGCGCAGATCGCGGCGGCGGCGCACGCGCCGTTCATCTCGGCCGCGGGTCCGACGCTGATGGGCATGGAGTCGTGGCAGGAACTCTCGAACCCGCGCGATCTGACGAAGATCTTCCAGACGCCCGAGTATGCGCCGTGGCGGAGCCTTCGCGAGAGCGAGGACGCGCGGTACATCGGGCTCACGATGCCGCGCGTGCTGGCGCGGGCGCCGTACGACCCCAAGAACAACCCCGTGGACGAGTTCGTCTTCGACGAGGACACCGAGGGGGCGAAGCACGACAAGTTCACGTGGATGAACGCGGCGTACACGATGGGCGTGAACATCACGCGTGCGTTCAAGCTGTACGGCTGGTGCTCGCGGATCCGCGGGGCCGAGTCGGGCGGCATGGTCGAGGGCCTGCCGGTGCACACGTTCAAGACCGACGACGGCGGGACGGACATGAAGTGCCCGACGGAGATCGCGATCGGCGATCGTCGCGAGGCGGAGCTGGCTCGGAACGGGCTGATGCCCCTCTCGCACTGGAAGAACACGGACTACGCCGTGTTCGTCGGCGCGCAGAGCCTGCACAAGCCGGCGGAGTACGACGATCCGGACGCGACGGCGAACGCGAACCTGGGCGCGCGCCTGCCGTACCTGTTCGCGACGTGCCGGTTTGCGCACTATCTCAAGTGCATGGTGCGTGACAGGATCGGCGGGTTCTCGAACCCGGACCAGATGCAGCAGTGGCTGAACAACTGGATTAACCAGTACGTGGACTACGACCCGGCGAACTCGACCGAGGTGTACAAGGCGACGCACCCGCTGGCGGGCGCCGAGGTGAAGGTCGAGGAGATCCCCGGGAACCCCGGGTACTACGCGTCGAAGTTCTTCCTGAGGCCGCACTATCAGCTGGAAGGTCTGACGGTGTCGCTGCGGCTGGTGAGCAAGTTGCCGTCGCAGAAGAAGTAGGTGTTGTCGGCCGCGTCGGGGGTGTTCCTCGGCGCGGGAACTTGAAGGGGGAGGGTGTCTCCCCCGGGTGTCGGATGGATAGGAGAAGCGGCTATGGCAGTTGATGCATATCTGAAAATCGAGGGGATCAACGGGGAGGCGATGGACGCCGGGCACGTGAACTGGATCGACGTGCTGTCGTTCGGCTACGGCGTGACGCAGACGTCGTCGTCGTCGTCGGGCGGCGGTCTCACCGCCGGCAAGGCGAACCTGAACGAGTTCACCTTCTCGCAGAAGGTGCACCTGGGCTCGCCCGAGATGTTCATCCGGTGCTGCACGGGCAAGACCTCGCCCAAGGCCGAGTTCCACTGCCGGAAGTCCGGCGGGGACAAGGCCCTCGACTTCCTCAAGATCACCATGAAGAACGTGCTGATCACGAAGGTCGAGACGAGCGGCGGGTCCTCGGGCGACGAAATCCCGACGGAGAACGTCGGGCTGACGGCCGAGGAAATGAGCATCTACTACCAGGTTCAGACCGAGAGCGGCGCGGGCGGCGCGCACAAGACGGTCACCTTCAACCAGAAGCTCAACACGCACTCGGTCGCCTGATCGAACTCGCCGCACCATGGCGGCATGAACTTCTTGACTCCTCGCGGGGGAACACCCCGCGAGGGGATTTCTGTTGGTGCGCCCGCATGTCGCGGGCAGCCCGAGCGAGGATCCCCGCGTGACGCCCGAAGAACTCATCCGGTTGGGACGCCTGAACGAGTGCCTCGCCGAGACGGAGCGTCGGGTGAAGGGCGCCCCGGCGGACCCGAAGCTGCGCGTAATGCTGTTCCAGGTTCTCTCGGTGCTGGGGCAGTGGGACCGGGCGCTGACGCAACTGGAGGTGGCGGGCGAGATGGCCGCGGACAACCAGTTGATGGCGCAGATGTACCGGGCGGCGATCCTGTGCGAGAAGTTCCGCGAGGAAGTCTTCGCGGGCAAGCGCCTGCCGCTGATCCTGGGCGAGCCCGAGCCGTGGATCGGCATGCTCGTGAAGGCGGCGGTGCATACGGGCGAGGGGAACCACGCGGCGGCGGCGGAACTGCGGGCCCAGGCGCTCGACGCCGCCCCGACGTCATCGGGCGAGGTGGACGTGGGTCCGGAAGAGGGGAAGACCCAGACGCACCGGTTCGAGTGGATCGCCGACCTCGACGAAACGATGGGGCCGATGTTCGAGGCGCTGGTGGATGGGAAGTACTACTGGGTGCCGTGGAAGCGTGTGGCGATGCTGCGGATCGAGCCGCCGACGGACCTGCGCGACACGGTGTGGACCCCCGGGCAACTGGTGCTGAGCGCCGGGGGCGAGAAGGTCGTGCTGCTTCCCGCGCGATATCCGGGGACGCAGGCGGCCCGGTTCGACGATGCCTTGCGGATGGGGCGGCGGACCGAGTTCGCGGATCGTGGGGGCTGGGAGGGTCCGGTGGGCCAGCGGATGCTGAACACCGATGCGGGCGAGTTCGCGTTGCTCCAGTGCCGTGCGGTGCGGATCGACGGGGACCCGGACGCGCCGGCGGCCGGTGAGGGCGCAGACGGAGGCGCGGTGTCCTGAGGAAGGGGCGTGCATGGCGGAACTGACGACAACCGAACGCCTGCAGCCCTCGCTGCTTGATCGATTGACCGACGACGAGCCGGGGGTGCGGACGGAATCGCGCGAGAAACGCGTGATGTCGATGCGGCATCTGCGGCAGGCGGTGCTGCGCGACCTGGAGTGGCTGCTGAACGCGGCGAGCCGCCCGATCGACGACGAGATCCACACGTACCCGCTGGTGGCGAAGAGCGTGCTGAACTTCGGGATGCCGGACCTGACGGGGCTGGCGTCGGCGGGGGTGTCGCAGATCCGGGTGGAGCAGATGGTGTACGGGGCGATCCAGGCGTTCGAGCCGCGGATCACGGCGTCGACGCTGAGCGTGAAGGGGCTGTCGTCGGAATCGGGCTGGCACCTGACGTTCGAGATCGCGGGCGAGTTGTGCCCGCTGCCGATGCCCGAGGCGCTCTTCGTTCGGACGGACGTGGACATGGAGACGGGTCGGTGCGAGGTGCGGGAGGGGAAGAACTGAGCACGATGGAAGGACGCGCATGGACCGCCGGCTGATCCGCTACTACGACCGCGAACTGCGTCACCTGCAGACGGTGGCCAAGGAGTTTGCGCAGGAGTTCCCGAAGATCGCCGGGCGCCTGGCGATCGAGGACTTCCCGTGCGTCGATCCGTACGTCGAGCGTCTGCTCGAGGGGTTCGCGTTCCTGGCGGCGCGCGTCCAACTCAAGATGGACGCGGAGTTCCCGCGTTTCACGCAGAACCTGCTCGAGACCGTCTACCCGCACTACCTGGCCCCCACGCCCTCGATGTGCGTGGCGCAGTTCCAGCCCGACCGGGGCGAGGCCGGGCTCGCGGAGGGGTACGTCATCCCCCGGGGCACGGTGCTCCGCGGGACGCCCGCGAAGGACATGACGGCGTGCGAGTTCCGCACGGCCCACGCGGTCACGCTCTACCCGGTGGAGATCGCCGAGGCGCAGTACTACACGCGCGACGTCGGGATGCTCGAACTCACGCGGGTCTGGGGCGCGCCCGAGGGGGACATGACGCGTCCGCGCGGCGGGACGCCGGGCATCCGGGCGGCGCTGCGTCTGCGTCTGCGTGCGACAGCGGGGCTGTCGTTCCAGAAGATCGCGATGAACGACCTCACGCTCTACCTGCGCGGGTCGGACGCGACGCCGTGGCGGCTGTACGAGCAGGTCTTCGCGCACGCGCGGGGCGTGATCGTGCGTCCCGTGCCGGCGGGCATGCGCGTGGGCGGGTGGCAGGTGAACCTGGGGACGGACGCGCTGCGTCGCGTGGGCTACGCGGCGCGGGAGGCGCTGCTGCCATACGACGCGCGGAGTTTCCAGGGGTACCGCCTGCTGCACGAGTACTTCGCGTTCCCGGCGCGTTTCGGGTTCGTGCAGATCGCGGGGCTGGGCGAGGCGCTGTCGCGCTGCGACGCGTCGCTGCTGGACGTGATCATCCCGTTCAGCGCGGAGAACCCGGACCTGGAGGGGGCGCTCGACGCGTCGAACTTCGCGCTGCACTGCACGCCCGCGGTGAACCTGTTCCCGCGCCGGGCCGAGCGGATCTACGTGAGCGACAAGGCGAGCGAGTTCCTCGTGGTGCCCGATCGCACGAAGCCGCTGGATTACGAGGTGCACTCGGTGCGGAGCGTGACCGGGTTCGGGCTCAAGAGCGACGACGAGCGGGTGTTCCGCCCGTTCTACGCGGCGACGGACGTGGACGGCGGGCCCGGCACGGCGGGTGCGTACTACGCGACGCACCGCGTGCCCCGAGCCCTGACGGAGCGCGAGCGCCGGTCGGGCTCGCGGAGCAGTTACGCCGGGGGCGAGGTGTACATCGCGCTGGTGGACGCGCAGGCGGCGCCGTACTCGACGGACCTGAAGCAGTTGGCGGTCGAGACGCTGTGCACGAACCGCGACCTGCCGATGCAGATGCCGGTGGGCAAGGGCAAGACGGACTTCGCGCTGGACATCGGCGCGCCGGTCGAGTCGGTGCGCGTGGTCGCGGGGCCCACGCCGCCCCGGGCGAGCCACGCCGAGGGCGAGATCGGGTGGCGGCTCATCAGCCATCTGGCGCTGAACTATCTGTCATTGACCGACGAGGACCGCGACGGGGACGGGGTGATCACGCCCGACGAGGGGCGCGGGGCCGCGGCGCTGCGGGCGCTGCTGCGTCTGTACGGGGACGTGGGCGACCCGGTGATCCGCAAGCAGATCGACGGCGTGCGTGGCGTGCAGACCAAGGGCATCACGCGGCGCGTGCCGACGCCCGGCGTGGTCGCCTTCGCGCGCGGGCTGGAAGTGACGGTGACAATGGACGAGGCGCAGTTCGAGGGCACGGGCGTGTTCGCGCTCGGGGCCGTGCTCGAGCAGTTCTTCGCGAGGTATGTGTCGATGAACTCGTTCACCGAGACGGTCATCCGCTCGGAGGAACGCGGGGAGATCATGCGGTGGGCCGCCAAGGTCGGACAACGCCCCGTCCTGTGACGCGAGGTGCGGACTCGGCTTCGGCGGCCGATCCGCTGGAGGAGATGCTGCGCGCCGATCCCGAGCCGGAGTCTGCCCGGCCCGTGTCGCACACGCGCCGAGTGGATCGGGCCGCCCGCGAGGACCTGTGGGACCGGCTGAACGTGCAGGCGTGGGGGTACAACTTCTTCGCGCTGGCGCGCCGGATCGAGGCGCTGTACCCCGAGTCGCCCGGGTTCGGCGCGACGTCGCGGTCGGGGGATGATCCCGTGCGGTTCGCGCAGGAGCCGACGCTCGCGTTCCCGCCGTGCACGGTGTCGCAGTTCCACTTCCCCAAGTCCACGTCGCCCGCGCGCCTGTTCGTGCACTTCATGGGGCTGCTGGGGCCGATGGGCCCGCTCCCGCTGCACCTGACGGAGCACGCGCTGCAGCGCGAACTGCACTTCAAGGACCGGACGTTCTCGCGGTTCCTGGACGTCTTCAACCACCGGATGGTGTCGCTGTTCTATCGGGCGTGGGCGGCGAGCCAGATGCCGGCGAGTTACGACCGGGCGCTCCCGGTCGACAACGCCGACGAACTCGACGACACCACCCGCGAGCACCACCTCGCGAACGACGCCGATCGGTACGCGGTGTACGTCGGCTCGCTCTTCGGGCTGGGCGGCGAGGAGACTCGCCTGCGCGACGCGGCGCCGGACTCGGGCAAACTCCACTTCGCGGGACGGTTCGCCACGCCCGGGCGCGGGCCCGAGGGCCTGCGGGCGATCCTGTCGTCGTACTTCGGGGTCGAGGTGATGATCGAGGAGTTCGCGGGGCGCTGGCTCGACCTGCCCGGGGACTACTGGTGCCGCCTGGGCGTGACGGGCGATGCGTCGACGCTGGGCACGCAGTCGGGCGGGATGATTGTCGCGGGGACGCGCGTGTGGGATTGCCAGGGCATGTTCCGCATCCGCCTGGGGCCGATGGGGCTGGCGGACTATGAGCGCCTGCTCCCGGGCGGGCGGTCGTCGCGCCGGCTGGACGCGTGGATCCGCAACTACCTGGGCGATGAGTTCTCGTGGGAGGCGGTGCTGGTGCTGCGTGCGGCGGACGTGCCGCAGACGCGGCTGGGCGCGGGCGCCCGCCTGGGCTGGACGACATGGGTTCGGACGGGGGAGAACACGGAAGATCGGGATGAACTGGTAGTTCGGAGTCCGCGATAGGGAACGAGTGATGATCGAGGGTTGAGCGCGACGACGCGAGCGGCGAGTGAACCGGTCGATTCCTCGCGCTCCACCTTCTCAGGTGCTGGAGTAGAACCGCGATGACAGGCATTCCTCGGGCAAAACTCTTCGGGAAACTCAACGCCGTCGGCTACAAGGCGCTCGACGGCGCGGTGACCTTCTGCAAGCTGCGCAACAATCCGTACGTCGAGGCGGTGCACTGGCTGCACCAACTGATGCAGACGCAGGACTCGGACCTGCACCGGATCATCAAGGCGTTCGGGATGGACGTGGGCCAACTGGTGGCCGACACGCAGAGTGCGCTGGACCGCCTGCCGCGGAACAACCAGGGCTCGCCCGACCTGGCGACGCACCTGGTGCACGCGGTGGAGAAGGCCTGGACGCTCGCGTCGCTGAAGTTCGGGGAGTACTCGATCCGGACTGGGCACGTGCTGCTGGCGCTGGCCGACGAGGAGGACCTGAAGAAGGCGCTCTTCGCGATCTCGAAGCAGTTCATGAAGATCAACGCCGACCAACTCGCGGAGCAGTTCGCGAAGATCACCGACGGCAGCCCAGAGGCCGTGATGGCGGCGGCGGCGGACCGGGGCATCTCGGGCACGCCGGGCGAGGCGAGCGGGGCGATGGCGCCCGCGCAACTGGGCAAGCAGGAGGCGCTCGGGAAGTACTGCAAGGACCTGACGGAGAACGCACGCGCGGGCAAGCAGGACCCGATCGTGGGGCGTGACGAAGAGATCCGCCAGTGCATCGACATCCTGATGCGCCGACGTCAGAACAACCCGATCCTGACGGGCGAGGCGGGCGTGGGCAAGACCGCGGTGGCGGAGGGCTTCGCGCAGCGGATCGTGAAGGGCGACGTGCCGCCGCAGTTGAAGGACGTGCGCCTGCTGGAACTCGACGTGGGCCTGCTCCAGGCCGGGGCGAGCATGAAGGGCGAGTTCGAGAACCGTCTGCGCCAGGTGATCGACGAGGTGCAGGCGAGCCCGAAGCCGATCATCCTGTTCATCGACGAGGCGCACACGCTGATGGGCGCGGGCGGGGCCGCGGGCACGGGCGACGCCGCCCAGTTGCTCAAGCCCGCGCTCGCGCGCGGGACGCTGCGGACGATCGCGGCGACGACGCAGAGCGAGTACAAGGCGCACATCGAGAAGGACCCGGCGATGAGCCGGCGCTTCCAGGTGGTGAAGGTCGACGAGCCGGACGAGGCCAAGTGCCTGCTCATGATCCGCGGGCTGGCGGACGTGATGGAGAAGCACTTCAAGGTGCAGGTGCTCGACGAGGCGCTGGAGGCTGCGGTCAAACTCAGCAAGCGGTACATCCAGGGTCGCCAACTGCCTGATAAGGCCGTCAGTCTGATCGACACGGCGTGCGCCCGCGTCGCGGTGAGCCTGCACGCGACGCCCGGCGAGATCGACGACGTGCGCAAGCGCATCGACGGGCTGAACCGCGAACTGGCGATCGTGGACCGGGAGATCCAGGCCGGGGGCGAGCACACGAAGCGCCGCGAGGAACTCGTCGAGCACATCGCCGCCGAGCAGAAGACACTGGGCGAACTCGAATCGCGCTACGCGAAGGAGAAGGAACTGGTCGCGAAGATCCTGGAACTCCGCGGGAAACTCGCGCCCACGCCCGGCACGCCCGCGCCCGGCGGCGGGGCGCCGGCGTCGAACGGTGCGCCCGCGAAGGGCGATGTCGCGCCTCCCGCGGCCGTCGCGCCGGCGCTCTCCGACGCGGAGCGCGCGTCGATCAAGCAGGAACTCGCCGCGTTGAAGCAGCGCCTCGCGGAGTTCCAGGGGGAGCACCCGCTGATGACCCCGAGCGTCGACGCGCAGGCGGTGTCGGGCGTCGTGTCGGACTGGACGGGCATCCCGCTGGGGCGGATGGTGCGCGACGAGATGAAGACGGTGCTGAGCCTGGGCGAGACGCTCGAGCGGCGCGTCATCGGCCAGCGTCACGCGCTCGACGCGATCGCGCAGCGGATCCAGCTGGCCCGGGCGAAACTGGACAACCCCGGGCGACCGGTCGGCGTGTTCCTGCTCGTCGGCCCGTCGGGCGTGGGCAAGACGGAGACGGCGGTGGCGCTGTCCGAGGCGCTCTACGGCGGGCCTCAGGGGCTCATCACGATCAACATGAGCGAGTACCAGGAGGCGCACAAGGTATCGCTGCTCATGGGTTCTCCCCCCGGCTATGTCGGGTACGGGAAGGGCGGCGTGATGACCGAGGCCGTGCGCCGGCGCCCGTACAGCGTCCTGCTGCTCGACGAGGTGGAGAAGGCGCACGCCGACGTGCACGAGATCTTCTTCCAGGTGTTCGACAAGGGGATGATGAAGGACAGCGAGGGCGTCGACATCAACTTCCAGAACTCGATCATCCTGCTGACGAGCAACGTGGGCACGGACCTGGTGATGAAGATGTGCAAGGACCCGGCGCTGCGTCCCGACCCGGAGGGTCTGGTGAAGGCCATCCGCGAGCCGTTGCTGAAGGTCTTCCCGCCCGCGCTGCTGGGGCGGCTGAACATCGTGCCGTACTACCCGATCAGCGACGAGATGATGCGGGCGATCATCAAACTGCAACTGTCGCGCGTGGGCCAGCGTGTGAGCGAGGGGCACAAGGTGCCGTTCACGTACGACCCGGCGGTGGAGGACGTGATCGTGAGCCGCGTGACCGAACTCGACAGCGGCGCGCGCGCGATCGACGCGATCATCACGCGCCAGATGCTCCCGGTCGTGGGGCGCGAACTGCTGGAGCGACTGATGGAAGGCCGCCCGGTGCACAAGGTCCACGTGGGCGTGAAGGACAGCGAGTTCCAGTATTCGTTCGAGTAGGAGACGGGAGGCGGGGAGGAGCGCATGCGGGGAGGGATCGACATCCTGGGGCAGGTCGGCACGCCGGGCATCGACCTGGGCGTGCTGACCCCGTCGTTCCGCGTCGAAACCCACGCCACCGGGTCGGTGCCGGACGACATCGGCGCGCGATTGTCGCTCGTCGTGGCGCGGACGGCGGGGCACCTGCCCGCGGAGTGGGGTCGCCTGCTCACGCGCCTGCGTTCACCCAAGACCATCGCGCTGATGGTGGGGGAGTTGTTCGCGGGAGGGGTCGAGTCGTTCACGCCCGCCGACGCGAAGAACGCCGGGGTTGTCGCGCTCTCCAGCACGCTGCAGGAGGTCGCGCCGGACATCACCCGGTTCGTCGAGGGCGTGAAGGACGCGCAGACGCTGGATGATCTTGAAGAAGCGGCTCGCACCTTCGCCCGCACCATCAAGACCATCGGGCCCGAGCCGGCGTTCAAGATCATGACGATGGGCCAGTGCGAGTCGGTCTCGGAGGTCGCCGAGGCCTTCGGCGCGCAGGCCAGCGCCGACGCGATCGGCGAGGACATCGTGCGCTCGTACATGTCCACGGGGGGAAACTCGTCCGGCGACGCGAAGCAGCGCTTCGGCAAGGGCATGAAGAGCCAGGTGACGCGGAACGTCCGCACGACGCTGGAGTATCTGGACGCCACCGACGCGGCCGAGCCGGTCGTGGACGAATCGCCCAATCCGAGCGTTCTTGACGTGATGAAGGACATGGACATGGACGGGGCGGTGCTCCCCGAGAAGGTGCCCGCCGACAGCGTGCTGATCGCGACGACCGAGACGGGGGTGGGCGGGTGGTTTGTCTACGCCGATTCGGGCGTGGGCACGAGCGCCCGGGCGAAGTCGTACAAGGTGAAGGGGCGGATCGTGGCGCTCACGGCGTCGGCGACGCGTCGCGACAAGGGGCGGGCGCTGTTCATCCCCCGCACGCTCTTCTCGCAGCTGCTGCTGCTGCCGCCCGGCCCGCCGCCGCCCGCGGTCGGGGCGAAATCCGGCGACACGATCAAACTCGCGACGCGCAAGCCCGGAGAGGGGCTCCGCCCGACGGGCGGGTAGCACGGGATCGAAGGTGGACATGCCCGGGTGATGCACGCGGGCGGAGGTGAGGTTCGATGGCGAAGTGGACCCAGGACAACCGAGCAATCGCGATCGAGACCCCGCTGGGCAAGGACGTGCTCCTGCTCAAGGGATTCACGCTGACCGAGGAACTCGGGCGCCCGTTCGTCGCGCACCTCGAACTCCGCAGCGAGCAGGGCGACATCGACTTCAACGAGGTCGTCGGCGAGAACGTGTCGATCCGCGTGAACCTGTCGAACGGCAAGACACGGTACATCAACGGCTTCATCGCCCGCTTCTCGCAGGAGGAGTTCCAGGGTGAGGAGGCGTCGAACAAGTACCGGGCGACGCTGGTTCCGTGGCTGTGGTTCCTCACGCGCACCGCCGACTGCCGCATCTTCCAGAACAAGAACATCCCGGACATCGTGAAGGACATCTTCGACGGGCTGGGCTTCACCGACTACGAGTTCAAGACCACCGCGACCTACGCGACGCGCGAGTACGTCGTGCAGTACCGCGAGACGGCGTTCAACTTTGTCAGCCGCCTGCTCGAGGAGGAGGGTATCTACTACTGGTTCAAGCACGAGAACGGCAAGCACACGATGATCCTCGCGGACTCGCCCGCGCGTCACGAGCCCAACGAGGACTACGAGACGGTGAAGTACCTCGCGAGCGAGACGACGAAGGCCGACTACGACCGCGTGTGGGACGTCAGCGTCGAGCACCAGGTGCAGCCGGGGAAGATCGCGCTGGTCGACTACGACTACGCCGCCCCGACGAAGAACCTGTACGCGGAGAAGTCCGACCCGAAGGAGCACGCGCAGGCCGAGTTCGAGGTGTACGACTATCCCGGGCGCTACCTGGAGCACGACGCGGGCGAGGCGTACGCGACGATCCGCAACGAGGAACTGGGCGTGCAGCACGCGGTGGCCCGGTTCACGGGCGACGTGCGGTTCGTGACCGCCGGGTGCAAGTTCACGCTGGCGGACTATCCGCGCGAGGACCGCAACATCGAGTATGTCTGCACCTCCGCCTCGTGCAGCATCCAGGTCGACGAGTTCGAGATGGGCAAGAGCAAGGGCGAGGAGAGCGTGGTGCAGTGCTCGTTCACGGCGATCGCCGCGGACGTGCAGTTCCGACCTGCACGCACGACGCCCCGCCCGCACGTCGCCGGGCCGCAGACGGCGGTGGTCGTGGGGCCCGACGGCGAAGAGATCTTCACCGATCCCGACGAGTTCGGGCGCGTGAAGGTGCACTTCTTCTGGGACCGCGTGAACAAGGGTGACGAGAACGCGTCGTGCTGGGTGCGTGTCTCGCAGAACTGGGCGGGCAAGCGCTGGGGGGCGATCTTCCTCCCCCGGATCGGCCAGGAGGTGATCGTCGACTTCCTCGAGGGCGATCCCGACCGCCCCGTCATCACCGGGCGGCTGTACAACAAGGACAACATGCCGCCGTACAAACTCCCCGACAACAAGACGATGTCGGCGATCAAGTCGAACAGCAGCAGGGGCGGCGAGGGGTTCAACGAGATCCGCTTCGAGGACAAGAAGGACGAAGAGCAGATCTTCGTGCACGCGCAGAAGAACATGGACCTGCGCGTCCTGAACGACATGTTCGTGACGATCCTGCACAACCGGCACACGATCGTCGAGCACGACAGCCTGCTGCACGTGAAGAACAACCAGCACCGCATCACCGACAACGACCTGATCGAGGCCGTCGGAAACGACCGCAACCTGAAGGTCGCCGGGAAGGAGGCCGTCGAGATCACCGGGAGCAAGTCGCTGACCGTCGATGGCAGCGTCATCGAGGTGTTCGGCGAGGACCAGAGCACCGAGGTCACGGGGCAGGTCTCGATCAAGGCCGACATCATCGTGCTCGAGGCGGCGACCAACATCACCCTGAAAGTCGGCGACACGTACCTCGCGCTCGACACCAGTTCCGCGGACATCAAGTCCGGCGAGGTCACATTCGAGGCGGATTCGGCGCTGACGGCCAAGGCGGGGAGCGACCTGGCGCTGGAGGCCGGCGCCGGCGCCGAACTCAAGGCCGGCTCGACGCTCACGTGCGAGGGCTCGGCCTCCGCCGAGTTCAAGGGCGGGTCGAGCGCGACACTCGACGGCGGCGGGTCGACGACGATCTCGGGCGGGTCCATCTCCATCGGCTAGGAGTCTGCGCCATGGCGAACAACGAAGACCAGGAATACGTCGTCGACTTCAACGACTGCATCAGCTCCATCGCGATCATGTTCGGGCACCACCCGGACACGCTCTGGAACCACCCGCGCAACAACGAACTCCGCGACCTCCGCAAGGACCCCAACGTCCTGCTGCAGGGCGACCGCGTCTTCATCCCCGCGCTCCGCCTCAAGGACGAGTCGTGCGCCACCGAGCAGAAGCACCGGTTCCGACGCAAGGGCGTGCCCGGCAAGTTCGAGGTCCAGATCGAGTTCAACGGCGAGCCCCGCGCGAACATCCCCTACACCCTCGTGGTCGACGGCATCTCCATCGAGGGCGAGACCGACGGCGAGGGCTGGGTCCGCGAGTTCATCGACCCCGAGGCGATGTTCGCGAGTCTGACCCTGCGTCCCTCCGGCAAGCCGCCGGAAGTCATCGAGTTTCACCTGGGCTACCTGAACCCCGTCGACACCGTGCTGGGTCAGAAGGAGCGCCTCCGCAACCTGGGGTTCTACAACGGGCCCATCGACGACGCGCTCTCCGACATCTTCATCGAGTCCGTCAGGGCCTTCCAGAAGAAGCACAGCCTCACCGTCAACGGCCGCGTCGACGATGCGACCAAGTCCAAACTCAAGAGCGAGCACAGGTCCTAGCCCACCATGGCACCACCACCCCCCGTCATCCTGGACCTCGGCCCCGTCTCCGTCGCGCTTCCCCCGGGCTACACGGAGGACACGCGCTTTGTCTACGACGATGAGCACCGGCGGATCGTCGTCACGCGCTTCGACGACCCCGCCGAGACACCCGACGAGATCGCCGACGATCGACACCAGCGCGCAATCGATCTGACCGAGGGTGAAGCCATGCCGACGAAGCGCGAGCCGCGCGTCATCGACGAACGCCCGGCCGCGCTCTCGATCTACCGCATCAAGGAGCGTGGCACGCCCGAGGACATCGCCCTGCTGATCGTCCAACTCCGCCCGGGTCGCTACGCGCAGGTGCAGTGCAGCGGGCGCGGCGCCCGGACGGCCATCGAAGGGCTCGCCGCCACGTTCCGCGTGTCGTCCAAGCCGGTGGACGCTGCCCCCAAGGGGTTCCAGCCTTCGCGCTCGTTCATCGAGTTCACGATGTGCGTGCCCGACGGGATGGAGCGTCGCACGCCCTTCACCTTCGAGGACGCCGAGGCGGGGATCGGGTGGCGGATCGACGCCGAGGGGCTCACCGCCCGGACGTTCCCGAGCCTTGCGAAGCGACTTGTGCGCCCGCCCGAACTGGACGGATCGCCCGATGTCGCGACGCGCACGCACCGTGGGCCGAAGTGTGCCGGCCCGGTCTCCATCGCGCAGACGATCGACCCCGAGATGGCCGCCCCGGGGCCGCTGGTCGGCTTCGCGCAGATCACCGTCGAGCACGCGGCCCAGGTGCGCCTTGCCGGGCAGGCGCCCGGCGAGCAGCGCGAGCGCTTCGAGAAGGACCTCGCGTTGATCCTCGACTCATTGGCCCGCACGCCCGGGGGTGCTCGATGACCGGCCCCGCCACCATCGTCTGCCGCCAAGGCCCCAACCGCATCAGCGGGCATCGCGTCGCCATCATCTTCGTTCCGGGCGTGATGGGTTCGCGCATCAACCTGACGCAGGACAACGACAAGTGGGACCCCGACAGCAGCCGGAACATGCTCGGCTGGGCGTGGGATTCGAGCACCACAAAGCGCAACCTGCTCGACTTTTCGCGCCGGGGCGTGGTCTTCCGCGAGCCCTGCGATGACTTTGCCACGAACCACGCCTCGAAGGTCGAGCGTGGATGGGGGGGTGTGCGCTGGGCGTCCTACGGCTCCTTCCTTGAAGCCGCCGAGGACTGGCGCTTCGGCGCGAACCAGACGCCCGTCTACGCCTACGGCTACGACTGGCGCCAGCCCATCGCGCAGATCGGCCTCCAGATGGCCGCCGACGTGCTTGGTTCGTCGCAGAGTTCGGGCGGGCGCTCCGCGCTCTTCGATCAGGACCGCTACGGCTCGTCCGGGCTGCTCGGGCACGCCGAGACGGAGAAGTGCATCTTCATCACCCACAGCATGGGCGGGCTCGTCACGCGCATGGCGCTCAAGCAGTGCTCGGCGCTGCGCGACAAGACCCTCGCCGTGCTCCACGGCGTGCAGCCCGCCACCGGCGGGCCGCTGCTCTACCGACGCATGGTCACCGGCGTCCATGCGCCCATCGACGGCACGGGGTTCGAGGCGATGATCTTCCGAAATATCATCGGCCCCAGCGCCTCGGACATGAGCACCATCCTGAGCCGCTGCGCGGGCCCGATGCAGTTGCTCCCGTCGAACCTGCTCCGCGACGCCTGCGCCGCCGCGGGCGCCGGGCTCATCACCTGGACCGTGTTCGAGGAGAACCGCGCCACTGTCCACGCGGTCACCGAGAGCCTGTACAACGTGTTCCGTCGCAACGAGACCGCGCAGCCCCCGGGCATCGTCCGCAGCACGCTGCCGGCCGCGGTGCGCACGAACATCGACACGCGGATTACCGGCATCAACGCCTTCCACACCGCGCTCGGCTCGTGGAAGTTCGAGGACCGCACCTGGGCCTTCCTGGGCACGAACCTGAACACCGACCACACCATCCACTTCGACTGCCCGCCCGTCGTCTATCGCACGCAGGCGCACTCCGCCGGGCGGGGCGGCGTCGTCGTGACGCACACCGCGACCGATCCGGCGGGTCGCACCGTCACGCTGGACCCCGTCCGTGATATCCAGCGGCGCGGCTTCAACGCCACGCCGACCATCCCCGGCGCGCCGTCCACGGCGCCCGTCGGGCACGGGCCGCACGGGGACGAAACCGTCCCGAGGCTCAGCGGCGCGGCCCTCTTCTCCGATTCGGAGACGACGACCTTCGTTCCTTCCGCCGCCCTCGACTTCGCCGCTCACCGCCAGTTCCGCGCCGTGGGCGTGCCCCACGAGCCCGCGTTCCGCAACCTTGACATCCAGCGCTTTTCGCGCGCGTGGGTACAGCACATCCTGGCCACGCGCACCTGAGGAGATCACCCATGGCCAGCCCCGAAAGCGTGAAGATGGGCTCCGCCGTCGCCCCCGCCGAGCCCGAGGAGATCTTCGAGGCCGACGTCGCCGATCCCGGCGTCGTCGAAGAACTCAAGCAGCAGCAGCGCGAGTCGCAGACCGGGAAGTACGGCTCGGTGCAGGTCGAGCCCATCACGCCGCCCGAGGAAGAAGAGGAAGAAGCCGAGGAGGAAGAGGAACTCACCTGGATCGAGATCGAACTCGTCGACGAGAACGACGAGCCCATCGTCGGCGAGATCTACCGCGTCACGTCCTCCGACGGACGCGTCAAGAGCGGCACGCTCGACCACAACGGCTACGCCAAGGTCTGGTACCTCACGCCGGGATCGTGCACCGTCACCTTCCCGCGCCTGGATCAGGATGCCTGGGAGAAGATCTAGTTCGCGAGGTTGCCATGGCCAGCCCCGAAAGCGTCAAGATGGGTTCCGCCGTCGCCCCCGCCGAGCCGGAGGAAGTGACCGAGGCCGATGTCGCCGACCCGGGCGAGGTTTCGGCCGCCAAGTTTGAGCAGCGCCAATCGCAGTCCGGCAAGTACGGCTCCACGCCCGTCGATTCCGTCGAACGCACGCCCGAGGACACGACCAGCGACCCCAACGACCCCGACGGCCCGCCTCAGACCACGTGGATCGACATCGAACTGGTCGACACCGATAACAACCCCGTGCCCGGCGAACCCTACCAGGTCACCGACTCCCAGAATCGCGTCGCCGCGGGCACGCTCGACAACCACGGCAAGGCCCACATCACCGGCGTCGCGCCCGGCACCTGCAAAATCACGTTCCCGCGCCTCGACGCCCGCGGCTGGAAAAAGGCCTGATCTTCGCGGTTTTCCTTGGCGCACCGCTCCTCCGCCCGTACGCTGACCCCGACCGAACCCGACCACGCACCTCATGCCCACCCACGTCGTCCAGCAGGGAGAATGTCTCTCCGGCATCGCACAGGTCTACGGCCTGGCGAACTGGAAAGTCATCTACGACGCCTCGGAGAACGCCTCCTTCCGGGAAGCTCGCCCCGACCCGAACATCATCCACCCGGGCGACCGCCTCCACATCCCCGACCCCGAGCGACGCGAAGAGTCCGGCGCCACCGAGCAGAACCACAAGTTCAAACTCACACGCCCGCGCACGCTCTTCCGCGTCCGTGTCTGCGGGCTCGACCACGAGCCGCTCCCCGACGCTCGCTACGAACTCACCGTCGGGCCCACCATCCACACCGGGCAGACCGACGGCGACGGCATCGTCGAGCAGCCGATCGATCCCGTCTCCACCCGCGGCCAACTCAAGGTCTACCTCGACGACGAGAAGTTCTTCGAATGGCCCGTCTCCGTCGGTGCGCTCGACCCCGTCTCCTACCTCACCGGCGTGCAGGCGCGCCTGAAGAACCTCGGCATCGACCCCGGCCCGATCGACGGCGTCATGGGCCCGCGAACCAAGCGCGCCGTCAAGGCCTTCCAGGCGCTTCACCCGCCCCTCGCCGTCGACGGCATCCCAGGCCCGCGAACCCAGGCCAAACTCAAGGAAGTGCACGGCTGCTGAACGACGCCGCCGAGACCCGCCCATGACCGTCCGACGCTACAGCGATTACAGTTCTCGGGGCGATTCGCCGCAACTCTGCGGCACCGTCCCGCGCTGGCGTCAGGAAGCCACCAGTTTCGCCACGCTCCGCCCCGTCATCCCGTTCCTCTTCCTCTTCCCGCGCAGCAAGGACACACTGTGGGAAGAAGGCAAGGACCGGGGCGAGGACGCCACCCCCCGCACGCTCCTGCCGAGTTACCGCCCATCAAGCCCGGACTACGCGCAGTTCGCCGACATCGAGGGGCGCTTCTACATCGACATCGCGACCAAGATCAACAACGTCTGGAAGGCCCAGCGCAAACTCACCGCCGGCCTGATGGATCAGGACTACCAGCCCGTCCCTGGGCGCCGCATCGAGTTCCGGCGCACCGGCGGGAGCACCCACTTCAAGTTCGTCACCTCGGGCGGGACCGAGGTCGACGAACTCACCGGCGCCGACGCCCCGACCACCGACGAGCGTGGGCTCGTCGAGGTCACCGTGCGCCACCCGCCGCGCGAAGTGCCCACCGCGGACGAGAACGTCTCCATCACCGCGACCGCCGGCACCGACGAGGACACCATCATCCTGCGCCTCGTGCGCAACAGCGAGTCGACGAGCCTCGACGACGTCGCGCGCAAGACCTCGCGCAACGCCGACCGGCTCTATGTCTACCAGCCCGATCCCGCGCAGCGCACGCCCGAGGCCTTGTGGCAGCCCAATCAGCCGCAGACCGGCGTGATGCAACTCCAGGAAATCCTCAACGAGGTTGTTTCGCGCAATCGACGAGTGCCGGCCACCGGTACCGGCGCCTGGGCCTTCATCCGTCTCGACAGCGTCTACAGCGACGCGACGAAGAAGGCTGTCAAACTCTACCTGCAGCACTTCGCCGCGATCAACACACCCGCGAACTGGCCCTACAACCTTTCCACGATCGGGCTGAGTAACGACCTCGTCGAGTACCTCAAGACCGAGTACCTCTTCGATCCGACCATCGAGGCGCACAAGGGCTGGATCGTCGACCGGCGCATCCTCATCGGCGGCCCGCTGAACCCGACCTCGACCGACACCGGCAGCAACTGGGATATCACCCCGGCCAACATCGACGGCCTGTGGGAACTCTACGAAGGCGTCGTCGAGCGACTGAAGGCCGAGATGGTCCGCATGGGCGAACTCTACGTGACCGAGAACACGTTCTGGCTGCATCGCCCTCTGCATCAGCCCTACGTCCAGTCGCCCGACCGTGTCTGGCGTATCCGTCAGAACAACGTCACCGTGCGATCACAGTCCAACGCCGCTTCGCCGCCGCTGCAGATGCCCGGTCCGCCCGCCCCCGACGGCACGCCCACGATGCAGGACGTCGTCGTGAACAGCGGCGAGTTGTACCCGCTCGTCGGCGTCGGAACGGCCGTCAACGGGTTCCGCCCCATCACCCACACCGCCGGCAATGGCTGGGTGCCCAACGCGAGCGGTGCTGAGTTCCGCGACGATCAGGCCAACGTGCAGAACCACGGCTTTGATCAGGCGATCGAGGGGCGCACCGGGGGCATGGCGTATTCCTTCGGCTGCAAATGTCGCCCCGACGAGTACGACGCGGACCTTATGTCCAATCCGCACGCACTGCCCACCGACAACCTGCCACGCCGGCGCGTCGCCGCCTGGGCAGAGTACGAGGTCCAGCACAAGCCGGGTCGCAGGCAGACCGATGTCGGCGACGATCCTCCGAACTGGACCGGGTGTGATTGCAGCGGCTTTACGCAGAACTGCATCACCGAATCGATGTTTCCCAACACCACGGTTCGGATCGTCCCCAACTCGCTGATGGCCCGTCTGAGGCGGGTCGCGTCCCGGTGGTATCAGAACGAGATCGGTGCGGCCGGCTTCGTCGGTAACGCCGCGTATGCACGACCAATCGCGCTCCCGCAGAGCGCGAACCAGTACGATCATTCTCTTCACTGGATCCGGCGGGGCGACCTGATCACGAGCGCGACACACATTGTCTGGGTCGAGCCGCTCATTCCCGTCTTTGTGCTCTCTCCCGCCGGCGCGATCGCCCCGGGCGAGCAGGTGTTTCTGACGTACAACGAGCGGGGTGACGACGACGACTACGACAACAACTTTCAGCCGCGTCCCTTCGCCCAGCGACGCTTCACGCGCAAGGCCGTGCTCCAGCCATTCCGGTGGTGGGGAGCCAACATCACGGGACGCGACATCGGCAAGCCGTACATCTGGCACTGAACCCGCGAACGCACGCACCATCACCCATGAGCCTCAACCGTCTCGACGCCCAGACCTTCCGTGCCGCCGAGACGGTCTTTCGCGCGCCCTACGCCTCGTTCGATCTCGCCATCGAGCAGAGCGACCAGGGGCCCGCGTGCTATCACTGGCCGCGCTGCGTCGCGCTCGACCCTGCCCGGGGCGTCGCGATCGTCCACCCGCAGCACCCCGACGGCGCGTGGCGCCTCACCCAGCTCGATCTCGCCGGTCGTGTCGTCGCGAAGCGCCCGCTCGCGGGCATCCCCGGCATCGGGCTCGATCGCGATGTCATGCCGCGTGCCCTCGGGCGCACGCCCGCGGGTGATCTGCTGTTGCTGGTCTCGCGCGGGTTTGATCGCGTGCTCCGCATCGCGTCGAACTTCACCGTCGCCGCGCTCTCCGAGACGGCTCTTCCGCTCGAGCACTGGAACCTTCCCGGCGATTTCCAGTTCTTCGGCACCGCGTTCCCGATGGGCGAGCGTCTGCTCGCGAACCTGCATCTGCGCCCGGCGCCGCACGCCTGGCGTTCGTACGCGCCGGGCGATCGCGATGCCCGGTTTGCGCGGGCCTCCAGCGGCGCCCTGGCCGCGCTCGTCGGTACCGCGTCCACACCCGTCCTGATCGACGCCCTCTCGCCCGACGAGGCCAACCTGGTGCGTCCGGGCATCGAGCCGCGCCGCGTGCAATGGCAGGCCTGGTGTCCGCAGTCGGGCAGCCCCGTGCACGGCCAGGGCCGCTTCTTCGGCATGGTCGACTACCCCCCACGCGACCCCGACCTGCTGGGCCAGGGCCTGCTGCGCACGTTGACGCTCATGTACTTCGACCTCGAGCGCGCGCTCGCGATGGAAGTGGTCCAGACGCAGTTGCTCCCCGAGCACGACAACCCCGACGCGAGCACGTTCGAGGTGTGCCTGAACGGGCAGTGCGTGATCGACGCCGAGGGCGACTACAGCGAACTCGTCTGGACGCCCGACGCGCTGGTCCTGCGGCGGTACCCCTGCGACCGGGCGCGACTCCACGCCAAACTCGAGGTCCGCGAGGAGGAGCGAGCCCGTCGCGACATTCATCCGGATGCACGGTAGAAGTCTGTCGCGGACTGACTTCAATGGGCTGGGCTGTCGGGAACCGCGATAGGTTAGCAGCGTCTAAACTCTCGGTGGATGTCCCCGGAATACGGTGGTGCTCACCGCGTCGCGGGGCGACCGCACGCAGACACAGCAGGAGATCGAAGATGCACACGCGCGGCAGTCTGATCGTCGGCATGCTCCTGGTCTTGGGCCCTCTGGGCGCCTGCAACGCGCCGCCCAAGGGCGAGCAGACGCGGCGCGTGGAGATCACCGACACGACCAAGGCCGAGCGCCGCAGCGCCCAGGTGCAGCCCGCGGCCCTCGTCGAGTTCTCCGACCAGGTCGCCCAGCAACTCACCGAGGACCTGATCGCCCTGCCCGAGTTCAACTCGGGCCAGCGCGTGAACGTGGTCTTCGGCGACATCGTGAACAAGACGGGCATCGTGCCCACGAGCGACTTCGAGGCGTTCCGCACGCGCGTCCGCCAGCGCCTGATCAACAGCAACGTGGCGCGCAGCCGCATCCGCTGGATCGAGAGCCGGGCGAAGATGGAAGAACTCCGGCGACTCGAACTCGGCGGGGCCGAGGGCGAGACGGGCACGACCACGCCGCTGAACCCGGGCATGACGTACTTCCTCAACGGCGAGATGTACCGTGTCGAGCGTGGGGCCGCCGAGGTTAACCTCTACATGATGTCGTTCAACCTCAGCAACGCCCAGACCCGCGAGATGATCTGGACGAACACCCCCTACGAGATCAAGCAGACCCCGGGGCGCTGAGCGTTCGCCACCGAGGAGGCGTGCCCATGCGACTTCGACCGGCGGTTCTGTGCGCGGCAGCGGCGGCGATCGGCGCGGGTCTGGCGGCGACGCCGGGGTGCGCATCGCCCAAACCCAAGTCCTCGCGCCTCGCGGTCGACGACATCGAGCACGCCGCCCGTGAACTCGCGGCCCGCCTGACGGAGAGCGACTTCCTCCAGGGGCGCTCGCCCGAGTCCGAGCGGATCGTCGTGGCGATCTCGAAGGTCGAGAACCTGACGGCGGACATCATCCCCGAGCCCGACCGCTGGTACATGATGGTGAAGGTGCGCGACAGCGCGAGCATCGACGCGCTCCGGCGCCTGCGGAACATCGTGTTCGTTGTGCCCCGCGAGCACCTGGGTGAGAGCGTCGAGACCGAGTTCGACCGGGCGTTCGCGAGCGGGCGCCGCCCCACGCACGAGATGACCGCGACCTTCCGCGGGGCGGTGCGGGCCGCGGGGCGCGACCGCACCGACGCGTACCTCTGCGAACTGCGGATCACCAGCCTGGACACGCGTGAACTCGCGTGGACGGGGATCGTCGAGTTCAAGAAGACCGCCTTCGGCCGCGCGTACGACTGAGCCGGAACAACCCGCGCAACCCACCCCCGCACCATGCCCCCCCGAGCCGTCCACCCTCGCACGCGACACGCCGCAGGGCCCACCTCGTGGGCGACGCTACTCGCGTGCGTGCTGGTGTGTGTGGGCTTGGGCGCGTGCGGCGCGCGCGACCGCGTGGATCGCAAGATCGAGGCGGCGGCCCTGCGGGGCGAGTACGGCGTGGCGCGCGAGGCGCTCCAGGCCTCGCTCTCCGACAACCGCGCCGACAAGTCCTACCTGCTCGATCGGATGCGCCTGCTCATCCTGACGCTCGCCGACGGGCAGCCCGACGCCGCCGAGATCACGGCGAACGAACTCTTCGCCCTGCTGCGCACGCAGGGGCTGAACGCCGATCGGACAACCTCCGCCGTGGTGTTCAACGAGCGCGTGAAGATCTGGAAGGGCGAGCCCTTCGAGCAGGCGATGGCGTACTCGTACATCGCGCTGCAGAAGGCCATGCGGGGCGAGTGGGACAACGCGCGGGCGTCGGCCCAGTCGTCGCTGTTCCTTCTCCGCGATTTCGGCGAGAACGAACGGGGCGAGCGCGTCTCGCGCGACGACCTCGCCCGGCGCGCCGCCGAGGCCGAGGCGAGGGGCAAGAACGCCGACGACCTCATCGACCGCGGCTATGTGCCCGCGCTCACCACGTTCACGCTCGGCTACGTGATCAACGGGCTGTCAAACCTCGCGCTCGGCCGGCGCGACGAGGCGCTCGACAACCTGCGCGAGGCAGCGAGCATCGACCCCTCGCTCGAACCCCTCGCCCGCACGCTCGGCGAGGGCGGCTACAACACGGTGTTCATCGTCGACTACGGGCGCGGTCCGGCGAAGGTGGCCTACGGCCCGGACAACGCGCTCGCCGCCTTCCAGCCCCTGACCCGCAGCGACCGACGCGCCCTCCGCGCGCAGGTGCTCACCCCGACGGGCGAGGCCCTCCAGCCGCCGGTCGGATTCCCGTTCGTCGCCGACGTGAACCCCATGGCGACGGACCTCATGTGGAACAGCCTCGAGAGCGTGCGCGAGGCCAAGAGCGTCATCGGCAATGTGCTGGTGGTGAGCGGTCTTGTCGTGGCGACCAGCGGCGGGAACACCGACGAGGAACGGCGCAACCGTGCGCTCGTCGGCACGGGGCTGGTTCTGGCCGGGTTGCTCATGAAGGCCGGGGCGAGCGCCGACACGCGCCACTGCGAGTTCCTGCCCCAGCGGGTGTACGTCGTGCCCGCGCAGATCGACGCGCCGGGATCGAGCCTGCTGCTGGAGGTCGAGGGCGACGGCGCCTCGCGCACGGCCTTGGCCGGGCTTTCCCCGCCCCGCGACGGGCGCCTGCAACTGCGGTATGTGCGGCTGGGCGCCCCGGCGACATCCGACCCCTGGCGCCAGAGCGGGCGCATTCTCTACGCGAACGACCGCTACGACTTCCGCGTGCCGGGCGACGACCTGCCGTACGTCTTCGGCGGTCGCTGCGTGCGCACGCCCACGCCCGAGACGATGCGCCGCTATCACGACGCGGGCAACCTCACCTGGATGTCGTCCGCCGATCTGGCGAACCTCTACCGCGAGGAAGGGTTCACGTTCGAGGTCGAGGAGCAGCGGGGGGGCTCGCGCCGCCACGTGCTGGAGGGTGGCACGTCGCTCGTCTGCCCCCTGCCCGGCACGATCGGCTACCAGCGGCTCTTCGCCCGCGAGCAGCGGCCCTACGAGCCCCGGTCCGCGGCGCTGCGCGAGGCCATCGCCCGACACCGCGCGGGCAGCGTGCTCGGGAGCGCCCGCCCATGATCGCATGTGTGTCTGAAGCCAGCCAGTGGAACTCATCACGATCGCAGACCAGCGCGTGATCTCAGGAGGCAAGTCATGAAGCGTGAATTCTTCCGTGCGATGGTGCTCGGCGTGGCCGGGCTGGGCGTGTGCGTGGCGGCGGGCTGCCGCAACACCGAGAAGGCGCCCTACGGCGCGAAGAGAGACACGATCGCCACCACGACAACCCCCGCGGGCGAACGCCCCTGGGGCCTGAACGAGCAGCCCAACGACGCCCGGCGCTCGTACCCGCAGATCGAGGTGCTCGAGCGCGACCTCGCCCGACACATCACCGTCGGCGAGCCCGTCGTGGTCAACGGCGAGATCATGAGCGTCACCGTGCCCATCCGCGTGCTGGGCGATACCGGCGAGTTCTCGCGGATCCAGTACCAGTTCATGTTCTTCGACGAGAAGGGCGTGCCCCTCCGCGTCCAAAACGATTGGCGCTACCTGCGGCTCGAGGCCCGGCGCCAGGAGTTCATCCGTGGCACGTCGAGCGACACCGCCGCCACTTGGCGCCTGCGGATCCAGTCGAACCGCTGATCCGACTGTCGCGAACCCGGGTGCCGCCGCCGGGTACACTGGACGCCATGGCCCGAACTCCCCGCGCCCGTCGCGTTCCCGCGCCGCTCGTCGGCGTGATCATGGGCTCCCGCTCCGACTGGGAGACGATGCGTCACGCCTCGGAGATGCTCGATGCGCTGGGCGTCGCGCACGAGGTGCGGGTCGTCTCGGCCCATCGCACGCCCGACCGGCTCTTCGAGTATGCGTCGACCGCCGCGGCGCGCGGGCTGCACGCGATCATCGCCGGCGCGGGCGGGGCGGCCCACCTCCCGGGCATGGTCGCGAGCAAGTCGCACCTGCCCGTGCTGGGCGTGCCCGTCGAGAGCCACGCCCTGAAGGGGCTCGACTCGCTCCTCTCGATCGTGCAGATGCCCGCGGGCATCCCCGTCGCAACGTTCGCGATCGGGCGGGCCGGGGCGATCAACGCGGCCCTGGCGGCGACGGCCATGCTGGCGCTCCACGACGAGCGCGCCCGGCGAGCGCTGCTGGCGCACCGCGAGAACCAGACGCGAGCCGTCCTGCGGGCCGATGATCCGCGCATGCCGATTCCTGCCCGGCCCTCGCCCGTCCGTGCGTCGCGCACGGGGGCTTCGCGATCGGGGCGCGGGGCGTAGGCGCCAAGGCGCGGCGAAGGCCGCATCGTGGAGGTCCGCATGCTGATCGGCATCGTGGGAGGCGGGCAACTCGGGCGAATGCTCGCGCTGGCGGGCATTCCCCTCGGGCTGCGCTTCCGGTTCCTCGACATCGCGCCCGAGGCCCCCGCCGGGCGCGTCGGTGATCTTGTCGTTGGCGCGTTCGAAGACCCCATCGCGATCGATCGGTTCGCCGACGGGCTGGACCTCGTGACGTACGAGTTCGAGAACGTGCCCGCGTCGTGCGTGCGTCGCCTGGCCGAGCGCGTGCCGGTCTACCCGCCGGTGGAGGCGCTGGAAGTGGGGCAGGACCGCGCCCGCGAGAAAGCGCTCTTCACGCGCCTGGGGCTGGGCGTGCCGGAGTATCGGATCGCGTCGACGCGCGACGCGTTCGACGACGCGGTGCGCACGCTCGGCACGCCGCTGGTGATCAAGACCTGCCGCCTGGGGTACGACGGCAAGGGGCAGGCGGTGGTGCACGCGCCCGCGGACGCGCCCGGCGCGTGGGAGGCGCTGTGCGGGCGGGGCGCGACGGACCTGATCATCGAGCGACTGGTCGCGTTTGAGGGTGAGGTGTCGATGCTCGCCTGCCGCGGGCGCGACGGCACGGTCGCGTGCTACCCGCTCGTCGAGAACGTCCATCGCGGGGGCATCTTGCGGTCCTCGCGCGTGCCGTCGCGCTGGGAGGGGCTGCACGCGGAGGGCGCGCGGGCGGCGGGGCTCGTGCTTGAAGCGCTGGGGTACGTCGGCGTGCTCACGATCGAGTTCTTCGTCGCCGGTGGGCGTCTGTTCGTGAACGAGATGGCCCCGCGCGTGCACAACAGCGGGCACTGGACGATCGAGGGCGCCGTCACGAGTCAGTTCGAGAACCACCTGCGGGCGATCCTCGGCCTGCCCCTGGGTGAATGCGCTCCCCGCGGGGCGAGCGTCATGGTGAACATGCTGGGCGACGCGCCGGCGCTGGCCGATCTGCTGCGCGTGCCCGGCGCGCACGCGCACCTGTACGACAAGCAGCCCCGTCCGTGGCGGAAGGTCGGGCACGTCACGGTGACGGGCATCGACATGGACGCCCTGCGCCCGCACGGCGCACGGATCGAGGCGTTATGCGATGCGTCGACGCGCCGGGCCGAGTCCGCCGGCTGAGCGGCGTGCTCGGAGTGCCCCGTGTGCAACAAAAAACCCCCGCCTTCGGGCGGGGGTTTCGTGGTTGGACGCCGCGTTGACGTCGCTGATCAGAAGTCGCAGGGCGAGCCGCCGACGACCTGCGAGAGGGCCTCGATGTCGTCCTGGTCGACGTTGCCGTCGCGGTTGAAGTCCGGGTCGAGGTCCGAGCAGGAAGCATCGCCCGCGACGACCTGGGCGAGGCAGGCGATGTCGTCCTGGTCGACGTTGCCGTCGCCGTTGAAGTCGGGCTCGCAGGCGGGGCCTTCGCACTCGATGTTGTGCGTGCCGGGGGTCAGCATGAAGGTGTCGGGCAGGACCTGGCCCAGGTCGGGGACGAAGAGCGTCTCGCCGGGGTCGGCGATCCACGGGCCGAACCCGCCGCCGAGCACGTCCATGGAAACCCACCCGCCGCAGAGGCGCATAAGGGCGTCGGGCGTGAAGGCCGCGGCCCCCTGGCGCACGGTGTCGGAGAGGTCGGGCCCGCCGAGTTGCACGGCGTAGCAGAAGTGGTTGGCGTTGTTCTCCTCCTTGTAGCAGAAACTATCGACGACGCGCGTCCAGGGAAGGGAATCAAGGATCCCGTCGTTGTTCGCGTCGAGGTCCTGGCCCAGGAAGCCCGTGAAGCCCTCGACGATCAGGAACGTGTTCGAGCCGTTCTCCAGGTCGGGGCTGAAGTCCTGCACGAAGATCACGGTCTCGGGCTCGGGCGGCGGGAAGAGCGGGTCCGTGCTGTCGCGCCAGAGGAACAGGCGGTTCGCGCCGGTGGACAGGCCGGAGAGCGGGAGCACCTGGTCGATCGTCCCGGCGACGCACCCGCCGCCGCAATCACCCTCGATCACAAGGATCGTCAGCCCGTCCATGCTGAAGTTCGGGTTGTCGCTGATGAGTTCGATGAACTCGCGACCCTGGTCCGCGCCGGGCGCGTTGATGAAGACCTCGTTGAACCGGACCTGCCCCTGCGCGACCGCGGCCGACGCGGCCAGTGCGCACACACCCAACAGCACCTTCTTCATGGCAATCTCTCCTGCGATCCTCCCGGATCCGTTCGTGTCGTGACCGATCCCTCTCTCGCCCGACGTGCACCGTGCCCGTCGGGATGGGCCATTCCGCGCCCCGCTCGCACGTTCTCTCGCTACCAGTTCAGCCCTTGCTTGGTGAGCCACCCGCCGTAGACCTTCCCTTCGAGTTCGTCGTAGGCGATGGTCCAGCGACCGTTGATCTGGACGGTGCTCGCGTCCCAGCGTCCGTCGCGCTTGCCGAGGTCGGCGAAGATCGCGACGTGACCATCGGCGAAGGCGATGTTGCCGTACATCTTGTCGTGGTTCACCTCGTTGGTGACCTTTCCGCCCTTGCCGTGCACCGGGCCCCAGTCCTCGTAGCGCTGGCGCCCGGTCCCGGGGACGTTCATGAACGGCACGCTGACCATGGACACTGGGCCGTCGGTCAGGACCTTGGCGCCCGGCACGATCAGCCCGCCTTCGAGCAGCACGTCGTCGTCGGGGTCGAGGAGCACCGCCGCCCCGTCGGCGAGCATGGGGACGATCGAGGGAGTGGCGGTGTTGCCGAGGTCCTTCTCGTTCAGCGGCCCGCGCAGGAGCGTGCGGTCCTTGTAGTTGCCGACCTGGCGGTGGTTCTTCACGTCCGTGTGCGCCATGTACCACGACTGGCAGTAGTTCGTGTTGAACCCCTGGCGGGCGAGTTCGAAGAGTTGGGTCTGCGTGAATCCGCGGTACGCGCGGCTGTTGTTCGCGCGTCCGAAGGCCAGCGACTGGCTGGCGCGGGCGGGGCTGGAGGGGCACATCATGTTCGCGGCGTTGCCGTACCCGCCGTTGACGAAGTCCGCGACCCAGCCGTGGGTGTCGAGCGGGCCCAAGGCTTCACGGTTGTCGTTGTCCCACGCGCCGCTGGAAAAGAACCCGCGCTGCTGGTTGGCGTACGACATGAACGCCGTCACGAACTGGCGGAGGTTCGACTGGCACTTGGCCGTACGCCCGTTCTCGCGGGCGCTGCCCAGCGACGGGAGCAGGATGCCGATGAGCAGCGCGATGACCGCGATGACCACGAGCAGTTCGATGAGCGTGAACCCACGCCGGTGGTACGGGTGCGACCCCATGCCAGAGCCTCCAAGCAGACAGTGCCTCGATCGCGAGGGCACAGACTAGGAAGAGCCCGGCTTAACACGGATTTAGGTCGTGCTACATCTGTGTTCAGATTGTGTTCAGCGTGGTGTGGGCTTCTGGCGGGGGAGTTGGAGCGGCTGGCGCAATGCTCGCGCAACTGTTTCCCAGCCAACGACTTTCATGTTCGCGCTCGCACCGTCGTTCTCGCCGTCCTGGGCCGCAAGGATTCCGAACGGGAAGGCCGATCCCAGCGCCCCCGCGGTGGACGCCAGCGCTCCCGGGTACTCCACCGCGTCGATGCCCGCGCCGCGCGTGAGGCGCACGATGCCCCGGCGTGCGTTCGGCGGCTGGCGGTCGTAGATCACGATCCACATGTATTCCCGGACCGACGCCAGGAGATACCCGCCGCCATCGGGGTACGCCTGCAGCGACAATGCGCGGATGGTCTCATCGGGCGGCGTGCCCGTCCGACGCCGGACGACCTCGGCCCCGGGTGTGGGTGAGTCCGGCGGGAGACCGATCCTCCAGAGAGACCCGTTCGCGTCGGCGACGTACAGGCTCGCCGCGTCCGCGTCGACGAGCAGGGCCGTCACCTCGGCGGGGTGGGTCCACGTCCGGACCCGGCGTGCGCTCAGCCCATCGCCCGCTCGGATGACGCGGTGGTGCTCGATCCGACCGCCCGGCGTCGCGGCGAAACAGTCGATCTCCGGCGTGCCGCCCGCGGCACCGCCCGTCCCCGGAGTGGCCCCGACCGCGCCCGCCGCGAGGGCGGCGATCCGCTCCCCCTCTACGCGCAGGAGGTTCTCGGACCCTATCGCGAGCCGATACGCGGGGTGGGTGAGCGTGAGGGCGGCGACGGTCGGCAGCCCATCGCGCGAGACGAGCAGGAGCGTGTCCCGCGGCGAGAAGGAGGCCGGCGTGATGGCGTCCGCACCATCGAGCGCGAGACTGTGCGAGACGTGCCCGCCGAGGTCATAGGCAACGACCCCGCTGCGCGGGTGAGTCGCGATCAGCAGGCCCGAGGCCGGGTCGCGCGGGTGGGTCCAGAGCGTGATGGATCGCACGCCGTCGGCGGCGTCGGGGCGCGGGTCGGTTTCCAGGGCTGACGCGACCGACGGCGGGGGTGGCGTCGCGGACGCGGAGGACGCGACGACGAGCAATGCGATCGCGGCAAGAGTGCGCATGAGGCCCCCTGGGTCGGAAAACCGGGCGAGGTGTTATCGGAAGGTTATCGCCCGTCGGCGAGGAGGATTGGCGAGGAATCGGGCGCGTGCCTGGCGTGAGGGGGTGGGACGCCCTCAAGTGGCGTCGGCACTGACCGATATCCGCATGGGCACGACGCCCCGAGGACCATGCGTGGAGACGATGCGGAAGCACAAGGCGGCGCTGCGCTCGCTGACACGCCTGCTGGGCGTGCCGAGGGGTGAGCGCGCGGTGCTGGCGCCGGGCCTGGCGGTGATGGGCGTCGTGGTGGGCGTGCTGGTCGCGACGACGTGGTGGGCGGTGCATACCTCGCGTGAGCACGCCGAGGGGGTGCGTCGGACGCAGGTCGACGTGGCGTCGCGCCTGATGGCCCAGAGCGCGGAATCGATGCTGACGGGGACGGAACTGACGGCGCTGCGCCGGATGGTCGCGGAGGCCGCGGCGGAGTACGACCTGCGCCGCTGCCGGATCGTGCTGGGTGACGGGACAATCCTGGCCGACGCCGAGCCGGGACGGATCGCGCCGGTGATCCCTGAGCAGTGGCCCGCGCCGGGGGCGCCCGAGATCGTCGAGCCCGTGCCGGGGCGAGTGGACCGCGTGATCCCGCTCATGGTTCGGGGGCGCGGGCAGGCGCTGCTGGAGGTGTCCGCGGACGTGACGTACCCGGCGTGGACGGCGTGGGAAGCGCAGGCGGCGGTGGGAGTGGGCGGCTTCGCGGGCGTGCTGCTCACCTATCGCACGATGCGCCGACGCTGGCGCGGGCTGGGCGCCATCGCCGACGCGCTGCGCTGGGAGGCGACCGGCCAGAGCGCGCCGGGATCGCTGGAGGTGTCGGAGCGGTTCGGCCCCGAGGCCGGGGCGTGGAACGCCATCGTCCGCGAGCGCGACGCGCTCCGCGCGAAGGCCGCGATGCAGAGCGACACGCGCGTGTCCGAGGTGCGTCCCGGCGGGATGACGGACCTGGGCGCCGCGATGGACGCGCTCTGGCACGGCGTGCTGGTGGTCGATGCCGACGGCGTGGTGCGCGCGGCGAACGGCGCCGCCGGGGTGCTGCTGGGCTCGACGCGCGAGGCGCTGATCGGGGCCGGCGCCGCCGAGGTCCTGGTGGAGCCCGAGTTCGCGGGCGTGCTGCACGAGGTGCTCGACGACGGCACGCGCGCCCGCGCGAGCGCGGAGTGCGCGCGTTCGTCGAGCAGCGGCGAGCGAACGGTGCTGCGTGTGACGGTGCGCCGCCTGAGGCGCGAGGACGGCGCCGCGGCGGCGGTGGTGATCGAGGACGTGACGCAGCAGCGCGTGGCCGACGAAAGCCGCAACGCGTTCGTGGCGCAGGCGACGCACGAACTCCGCACGCCGCTGACGAACATCCGCCTGTACGCCGAGACGCTGGTGGAGGAGGGCGACGCCGACGCGAAGGTGCGCTCGAAGTGCCTGAACGTGATCACCGCGGAGGCGCGCCGCCTGGAGCGGATCGTCGGCGACATGCTCCGCGTGTCGGAGATGGAGGCCGGGGCGCTGACGCTGCACCTGGACGACGTGCGCCTGGACGCGCTCTTCGAGGAGCTGGAGGCCGACTTCCGGGCGCAGGCCGAGGACAAGGAGATCGTGCTGTCGTTCGAACTCCCGCCGAAACTCCCGGTGATCCATGGCGACCGCGACAAGATCGTGCTTGCGCTCCACAACCTCGTGGGCAACGCGTTGAAGTACACCCCCGCGGGCGGGACGGTGCTCGTCCGCGTCGAGGCCGAGCCCGACCTGCGCGTTCATGTGATCGACAACGGCATCGGCATCAAGCCCGAAGAGCAGGACATGGTCTTCGAGCGGTTCTATCGCGCGAAGGACAAGCGGATCGCGGGCATCGCGGGCTCCGGGCTCGGGCTCGCGCTGGCGCGCCAGGTCGCGCGGATGCACGGCGGGGACATCACGGTCGAGAGCGGCGTGGGGAAAGGGAGCACGTTCACGCTCACGGTTCCGCTGGCGCAGGCGGTGCGCCGGGCGGCGTGACGATTGGCGCGGGAGGAGCCCATGGACATCGAGGAACAGCGCCAAGGTGCAGTGACGGTCGTCCGCCCCGTCGGCCCGCTCGTGCAGGGTGAGGTCGAGCAGTTCCGCACGCGCGTGCACGACGTGACCACCCGCTCGCTCGGGCGGCTCGTGCTCGACGCGTCGGCGATCCCCTATGTCGACAGCCCGGGGCTCGAGGCGCTCGTCGCGGTGAGCGACGACCTGAGCGAGGGCGGACGCGCGCTCCGCGTGGCCGGCGCGGGCGAGACGCTCCGCGAGGTCGTCGATCTCACCGGCCTGTCCGATCGGTTCGAGTTCTACGAGGACACGCATACCGCGGTGCGGAGTTTCCTGTGAGCGAGAAGCAGGCCAGGCCCGGTCAGCCCTCGACGGCGCGCCCCCGCGTCGGCGACGTCCTTCTGAACGAGGGGCACATTACCCCCGAGCAACTCGAGAAGGCGCTCGCCGAGCAGCAGGCCGGCGGACGCATGCTGGGCGAGCAACTCGTCGCGCAGGGCGTGATCAGCCCGACGGTGCTGGTGCGCTCGATCGCGCGCTGCCTGGGCGTTCACGGCGTGACGCTCCGCCACGGGCTGATCGACCCGGCGCTCATCAAGCTGCTGGGGGTCGAGGAGTGCGAGCGTCTGCGCGTGATCCCGATGTTCCGCGTCGGGCGTGAACTCACGGTTGCGATGGCCGAGCCGCAGAGCCTGCCGACGATCGACCGCGTCGCTCAACTCACCGGGTGCACCGTGCGCCCCGTGCTGGCGATGGAGCCGAACATCCTGGAGTTCGTGAAGAAGTACTCGTCGGGCGACGTCGACGTCGACGAGTTCCTCACCAAACTCCAGGACGCGGCGGTCGAGGTCGTCGAACGCGAATCGGTCGACGAAGGGCCCGCCACCGACCTCGACCGGATGGTCGCCGGCAGCCCGATCGTGAACCTGGTGAACATCGCGCTGCTCACGGCGGTGAAGGACCGGGCGAGCGACATACACATCGAGCCCGACAAGAAGGGCACGCGCATCCGCTACCGCATCGACGGGAACCTGCGCGACCTCATGAAGCCCCCGCCCGGGATGCACGCGGCGATCGTCTCGCGCGTGAAGGTGATCGGCAAGATGGATATCGCCGAGAAGCGACTGCCCCAGGAGGGGCGCGTGCGGATCGTCGCCGAGGGCCGCGAGATCGACCTGCGCGTGTCGAGCATGCCCACGCTGCTGGGAGAGAAGATCGTCGTGCGCGTGCTCGACAAGCAGAACCTGAAGGTGCGCCTCGAGGACCTGGGCTTCCGCAACGGGCCGCTGGAGACGTTCAAGCGATTCCTCCAGCAGTCGCACGGCATGGCGCTCGTGACCGGTCCGACCGGCAGCGGCAAGACCACCACGCTCTACTCCGCGCTCGAACTGCTCCGCGGGCCGGAGGTCAACCTTCTCACCGTCGAAGACCCCGTCGAGTACCAACTCGACATGGTGAACCAGATCCAGACGAACGAGGCGATCGGGCTCTCGTTCGCCCGTGCGCTGCGGAGCATCCTCCGCCAGGACCCGGACGTGATCATGGTCGGCGAGATCCGCGACAACGAGACGGCCCGCGTCGCGGTGCAGGCCGCGCTGACAGGGCACCTCGTGCTTGCCACGCTCCACACGAACGACGCGCCCGGCGCGGTCGCGCGCCTGGTCGACATGGGGATCGAGACGTACCTGCTCAGCGGCGCGCTGAACGGAGCCGTGGCGCAGCGCCTCGCGCGGACCATCTGCGCCGGGTGCGCGACGAAGTACTACCCGCCCGAGCAGGTGCTGCGCGACGCGGGCGTGCCCGAGCACAGCGGCAAGGCCTTCCGCAAGGGCGCGGGGTGCCAGCGTTGCCACGACAGCGGCTACCAGGGACGGGTCGGCGTGTACGAGGTCTTCGAGGTCACGCCCGAGATCCGCCGGCTGATCCACCATGGGCGCCCGACGCACGAACTCCGCGCGAAGATGCGCGAGCAGGGCATGCTGACACTCCGCGAAGAGGGCGTGCTGCTCGCGCTCGAAGGCAAGACCAACCTCGAGGAGATCCTGCGCGTCACGCAGAACGACGACGAGCAGCCCGACGCGGCCCAGGCCGGCACTGCCCTGCCCGGCGCTCCCCAGGCCGACCCGGCCCGGAAGGAAGCCGCATGAAGTTCCGCTGCATCGGCTACACCAAGACGGGCGAGCCCGTGCGCGACGTGATCGAGGCGCCCAGTGCGCGCGAGGCGTCGGAAGAACTCGTCCGCAAGGGCGTGTACGTCACCGAGGTGCGCGAGGCGCGCGACGAAGCCCCCGCGGCCCGTCGCCCCGTTCCGCGGATGGGCGCCGGCCGGCGTGCGGAAGAGGCCGCGGGCTTCCTGCGCCAGTTGGCGGTGCTCGTGCAGACTGGCACGCCGCTGGTCGAGGCGATCGGGTCGCTCGAACGCCAGCAGCGCGACGGACCGTGGCGCATCACGCTCGGCCTGATGCGGGCGCGACTCGAAGAAGGTGCGCAGTTCTCGGAAGTCATGGCGCAACACCCGGAGTACTTCGACGGCGTGTGCCGAAGCCTCATCGCCGCGGGCGAGTCGGGCGGGCGGCTCGACGCCATGCTGCACAGGCTCGCGGCGTTCATGCGCCAGCGCGTGCGTGCACGCAAGCAGGTCGTCGGCGCACTCGTCTACCCATGCCTGCTCGTCTGCGTGGCCTTCGGCGTGACGGCGGGGATGCTCGGCTTCGTCATGCCGCGCTTCGAGGGGCTCTTCCAGACGCTCGACGCGCCCCTGCCGCCGACGACGAAGGTGCTCATGGACGCCTCCGCGGTGATCCGCGAGTACTGGTACGTCGCCGTGGGCCTCCTGGTCGCGATGCCGATCGGTCTCTACGTGTACCTCGGCTCCGCGCCGGGACGTCGCTCGCTCGAGCACACGTTGCTCCACGCGCCCCAGGTCGGGCGGTTGACGCGTGGCATCGCCCTCGCGCGAACGGCACGCGTGCTGGGCGTGCTGCTCGAGGGTCGCGTCGCGATGCTCGACGCATTGCGCCTCACGCGACAGGCGGCGGGCGTGCAGAAGTTCGAATCGCTGCTCGAACGCGTCGAGGAAGGCGTCACGCGCGGCGAGAACGTCAGCAGCGTGCTCGCGTCGTCCGACCTCGTTCCACCGGTCTTTGTCGAGGCCGTCCGCAGCGGCGAACGCTCGGGACAGGTGCACACGGTGCTGCTCGCGATGGCCGACTCGCTCGACGAGGACAACGAGATCCTGCTGAAGACCATCACCGGGCTGCTCGAGCCGATGATCCTCATCGTCCTTGGGCTGGTCGTGGGAACCATGGCGATCAGCATGTTCCTCCCGCTCTTTGACCTGACCGCGGCGGGAGGTGGGCGATGATCGGCCCGCGCCTCTCACCCATCGGTATCGACCTCACCGGGCACGTCGTGCGCCTGGTGCAGGGCGTCACGCGCCGGTCGGGCTTCGTGGTGCGGGCGTGGGTGTCGAGCCCGCGCCCGGGCGGTGCGGATCAGGATTCGCCCTTCACGAACGCCGATGCGCAGTTGATCGCCGGTCTCGTCCGCCGGGGAGGATTCGAGGGGCACAGGCTCGCGCTCACGCTGCCGCGCCCGTGGACGCTCGCGACCACGCTGGAACTCCCGCCCCGCGAGAGCGGCGCGCCCGTGCAGCAGATCGCCCGGCTCGAACTCGCACGTATGCACCGCGTGGATGCCGCCGCGCTCCACCATGTGCTGTGGGAAGTGCCCTCTCCGGCCCGTGCCGGGCACGGCGTGCACGCCATGTGTGTCGGCGTGCTCCGCGACCGCATCGATCCCGTGCTCGACCTGCTCGAGGACGAGGGGCTCGAGACGACGGCGCTCGAGTGCGCGTCCGTGAGCGTGGCGAGGGCCGCGAACCACGGCGTCGCGCCGGGCGAACTCGTCTGCGTGCTCGACGTCGGGTGGAACGGGCTGGCCATCGTGCTCACGCTCGGGGGGGTTGTGATCTTTGACCGCGTGGTCGATGCCGCCTCGTGGAAGTCGGTGTGCGAGCACCTCGTCCAGCGGACGGGGATCGACCGCGAGATCGTCCGCGCCACACCGCTCGACGCTTCGGCCCCTGATCGGCTTCGTCATGCGTCGCGCGACGTGCTCAACGAGTTCATCGCGCGAGCCGAGCCCGAGGTTGCACGCTCGCTCGCCTACGTCGCGCACCGCTACCCGGAGGTCAAACTCTCACGGATGCTCGTCTGCGGCGAGGGCTGGGCGGCACCGGGGCTCTGCGAGCGACTCCGCGCGTCGTCGCCCGTCGAGGTCCGCGTGCTCGAGCCCGCCCACGCCTGGCGGATCGAGGAGGGCATGAACCCGGCGGGCCTGGGCCCGGCATTCGCGCTCGCGCTGGGCGCCGCGTCGCGTGATGCCGGGATCGAACCCTCCACGAGGAGCAAGGAGGTCGCGCGTGCCGCATGACCTGAACCTGCTCCCGCCGCACCGCGTGCGGGCGCTCCGCGCACGGGCACGCGTCCGCGCATGGCTGCTCGCGTGCGTGGGCTATGCGCTCGCGCTCGGGTGCGTGTGGATGTGGGTGCACGTGTCGGCGCCGTCGCCAGCGTCGGGCGCCGATCGACTCACCGAGATCGAGGCGAATCTCGCCGCAGTCGAACGTGATCTGCGCGACCTGCAGCGGTCCAGCACCGAGGTCGTCGAGCGTCTCGCGACGTCCAACGCGGTCGAGGGGCACCCCGACTGGAGCCTCCTGCTCGAACTGATCGCGCGCTCGAAGCGTGAGGAGGTCGCGATCGAGCGCATCACGCTGACGACGCGCGGCGGCGCCGTCACGCGACCAACGGACCGCGCCATTCTCCGCCGCGGGCCCTGGACACTCACGCTCGCGGGGCTGGGCGCCTCGCAGCGCGCGGTGTCCGACTTCGCCCTGCGCCTGGAGGATGCCGGCGTCTTCGCATCGGTCGCGATCGTCGAGATCCGCGCCCGAGGCGGCAGCGGCACTGGTGGGTCGGTCGGTGCTGGCGCGGCCGGCGGCGATCGTCCCGCGCTTGTCGAGTTCTCGCTCACGTGCGCGCTCATCGACGGCGTGCCGACGGAGGGGCGTCGATGAACTTGGCACGACTCTTCTCACCGCTCGATCTCGTGGCCCTGGGCATCCTGGGCGTACTGACGCTCGGCGCCCACGCGGGGATCTTCGAGCCCGCCCGGCGCGCATCCGCCGAGGTGCAGCGCCAGCGCGAGGCGCTCGACGAGCGACGTCGAACGCTGGAGGAACGCTCCGCCGAGGTGCGCCGCACCCGCGAGCGCGTGCAGCGACTCCGGGCCGATCTCGATGCCCGTGTCACGCTGGAGCCAGCCTCGGGCATTTCATCCCGCCTCGCGGCCATCCCGGAACTGGGCGCCGAACTCGGCGTGCTCGTTCGAGATGTCGCCCCGCGACCGGCCCAGGCGGGAGCGCGGTTCACGACCATTCCGATCGTGGTGGGGGGCGAGTGTCCGCCGACCTCGTTCACGCCCTTTCTGGCCGCCCTCCGAAAGAAGTTCCCGGACATGGAGATCACGTCGTTCGGCGTCGGTGCACGCCCCGAATCGCCCGACGAGCCTGCCAGGTTCACCATCGAGATGGCCTGGTACACGCGTGCGGGTGGCGCCGGTCGTGAGGGCGCGACGACACGCCCGCCGGCGCCGACGCCTTGATTTCCGCCAGCGCGTATCGCCTATTGAGTACGTGGAACTCACCAGCCAGCGCAAGCTCGCGATCTCGGTCCTCACGCTCGGCGTCATCGCGCTCGCCGTCGATCGCCTGATCCTGCAGGGCGAGAGCGGGCCGGCGACCGCCGCGGCCAGCGAGTCGAGCCCGACAGCGTCGGGGGGTGCTCCCGCGCGCGACCGCCAGACGGACGAGGTCTCCCTCGCCGAGCACCTGCGTCGCATGGCCGAGCAGTTCGACCGCACGGCTCCGACGCCCAGCGCGTTCGACGTGCCCCCCGGGTGGCTGGCGGTTGCACGTGTCCCCGATCAACTGCCGACCCAGCACCCGGTACCCGCTGTCGATCCCGTCGCACCGAACATCCGCCTGACGTCGGTCTCGACGAACATGGCGATCGTCAACGGCGTCACCGTGGCCCTGGGCGAGTCGATCGTGCTGCAGGCCGACGGGCGCGACGTCCGCGCGGTGCTGACGGGCATCGACATCAAGGAGCGCCGCGCGACCTTCGCGATCGACGGTCGCGAGGTGACGGCCCAGGTGCCCACCGGCGGGCGCACCGCGCGGTAAGGGTGTGCCGACTGTGCGACGTGCGCGGGCGTGAAGCCCGGTCGCCCCGTGCCGTGCGTCAATGCACCATCGCAACCGGTCGATGAAGGGGTGTCGTCGAGCGGGCCGGCGTGTCGGCCGATCAGCCCCGACGGATCGCAGTCCCCAAGTGGAGCACGTCATGAGGCATGCCGCGCGTCGTGGATTCAGTCTGATCGAACTCGTGATCGTGGTCGTCATCATCGGGATCATCGCGGCGATCGCGATCCCGCGGATGAGCCGCGGAGCCGCGGGCGCGGCCGACGCCGCCCTGTCCGGCAACCTCACCATCCTTCGCAACGCCATCGACCTGTTCCACACGGAGCACGGCGGGACCGACGCCGACTGGCCCAAGGTCGCGACGTTCGACGCGCAGATGACGACCTACACGCGCCTGGACGGCACGGCGAACGCCACGAAGACCGGCGATTTCATCTTCGGGCCCTATCTCCGCTCCATCCCCGCGCTGCCCGTGGGCAGCAAGAAGGGCAAGACCGGCGTGGCCGCCGCCATCGGCGCCGAGGTCGGCTGGGTGTACAACGAGACCACCGGTGCGATCAAGGCCGGCCTGGCCGACGCCGAGGTCGACGCGAACGGCAAGCAGTACAACGCCTACTAGCCTCGGGCCCGCGTCGCCCGGTGCGATGCCCCCGACGCTGCGTCCGAACGTGCGAGGAGCGCTCGGATGATCACGACCCTCGAACACCGCCCGGCGACACGACGTCGCCGGGCGTGTGCGCGCGCGGGGTTCAGCCTGCTCGAACTCGTGCTCGTGCTGGCGATCCTCGGGATCATCGCCGCCCTGGCCGCGCCACGCTACGCCCGCGGACAGAACCGCTACCACGCCCAGTCGAGCGCGAAGCGCGTCGCGGCGGAACTGGCCCGGGCCCGCGACCACGCCGAGGCCAGCAGCGCCCCCGTCCTCGTCCACTTCTTCGCCGGTCGCAGCGGGTTCAAGGTCGATCCCGCGCGCGGGGACTGGCACGCCCCCGACCTGGGCATCGAGCCCTTCCGAGGCGTCGTCACCGAGGCGGACTTCGACGGCAACGTCGCCGTCACCTTCGACGCCTTCGGGCGCCCCAGCGCCGGCGGACGCGTCCGCGTGCAGTCCGGCAACGTTGCGCAGGACGTGTTCGTCCTTCGTGATGGACGCGTCGTCCTCACACAGCCTGTGCTCATGCCGGCCCGGGTGACGGTCACGGCCAGCACCGAGGTGAAGCCCGCCGAACTCGATGCGGCCGTGGTCCAATCCGGCGACGGGGGTGGGCGATGACGACCCGCCGCGGGCACACGCTGGTCGAGGCGGTCGTGAGCCTGGGCGTCGTGGGCGTGCTCGCCGCGGCGATCGGCTCGGCGATGCTCCTGGCCGCACGCTCGGCGCCGCGCGAGGACGACGCCGTCTCGCGCACGCTCGTGGCGCGACGTGTCGCCGACCGCATCGCCGCCGACCTCGCGCTCGCGACGTCCATCGACGAACGCTCCGACCATGTCCTGGTGCTGCGTCTTGCCGATCAGGACGCCGACGGCACCGCCGAGCATGTCGCGTGGTCGTGGTCGGGTACGCCCGGCGATGCCCTCCGGCGCGTGCAGAACGGCGTCGTCACGCACGTCTACGACGATGTCCACGCGTTCGCCATCAACTGGACAACCGGCACGACCAACGTCAGCACCCCGACGGCACCGACGCACGGGTCCGAGGTGCTGCTCGCCACATTCGACGACAGCAACGACAGCACCATCCGCCTGAGCGCCAGCACCCAGGCGGCCCAGTACATCCTGCCGACTCTCCCCGCCGACGCGACGCACTACACCATCACCCGCGCCCGCGTGCGCGTCACCAAGAGCGACCTCATCTCGGGCACGCTGATGGCCCGCGTGTGCCGCCCGGCGGCGAGCGGCGACCCGCTGCTGCCCGCCGACGCTACGTCGTCCGCGCTCCTCTCGCTCAACCTGCTGCCCGGGTCGTGGATCAACTTCAACTTCGTCAGCGGCGTGAGCAACATCCCCGCGGGCGAGGCCCGCTGGCTTGTGATCTACCAGTCGCTCCTGCCCTTTGTCGATCTGCTCGTGCAGCGGTACGTCGCGCACACCACCTCGCACATGGGCGTGACGACCGACGCCGGCTCGTCCTGGTCCACGCGCCACGATTCGACCCTGCGCTACGAGTTGTACGGCACCATCCGCCGCCCGGGCTCAGCGATGGTCGGACTCGTCCACGCGACCGGCGCCACGGTGCAGGTCGCGCTCGGGTCCTCCTCGACGCGCGCCGGTGCGTCCGCATCGCTGCCCGCGCGCCCGCCACTGCCCAGCCTCTCCGCCGAGCCGATCGAGGTCGACATCCGCGAGGATGAAGCCACAATCGACGACGTGCTGAAACTCACTGGCACGGGTGATCTCGACGGCAAGGTCGACGATCCGCTCGGCGATCCCCCCGAGAGCCCGAAGGGAGGCGGGAAGTGAGCATTCGCCGCGGGTTCTCGCTTGTCGAGGCAGCCATCGCCTCCGCCGTGCTCGCTGTGCTCGTGGTCGGCGCACTGCAGGCGATGGGGCACGCCGCCCGTGGGCGGCACCTGCTCGCCGAGGCCGCCCTCGCGGCCAGTCTGGCCGAGGACCTCGCCACGGAGATCGCCGCGCAGGCGTTTCACGACCCGCAGACCGCCTCGACCGACCTCGGGCCCGACCCCGGCGAGACGGGCGCGACCCGCGCGCTCTATGACGACGTGGACGACTACGACGGGCTCGTCGAAAGCCCGCCTAGGAACAAGGCGGGCGTGCAGATCGCCGATGCGTCGTGGCGCCGCACGGTCGATGTCGAGTTCGTCACGTTCATGCCCCAGCGCACGCTGATCGACGTGAAGTCGCCCACGCCGAAGAAGCGCGTGATCATCACCGTCTCACGCCGCGGCGTGCCCCTCGCGACGCGCACGGTCGTCCGCACGCGCGACGCGCACGAGGTGCTGCCGTGAGCCGTCGTCGCGGGACCGTCTACGTCCTGGTGCTCTGCGCGGGCGTGGTGTTCACGGCCATGGGCATCGGAGCGCTCTCGATCCTCCGAACGCAGCGCGCGGGCGAGCACCTCTCGCTCCACGCGGCCGACGCGCGGCGCGGCGCGACCGGTGCGCTCGAGATCGCGTCCCAGGTGCTCGCGGCCGATCCCGCGGGCTCGACGTGGCGCACACAGCCGGGCACTTTCACCGCGGTCGATCACACCTTCGACGAAGGGCTGCGAATCGCCGCGACGATCCGCGATCCCGCGGGCGACCTTGTGCAGAACGTGGATACGCCCGTGCGCATCGACGCCCTCGGCGTGCGGGCCGACGCCCGCCAGGGCCTTCGCGCGCTGGCAACGCCCAAGTTCGCGCACCTCGGCGCCATCGAAGGCGGGTGTGTCTGGGTCGGCGGGAAACTGACCTGGAACAACGCCAGTGTCTTCGGCGACGCCACGATCGGCTGCAACGACACGATGCACGCGAACGCCAGCACCATCCGCCCCCAGGCCGCGGCCATGTCGATCACCGGATCGACGTACAGCGGCGGGACCCGCGTGCTGGCGCAGCCGCTCGCCATGCCGACGGTGAGCGCCATCGCCGCCTGGTCCGCGATCGGAACATCCATCGCCTACGAGAGCCTCCCCGGCGGGGAACTCAGCAGCGTGCTCCTGTCCGCCGCATCAAACCCGTTCGGGGCGCTCAACGACAGGGGCGTGTACGTTATCGACTGTGGCGACAAGTTGATCCGCATCCACCGGTCCCGCATCGTCGGCACGCTCGTCATCCTGAACCCGGGCGACGGCTCGACGATCGACAGCGGCGTCCTGATGCAGGGCAACCCCGACGCGCCGACCCTGCTCGTCGATGGCTCGATCACGATCAGCTCCGACTCACGGGACTTCACCGAGAACGACGCCAAGTTCAACTTCAACCCCCCAGGCACGCCCTACCTCGGCGTGTCCGACAGCGACGAGGCCGACTCCTACCCGTCCTTGCTGCAAGGGCTCATCTACGTGCACGGCGACCTCACGAGCCAGGGCGACGTCACCATCGAGGGCACGCTGCTCGTGGGCCAGGCGCTCACGACAAGCGGGCGGCTCACCATCCGCAGCGTCAAGCCGCCGGCGCCAGTCCTCGGCTTCCGCCGCGTCAGCGGCTGGTCGATCGACCGTGCCAGCATCGAACGACTCGTGTACTGAGTTGCCGCGCGGCCCCATCCCGCGCGTCACGCCGCCGCCGAGGCCTCGATCCGTCGCGCGTTGAACAGGTCGTCGTACCCGCGCAGGTCGATCGAGCGCACCAGCATCGCGACGCGCGGGTCCAGTTGCGTCCCCGCGCAGCGTTCGATCTCCGCCAGCACGCGGTCGCGCGACAGCGCCGGGCGATACGAGCGTGTGCTGCTCATCGCGTCGAACGTGTCGGCCACGCCGATGAGCCGCGCGATGAGCGGGATGTGCTCGCCCGCGAGCCCCGCGGGGTAGCCCCGCCCGTCGTACCGCTCGTGGTGGTGCAGCACGCCCGGCAGGATGTCCTCGAACCCAGGGATGTCCCGGAGAATTCGATGCCCGATCGTCGGGTGCTGCTTGATCGCCGCGAACTCCTGCTCGGTGAGCGATCCGGGCTTGCACAGCACGCCCTCGGGCACGCCGATCTTCCCCACGTCGTGCACGAGCCCGGCGATGTGCACGCGCTCGCACTGCTCGAGCGTCAGCCCGCTCGCCGCGGCGAGTTCGCGCGCCATCCACGCGACGCGCTCCGAATGGCCGAACGTGTACCGGTCCTTCGCGTCGATCGCCGCCGAGAGCGACCGCACCGATCCGACGAACGACGCGTGCAGGTCGTCGTACAGCGCCAGGTTGTCCGCGAACGAACTGACCATGCCCGCCGTGGCTTCCATCAACTGGCTGTCGTAACTGCTCACGTACGGGTCGTCGCCGTGCTTGCCCCCGCAGAGCAGCACCCCGACCCCGCGACCCCGGCAGAGCACAGGCTGCACGACGACCTGCGGCGTCGAGTCATCGCCCGGGAAGGGCGACCCGCTCGTGATCATCCCGGCGCCGTGGCATTCCCGCAGCAGGCGCGTGCCGTGCTCGCCGAGCACGCCCGGCGCGACCGGCGGCGTGCCGTGCGTCAGCACCAGCCCGCGCAGGCGCCGCGTCGTCGTCGGCGCGTCGTCGAACACCACGCCCACCCACGCGAAACTCATCGTCGCGTGCAGTCGACCGCACACCATCCCCAGGAACTGCCCCGCATCGAACGGCCCGTGCATCGAGCGCCCCAGCGAGTACAGCAGGTCGATCGTGTCGAACGACTCGCCCAACTGACGCGAGAAACTCGCGATCGTGTCGTCCCGCTCGTGCACCACCAGCACGTCCGTTGCCACGCCCCGCATCGCCCGACGCACGAGCGCCGCCGTCCGGTCAGCACCGGCAACCAGCGGCGCCAGGTCCGCGCACGCGGCGTGCGGATCGATCGCCGCCTGCGCGCACAAGTCGTGGAACTCGGCGCTCGCCTCGAACCCCGTGTCCAGCACCATCGCCGCCACACGCCCACGCTCGCCCATGGTCGTCGTGTAGTCCAGCGTGACCAGGCGCACGCCCGGAAGCGACTCCACGATGCCGCCCGCGCCCGCACCCCCGAGCGCGTCGATGAGGCGCTGCGTGCGCATGAGTGCGCCCAGGCAACGCGGCCTTCGCGTGCTCGCCGCCGGACGTCCGTCCGGGTCGAGCAGACACGCGCCGATCCCCAGCGCGTCACACCGCTGCAGGATCAGGGCGCCGACATCCCCGCGTGCGTGGTCGTGCATGGCCCACCTACGCCGCGCGCCGCGCCGGGTCGTCCGCCGACCCTTCCGTGGCACGCAGAACCTCGGTCACCCGGTCCATCAACTGCTTCACGCCGAACGGCTTGGCGATCACCAGGCGGATGTTCGTCGCCGACAGGTCCTCGGACGGCAGGATGTACCCGCGCGCGGTCAGCATCAGCACCGGTGTCGCGCTCGTCCGCGGGTGTTCGCGCAGGGCCTTGCACATGTCCAGCCCGCTCAGCACCGGCATCTGGAAGTCGCTGATCACCAGGTCCGGGCTCAGGCCGCCCTCGACCGCGTCCAGCCCCTCCTGGCCCGTCCGCGCTTCGTGCACCTCGTACCCGTTCGCCCGCAGTTTGTGCGCGATAACCTGGCGGATCGGCGCCTCGTCGTCGCACACCAGCACTACGCGCATTCGGGCGGACTGCATCATGTCCTCCATCGATCCGAGCGTCCCACGCCTTGACGCCCGCACGCCGTCCGCGTCTTTTTCGGACGTGCGCCGCCGGTGCAGAGTGAACCCTCGCCCCACGAACCTACGCTTTCCCCGTGGAATCACAGACCGCCGTCCCCGTCCCGAACGCCCCCGTCCTGCCCGACGATCCCGCCCCGATCATCGCCCCTGAGGGGCGCCCGATCGTGCTGGGCTTCTTCCTGGGCGGGGTCTTTGTCAGCGCCGTCGCCATCGGCGGGCTGTACATGATCGGGCTCGAACGCTTCGCCTACCCCGTGCCGATCCTGGCGCTCCTGCTCACGCTCTGGTGCCTCTGGTTCTTCCGCGATCCGCCTCGGCGGATCCCCGACGCGCCCGGCGCGTTCATCAGCCCGGCCGACGGCGTCGTCTGCCTCGTCGATCGTGCGCCCCCGCCCCCCGAACTCGGGCTCCCCGCCGAGCCGCTCGACCGCGTCTGCGTCTTCATGAACGTGTTCAACGTGCACGTGAACCGCGCGCCAGCGCCGGGCGAGGTCGTCCGCGTCGAGCATCGCCCGGGCGCGTTCTTCAACGCCTCGCTCGACAAGGCAAGCGAGCAGAACGAGCGACTCTCGCTCCTTCTTCTCCTCTCCGACGGCGCGGCCCTGCCCGTCGTGCAGATCGCCGGGCTCGTGGCGCGACGCATCGTCTGCCGCGTGAAGCCCGGCACGCACCTCCGCGCTGGCCAGCGCTACGGCCTGATCCGCTTCGGCTCGCGCGTCGACGTCTACCTCCCGCCCGGGAGCACGGTCGAAGCCCGCGTCGGGCAGCGCGCCGTCGCCGGTGAGACCATCCTCGCACGACGCCCCCGCGGGGGCGCTTCCCCGGAGGCCTGAATGTTCATCCGGCTCGGCCCGCGCCGGCAAGAGTTCACCCTCGCCGCGCTCATCCCCAACCTCCTGACGACCCTCGCCCTCTGCTGCGGGCTGGCGGCCCTCCACTTCGCCACCAAGCCCGACTGGGACAAGGCGCTCGCGGCCGTCGTCCTCGCGGGAATCTTCGACGCCCTCGACGGCAGGGCCGCCCGCCTCCTCCGCGTCACCTCCGGCTTCGGCGCGATCCTCGACTCACTCTCGGATTTCCTCGCGTTCGGCGTCGCCCCGGCGTTCATCCTCCACGCCTGGATCGCCTCGCAGGAAAAACTCGTCGGACGCCTGGGCGCCTTCGCCCTCGCCGGGTTCATCACCTACGCCTTGTGCGCCGCCCTCCGGCTCGCCCGCTTCACGGCCGACGCGCCCGGCTCGCGTCCTTCGCGCGACAAGCCCGTTGAGCGACCGTCGACGTACTTCACCGGCATGCCCTCGCCCGCCGCGGCCGGGGCCGTGCTCATCCCCCCCATGCTCGCCCGGTCCGAGACCATCGCCTGGACCGCGCCGGCGTGGGCGGTCATCGCCTACACGCTCGTCATCGCCGTGCTCATGGTCACGCGCCTGCCGATGTTCTCCCTCAAGGCGCTGCGGCTGTCCCGGCGCTCCGTCGCGCCGCTGCTCGTGGGCGTGGGGCTTCTCGCGGTCGCCGCGCTGAAGGACCCCTGGCTCACCATCGCCTGCATCTCGGCGCTCTACCTGCTCTCGATCCCCGTGACGATCCTCACCCGGCGCGCGACCCGCCCGACGTCCGACCCCGTCGCCGAATCCGCGACCGACCCCGCACCCCGGGCGTGATCCGCCCCGGTGACGAACGCGCCGCCTGCCTCGCGCCCTACTTGTCGGGTGTCAGCCAGATGATCCCGACGATCGTGCTCGAGATCGCGATGACCGCCGCCAGCAGCGCCTCGCCCGCCACCAGCCCCGACGCGATGGGGATGTTGTACTTGTCGCACTGCTTCTTGGCCAGGCGACGCCAGATCTCCGCGACCACCGCGCCGATGGCGAAACTCAGCGAGTTCTGGAAGGGCACGACCCACGCCAGGCCCAGCCCCATCGGCGAGGGGAGGAACTTGCGGGCCCTGGGGAAGAGCGCGCTCAGCGTCGGGATCAGGATCCCCACCAGCCCGCCCACCACGATCGCCGCCTGCGCCGTCTTCGGCACGCTGTCGAGCCCCTGCGTCAGCGCCTCCGCGAACGCGCGCCACATGTTCGCCGCCGGCGGGTTGTAGCCCTCCAGCACTTCCTTGGTCGGGAACATCAGGTACCACGCCGGCACGATCGCGAGCGTCCCGAAGAAGCACCCCACGAACTGCGCGAGAAACTGCTTGCGCGGGTTCGCCCCCAGCAGGTACCCGCTCTTGAGGTCCGTCAGCAGGTCCGCCGACGAGCCCCCCGCCGCCGACGTCACGCCCGCCGACATCAGGTTCACCGACACGTTCCCCTTCGCGAGGATCGCGTAGAGCAACTGCGTCACCTTGCCCATCGCGCCCACCGGCGTCGTGTCCGTCTCGCCCGTCGCCCGACAGCACACCAGCGCCACCGGGAACGACATCGCCACCGCGATCAGCCCCAGCAGCCAACTCATCTGGAACGCGTAGTGCTGCAGCACGATCAGCCCCAGCCCGATCGGCGCCAGCCCGATCACCAGCCACATGAACGGCACCTCGATCGCGTTCATCGCCCGGTCCGACTCGCCCCCGCTCGCCTTCAGCCGGAACGCGCGCGCCAGCGTCCGCCACTGGATCGCCAGCCCCGTCAGGCTCGAGAAGATCATCACGCTCGTCCCGCCCCACAGCGCCCAGCGGATCGGGTTGAAATCCCCCGCGGGGCTGTACGTGAACGACTTCACCGTGCCCTCCGCGGCCTGCGCGTCGATCCCGTGCAGGTACGGGATGAACACCAGGAACAGCAGCAGACTGCCCCCGAGCATCGACAGCGACACCCGCAGCCCCACGATCATCCCCGCGGCCACCAGCAGCGCGCTGGGCTCGAACCCCCACGCCGCCACGTTGCCCCGCGGCACGAGCCACTTGCTCGGGAAGGGCACCAGTTCGGGAATCTTGAACCAGTGGCTCAGGTCTACGAGCCACTTGGGCGCCTTCTTCGCCTCGTCCAGCAGGTGCACCAGCCCCTCGTACGACCGCAGCAGCGCGATGAGCATCCCCACGAACAGCGCCGTCACCAGGCTCGTCGCCTTCTGCGCCGCCTCGCGTCCCTCGCTGTACAGGCTCCGCAGCGTCTCCGCCGCGGCGATCCCGCTGGGGAAGGGCAACTGCTCGTGGTTGATCATCTGCCGCTTCATGGGGATGGCCAGGAAGACGCCCAGCGCCGCCGTCAGGAAGACGAACGGCACGAGAATCTCCCACCCCACGTGCACGCCCTGGATGAGCAGCAGCGCCCCGAACGCCGTGCCGACGGTCCCGCCCGTGGAATAGCCCGCGGCCGACGCGGTGCTCTGCATGCAGTTGTTCTCGAGGATGGTCATCTTCGAGAGCCGCCGCCCACTGAGCACGCGCAGCCCGTTCCAGATGACGTAACTCAGCACGCACGCCGTGATCGCCACGCCGAACGCCCACCCGAGTTTCACCGTCGTGTAGAGGTTCGACAGCGACATGAGCATGCCCAGCAGGCCGCCCATGACCACCGCGCGCAGCGTCAACTGCTTCATCCGGTCGCCCTGGTACACGTGCGTGAACCAGTGCCGGTCCTTCTCTTCGGGGCTCGCGTCCGGGGGGAGGGGTGGAACGCCGGGGATCAACCCGGCAGTTGACGTGGCCTGGTCCGCGCCGGAAGCAGCAGCATCGCCCATGTCGAATCGCCCTCGACGCGGGGCGGCTCGCCGACATCACCACATCGACAACCAGCCCGCCACACCCGCGCGCGGGCAGCCTAGCAGATTTCACGGGGAAACGTGAAAGGAAAGGCCGTTAGCCTGTTCCGCCATCCCTCCGCGTCCCCTCACTCATCCTCTCCCCGCACCTGCACCCGCAGCCCTTCGAACCGCACTTCCCCCGCCACCCCGCTCGCCCCGACCCCCACACGGTCGCCCGGCGTCCACCGCAGAACCTGCTCCAACTGCCCTTCGTACACCGCCACGCCGTTCACCCGTGCTATCGCCCGATCGTCCCACGCCGACAGGTGCAGGTCGTACCGCCCGTCCGCAGTCGGCGTCACCTTCCCCACCACCTTCGTCAGGAAGCCGTTCCCCACCCTCACCTCCCCCGTCGCGGGAGAAACCGTGAATACGCGCCAACGGGCCTGAGGCCGTTGCCACCATTCCCAGTGGAACACCAGCCCCGCCTGCCCGGTGCTTGCCGGGTCGGCGAACCGAACCGTCCCCTTCCACTCCACCTCGGGCCCCACCATCACGGTCATCACCGCTACCTCGTGCTTGCCCGTCGCCTTCAGCGTCCATGCGCCGCCTTCGCCCGCCGTCCATGTGCCCACGCGCGTGACCCACAGCGGTCGCGTGCCCACCGGCCCGGCATCCGCCCACCCCTCGCCGGCCCGCAGGAGAAGATCGATCCCGTCACGCTGATACGCCGTCGCCTCCCACCCGCGCGGGTCGGCCTGACGATCGATCGCGTCCAGCGCCGCCTTCGCCGCGGCCCGGGCATCCTCGGCGTCGCCCTCGTGGGCCGCCATCCACGCCCGTGTGATCTGATCGCCCCCCGCTCCGGAGAACGCGTACACGTCCTCCGCGAGGTCCGTGCTGTCGCGGAACATCTCCGCGCCGTCGCGGTCGGGCGTGCCCCCCAGCGCGTCGAGCACCTTGCGTCCCGCGTCGTAACTCCCGTCGAGCCACGCCGCCGCGGCGATCCCCGAGCGTGCCCACCGCGCCCCCGGCGCATCGCCGGCCGCCTCGGACTTCCGCGCCTCGCGCTCCAGCACGCGCGCCACTGTGTCGAAGACGCCCTCATACGTGAACGGCTCGCGCGGGTCCCCCGCGTCGTCGATCACCTCCTGCACCGCCAGGATCATCGCCATTGGCAGGCCCGAATCCTCTCGTCCGCGCTCGGCGCACATCTCCCCGAACGCGAGCATCGCCGGGTGCGAGCCCCACCAGCGAGGGCGCAGCGCGAACAGGGTGTGCGTCACCGCGGGCTGGTAATCCGCTTGCGCTGCAATCGCCCGCTCGAACCAGGCGATCAGCGTCTCGCCCTCGCCCGCGTGCCCGGACATCACCACGCGGATCATCCGGCTCGCCGCCTCGGGGCGCGACGGATCCAGCGCGTGGGCCGCCCGGAAGTGCACCGCCGCTTTCCCCATCTGCTCCTTGAACGCCTCGGCCCCCGCGGGCTTCACCGTATCGACGAACCCCCGCCCCCGCGCGTCCCAGGCCTTCCGCTCCTCAATCAGCCCCAGCGTCATCTCCCGCAGCCAGGGTGCCTTGATCGCGCCCTCCCGGGCCGCGGGTTCCAGCGCTGCGACCGGCCAGTCGACCTCGATCCGGTTCGCGACCTGGCGCAGCAGCAGCCGATCCAGGTCGGGCGTGTTCTCCTCGCCGGCGCTGCCCGCGACGAACCGGCGCACCGCATCCGCCATCGTTGCTTGCTGGCCCGCCTCGTCCTTCGCGTCCTTCTGCATCCGCCAGAGCGCATCGCTGGCGCGGAGCAACGCGTGCGACGCCCAGCCGGCCTTTGTCGCGTCGCGCACACTCTCGCGCAGCGCGATCCGCACCCCATCGTGCCCCCCGATCGACGGGTCCTGCTCGTACTGCACACACAGCGACAGCGCCCGCACCATCGGATCGGTGCACCCTGCCTTCACGGCCCGTTCCGCAGCCGCAAACGCATCCGCCGCGCTCGCCCGGGGCGTCGCACGACCATAGAACGACGCAACTGTGTCCAGAAACTCCCGCGTCGCCTCGTCCCACGCCTCTCCCCGCACACCTACGCGCTCGTACGCCTCGCGCAGCAGTCGTGCATCGAGCGCCGCGAGCCGTGCCTCCACCTCGCGCGTCGTCGGCGCACCCGCCCCGAGCACCCGCCGGGGCGCGTCAACCTCCGGGTCGGGCTGTGCGAGCGCCGCACGCTCGCCGGCCCACACGCCCAAGCCGCAGATCACCGCCCCGCACACCGCCGCCCGCAGCGCGATCGCCCGATTCATCACGACTCCCTCGGCACATCACCACAATGCCACATCAGCACACGGCCGCATCCCCGCATCAATGCAGATCCACAGCAATCCGTATGGCCCTGTTGCGCTGTGGCCTGTGGACTTATGCTCGTTGGCTCCTTTCCCTTACTCCACCACCTCCGTCGCCCACCCGTCGTACACCCCGTCGTGCGCCTCGACCATCTCCGTCAGCAGCGCCCGCATCTCCTGCACCACGTCCATCGTCACCGCGTGCGTCCGCGTCAGTTGCAGGAAGTACGCCGGCGCCTCGTCCTCCCCCTCCGACACGCCCCGGTCCGTTACCTCGAACCCCTCGCGGGCCGCCTCGACCTCCACCGCCGCCGCGGCCTCCTTCGTCGGCAGGTACACCCCGTGGTCCACCGGCCTCGCCCGGTCGATCTTGTCGCCCTTCGACTCCAGCGTGTCGATGAGCATCCAGTCCAGGTACTGTCCGAACGCCTCCGGAGGCGGGAACATCGCCCCGTACTGCGACCACTCGGGGTCATCCTGCGAGCCCGTCTCCACCGTGTGCCCGCGGATCGCCCGCGCCGCCGCGGGGCCGATCTTCGCCGCCGCCTCGTTCGACGAGTAGAACCACAGGTCCAGCACGCCCGCCCCGCGCACCGTCGCCACGTGCACCACGCCGTGCGGCTTGAGCGCCGCCTCCAGCGCCTCCTCCGCGTCGCTCAACGCCTCCCGCTCCGCGTCCGTGCCCATCCCGTCCTCGCCGGGGTCCTTGAACGCCACCCGCACCAGCGTGCAGCACGGCCGCGACGCATCGGGTGCAGTCTCCCCCAACGCCGTGTCCACCAGGCACGACAGCACACCCTCCTCGGCCTCCACCATGTGTCCGATCCACTGCTCCGCCATCATCCACCTCCCGTCCTACCCGATCACCCTCTTCCCAAAGTCCAGCCCCATCGCCTGTTTCGCCAGGTACAGCGTTTCCTCCGCCACCACGTTCGCCCGCTTCACGCCGTCCTTGATGATCTCGACGATCCGCGCGTCGCCCGCGGGCGTTTCGAACTCCGCCCGGCGTGCCCGCATCGGCTCCAGCAGGCGGTTGATCGCCTCGGCCACCTCGGCCTTCACGTGCCCGTCGCCCAGGTTGTCGCCCCGCCGGTAGCGGTCCTTCAACTCCGCCACGCGCGCCTCGTCGGTGATGAACGCCTCGACGAACTTGAACAGCACGTTGTCCGGGTTGCCCGGCTCGGTAGGGCTCTGCCGCCCCGTCGTGATCTTGTTCACCTTCTTCTGCACGTCCTTGGGCGAGTCGCTCAGAAAAATCGCGTTGCCCAGGCTCTTGCTCATCTTCTGCCCGCCGTCGCCCACGCCCGGCAGGCGCCCCACGCGCCCGATGAGCGCCTTGGGAATCGGGAACACGCCCCCGGCCTTCACGTAGTCCGCGTCTTCCGTACGGTTCGGCACGCCGCAGTACAACTGGTTGAACTTCCGCGCCGCCTTCCGGCACATCTCGATGTGCGGCGCCTGATCCTCGCCCACGGGCACGTACACCGGGCGGAACGCCAGGATGTCCGCGCACTGCCCCACCGTGTACATCGGGAACCCGAACGAGTACTTGTCCGCCAGGCCCTTGGTCTCCAACTCGTGGATCAGCGTCGGATTCCCCATCACGTCGTTGAAACTCAGCAGCATCGCGAAGTACCACGTCAACTCCGCGATCGCCGGCACCTCCGTCTGCAGCACGATCGTCGACCGCGCGGGGTCGATCCCCGCCGCTAGCCAGTCCTTCACGATCTCGATCGTGTCCTGCCGAATCTCCCGCGGCTTGTCGAACCGTGTCGTGAACGCGTGCATGTTCGCCAGCAGGAAAAAGCAGTCGTACTCGTCCTGCAGCGCCACCCGACGCTCCACGCTCCCCACCCAGTGCCCCAGGTGCAGGCGCCCGGTGGGCGTGTCGCCGGTCAGAATGCGGGGCTTCTCAGTCATGGCCGCAGGGTACGCCCTTCTCCGCTCGTTCCCCGCCCGCTCGACCCCGCCCGCCCGCCCGGCCAGGCGCCCTACGCCGTCAGCAGCGCCAGCCCGACGTTCGCCCCGTTGAAGAGCACGTGCATGGCGATGGGCGCCCCCAGCCCCTTGGTCCGCTCGAAGGCCCAGCCCATGGCGGCCCCCAGCGTGCCGATGGTGAGCAGCGCGTACCACGCCATGCCCGTGCCCAGGTGGGCCGCCGTGAAGACCGCCGTCGACAGAAGCACGGCGAGCCATGGCTTGCCCGTCGCGCGGAGCGCCAGCGTCTGCACGAACCCGCGGTAGAGCACCTCTTCGAACACCGGCGCCGCCAGCACCGCCAGCCCCACGACCGTCCACGCCCACGGATCGCCCGGGTTCTCGACGATCGACCGCAGCGTGGGGTGCGACAGCCGCTCGTGCCCTTCGCCCGTCGCCACGCGGTGCGCCGCCACCGCCAGCAAACTGACGCTCTGGACGATCGGCCACGCCAGCAGGCCCAGCCCCAGCCCGAGCAGCAGCCCGCGCACCCGCACGCGCAGCCCGGCGCCGGGCGTGAGCCCGGCCAGGTGGTGCGCCAGCGACAGCGCGCACAGCAGCCCCAGCCCGTACGCCACCAGCCCGGTGATCGCCTGCCCGCGGGGCGTGCCCGTCGCGCCCTGGCCGATGGCCCACGCCGCCAGCCCCGCCCCGGCCCCCATCGCCAGCCACGACGCGAGCCCCGCGTTGAGCCACATCCACCACGCCACGCCGTCCGCGCGGCGCACGCCCCGCAGGCGTGCCCACCCCGTCCAGGCCAGCAGCACGACGACCGCCGCCGCGCCGCCGAGGTGCGCGAGCGCCCAGGGTTCCAGCAGCCCGCGAGCGCCCCAGCCGTCGCTCCCGGCGCCTCCCTGGGCCGCGTCCGTGCCCGTCGCCCCGAACGCCGCCATCGGAGCGCCAACAATCGACCCGATGACGACCGCTGTCCCCACGCTCGAACGCATCCTCGCCGCGAAGCAGGCGGAGGTCGAGGCGGGGCGTCGGTCGACCCCGCTCGAGGAACTCCGGTCCCGTTGCGAGCAGGCCGAGCCCCCGCGGAACTTCTTCGCCGCCGTCACGCGGGCGACGCCCCACACCACGAGCGTGATCGCCGAGATCAAGCGACGGAGCCCCTCGGCCGGGCTGATCCGGCGCGAGTACGACACGCACGACTTCCGCCCGGAGGACATCGCCACAACGTATCACCGCGCGGGCGCCGCCGCGATCTCGTGCCTGACCGACCGCCAGTTCTTCGGGGGCGACCTGTCCTACATCGCCCGGGTGAAGGCCGCCGTCCCGCTCCCCGTGCTCCGCAAGGACTTCATCATCGACCCCTGGCAGGTCTACGAGTCCCGCGCCGCCGGGGCCGACGCCGTCCTTCTCATCGCCGAGGCCCTCTCCGAGAGCCGGCTCGTCGACCTGCTCATCCTCGCCCAGCAACTGCGCCTCACCACCCTCCTCGAGGTGCACAGCATGGACAACCTGCTCCGCGTCCGCCCGCACGTGGGCTTCCCGCACCGCAGTTACGCCCTGCTGGGCATCAACAACCGCGACCTCTCCACCATGAGCGTCGACCTCGGCACCACCCTCCGCCTGGCCGAACTCGTCGACGACCGCTCCATCCTCGTCAGCGAGTCGGGCATCACCTCCCCCGACGACCTGCGCCGCCTCCGGGGCGCGGGCGTCCGCATCGCCCTTGTCGGCGAGCACCTGATGCGCCAGCCCGACCCGGGCCAGGCCCTCCGCGACCTGCTCGCCTGACCGTCTCGGGCACGACCTCCCGGCGCGATTCCCCGCCTCCGACGCGCGCTGCCCGCCGCCCCAACAATCCCCCATGCGCCCCACCCTGCTCCTCGCGCTCCTCCTCGCCCTCTCGCTCGTCCCGGGCGTTCGCGCCCAGGAATCCAGCCCAGACGCCGACGGCATCGACGCCTCCGCCCAGCCCGAGTTGCCCGGCGTCACCGCCCGCCCGCGTGCCGCCGCCGCCGACCCCGGGCGCGAACTCTTCGTCCGCGCCGCCGCCGCCGTCCGCGAGGCCAAGAGCATCACCTACTCCGTCCACGCCTACGCCACCGGCTCGTTCCTCAGCACCACCTCCCGCACCATGCGCGCCGACGCCCGCCAGGCCCGCGCGCCCAGCGGCCTGCTCCCGGGATGGCGACTCCGCATGACCGGCGAGATGTCCGCGCAGGGCGGCAAGGAGCCCTTCACGCAGTTCGACGTCGCCTGGCTCGTCGCCGGCGTCGAATGGGTCGACCACGAGTCCCGCAGCGTCATCGAGAAGTACGGCGTCGAGGCCCGACGCGCCCGCGGCGCCAACGCCCTCTCCCCCGTCCGTCTCGACGACCTCACCGCCGCCCAGCCCTTCAGCCGCGAACTCGCCGGCACCGCCTTCGCACTCCAGCCCGACGCCCAGTTCGACGGCGTCGCCTGCAAGGGCGTCCTCGTCACCTTCAACCAGGGACGCAACACCGCCCTCTGGTACTTCGGCGCCGACGACCACCTCCCCCGGCGCCTCGAACGAATCATCACCGCCCAGGGCGCCGAGTCCGGACGCGTCATCATGGAATGGACCAACGTCCGCGCCGACGCCGCCGACCCCTCGCCCTCGCTCATCGCCTCCCTCCGCGTCGACGTCCCCGACGGCTACGCCGAGGACCGCCCGCCCGTGCCCGTCGCCATCCCCGGCGCCAACACCCCCGACGGCCCGTCCTTCGATCCCCGCACCCCCGCCAAGGACCTCCCCACCAAGGGCGACCAGCCGAAATCCGACACCCCCGCCTGGGAGCCCGACGAAGAGTCGAGCGTCGATCGCACTGTTCCTCCCGCCGACACCTCGACCCAGCCCCAGGCGCCCGCGCCCCCGGCAATCGCCCCCGACTTCACGCTCCAGGACGCCTCCGGCAACACCGTCTCCCTCGCCTCGCTCCGCGGGAACATCGTGATCCTCGAGTTCGCCGGCAGTTGGGCCGTCAGCCTGCCCCAGGCCCACGACGAACTCGCCCCGCTCCTCGAACGCATCCAGGGCCTGAACGTCCGGGCCTACACCCTCGCCGTGCGCGAACGCTCGCGCGACCTCGCCATCGAGGGGCACCGCCCGCCCTCGCCCGCGCTGGGCCTGCTCCTGAACGCCGACCCCGTCGCCAAGGCCTACGCCGTGCGCGTCTTCCCTTCCTACGCCCTCGTCGATGCCCAGGGCGTCCTCGTCATGCCACCGCGCCCGTTCGTCCCGCAATCCACCATCCGCGACCTCACCGACGCGCTCGACGCGGCCCTCGCCGCGGGCAAGCCCTGATCCGAGCGAAATCCTGATCCGGGCGAATTCCTGATCCTCGCCACGCCCTGGCGCCCGAACCGCCACGGGAGAATTTTCTCTCGCGTCCTGTGAGTGCGCGCCCCCGTCCGTCGCTCCCTTCAGAGACGACCCCCCTCTGAGAACAAGGAGCCTCGATCATGCGCCGTACCCAGAACCGTGTTCCCTCCCGCCTCGTCCTGCCCGCCCTGCTGCTCGCCGCCGTCGCCTCGCACGCGTCGGGCGTCGTCGTGCACGACACCTATGCCCCCGGCGACCTGTTCGACTTCACGAACAGCCACGCCGCCACCGGCCCCACGACCGCTGCCCCGGCGCAGAGCCTCGCTGTGCCCTTTACCGTCAACCTCGCCAACCAGCAACTCGACAAACTGATCTACACCACCTCGTGGGGCTCCTCGGGCACTCCGCTGGGCTTCATCTCCCTGCACGCCGACTCGGGCAGCGGCACGCCCGGCGCCGCCATCGAAACCCTGCCCCTCTTTCTCTTCATGCACCCGCCGAACACGCCCGTGACCGCCTACATGAACTCGCAGTCCAACCCCGCGCTCACGCAGGGCGCGACGTACTGGGTCGTGCTCACCGCCCCGGCCGGCAACACGATCCGCTGGTACGACAACATCGTCGGGGCCACCGGCTTCGCCATCGACAACGCCGGCTGGACGATGGACACCACGCCCGGACGTCAGCCCGTCCTGCGCGTCGAGACCAGGCCGATCCCCGCGCCCGCCGGCGTGCTCCCCGTGCTCGCCGGGCTCGGGCTCGTCGCCCGCCGCCGGCGCTGAATCGCCCAGACCTTGCGCTCTCCGTGAACGTTACAACGACCGCGGGCACGCCCATGAGCGTGCCCGCGGCGTTCGTTGAGTTGTCCGAGGCGCGTACTTCCGGGCGATCACTTCCCGGCCTTGATCGCCGCCTGCGCCGCCGCCAGCCGCGCGATCGGCACGCGGAACGGCGAGCACGACACGTAGTCCAGCCCCGCCGTGTGGAAGAACCACACGCTCTTGGGGTCGCCCCCGTGCTCGCCGCAGATCCCGACCTTCAGGTCGCCCCGCGTCGCCCGCCCCTTCCGCACGCCCATCTCGACCAACTGCCCCACGCCCCCGGTATCGAGGGTCTGGAACGGGTCAGCCGTCAGGATCTCCTGCGAGAGGTAGTCGGGCAGGAAGGTCCCGATGTCGTCGCGCGAATAGCCGAAGGTCATCTGCGTGAGGTCGTTCGTGCCGAACGAGAAGAAGTCGGCCTTCTCCGCGATCTCGTCGGCCGTCAGCGCCGCCCGGGGGACCTCGATCATCGTCCCGATCTTGATGTCCAGGCGCGGGCGGTAGTCCTCGCTCTCCTTGACCTCCGCGATCACCCGCTCCACCTGCGCCCGGAGCACCGCGAGTTCCTTCTTCGTCCCCACCAGCGGGATCATGATCTCGGGCAGCGCCTTGATGTTGCTCCGCAGGCAGTCGATCGTCGCCTCCGTGATCGCCCGCACCTGCATGTCCAGCACCTCGGGGTACGTCACGCACAGGCGGCATCCCCGGTGTCCCAGCATCGGGTTCGCCTCGTGCAGCGACGCCACCCGCGACCGCACCTTCTCCGGGCTCACGCTCAGCTGCTGCGCCATCTCCTTCTGGCTCTTCTCGTCGTGCGGGAGGAACTCGTGCAGCGGCGGATCGATCAGCCGGATCGTCACCGGCAGCCCCTTCATCGCCTTGAAGATCCCGATGAAGTCGTCCCGCTGGAACGGGAGCAGTTTCGCCAGCGCCTTCTCACGCACCTCCCGTGTCTCCGCCAGGATCATCTCCCGCATCGCCTTGATCCGCCCGCCCTCGAAGAACATGTGCTCGGTCCGGCACAGGCCGATGCCTTCGGCCCCGAACCCGCGGGCACGCTCCGCGTCCTCGGGCGTGTCCGCGTTCGTCCGCACGCCCAGCGTCCGGTACTTGTCCGCCCACTTCATCACCTGCGCGAAATCCGCCGACAGTTTCGGCTCCACGCTGGGGATCTGCCCCGCGATCACCTCGCCCGTGCTCCCGTCGATCGAGATCACGTCGTCGCGCCCGAACGTCCGCCCCTTCACCGTCAACTTGCCCTTCACCGGATCGATCTCGAGTTCACCCGCGCCCACCACGCAGCACTTGCCCCACCCGCACGCCACCACCGCCGCGTGGCTCGTCCGCCCGCCCGTGCTCGTCAGGATCCCCGCCGCCGAGTGCATCCCCTCCACGTCCTCCGGGCTCGTCTCCTTCCGCACCAGGAGCACCTTCTCGCCCTTGCGCGCCCGCTCCACGGCCTCGGCCGCCGTGAACGCCAGCGTCCCGTACGCCGCCCCGGGCGACGCGGGGATCCCGTGCGTCAGCACCTCGGCGTTCTTCTTCTTCACGGGGTCGAAGCTCGGGAGCAGCAGCTGCGTGAGGTCCTGCGCGGGGATCCGCAGCAGGGCCGTCTTCTCGTCGATCAGGCGCTCGCGCACCATGTCGCACGCCACCCGCACCGACGAGAAGCCGTTGCGCTTGCCCGTCCGCGTCTGGAGCATGTAGAGCGTGCCGCGCTCGATCGTGAACTCGATGTCCTGCATGTCGCGATAGTGCTTCTCGAGTTTCGTCTTGATCTCGAGCAGCTGCGCGAACACCTTCTTGTTCCACTTGGGCATCTGGTCGACCTGGATCGGCGTGCGGATGCCCGCGACCACGTCCTCGCCCTGCGCGTTGACGAGGTACTCGCCGTAGAGCGCGTTCTCGCCGGTCGCCGGGTTGCGCGTGAAGGCCACGCCCGTCCCCGAGTCGTCGCCCATGTTCCCGTAGACCATCGTCTGGACGTTCACCGCCGTCCCGTTGAGCCCGCTGATGCCCGCGATCCGCCGGTACGAGATCGCCCGGTCCCCGTTCCACGACTTGAACACCGCCTCGATCGCGAGTTCCAGTTGCTTGAACGGGTTCTGCGGGAAGACCTCGCCCTTGAACCGCTGGTACACCGCCTTGTACGCCTCGCACAGTTCGATCATGCCCTGCTCGGGCACGTCGGTGTCGGCCTTCGCGCGGTACTTGGTCTTGATCTTGTTGAACGCCTCCTCGAAGTGGTGGTGGTCCACGCCCATCACCACGTCGCCGAACATGTTGATGAGCCGCCGGTACGAGTCGTACGCGAACCGCACGTTCCCCGTGCTGCTCGCCAGGCCCGCCACGCTCGCGTCCGTCAGCCCCAGGTTCAGGATGGTGTCCATCATCCCGGGCATCGACACCGCCGCCCCCGACCGCACCGACACGAGCAGCGGGTTCCCGTTGTCCCCGAACTTCTTGCCCGTCTCCTTCTCGATGAGCGCGATGTTCTTGTGCACCTCGTTCATCAATCCGTGCGGGAGGCGCTGCCCGTTGCGGTAGTACGCCGCGCACGTGTCCGTCGTGATCGTGAACCCCGGGGGCACCGGCAGGCCGATGCTCACCATGTCCGCCAGGTTCGCGCCCTTGCCCCCCAGCAGCAACTTCATCTCCGCCGTGCCCTCGCACCGCGACTTCCCGAAGTAGTACACCATCTTCGAGGGCTTCGACCGCAGCGCGGGCGCGGTCGCCGCGTCCTCCGCGTGGCGCGCCAACTTCTTCTTCTTCGCCTCCGCCTTTCCGGCGGCGTGTTGAATCGACGGACGGGCCTTCGCGGTAGTCATCGAGTGCCTTTCCAAATGTGCCGGCCCGGGGCCGCGACCGTCACCACCCGCGCGGCCCCCACGCGTTCCACCACGCGCCGTCCGCATGTTCGGGTCCTGATCGGTCGCCCGACCTCGCTCCCGGGCTCTGCGCCGGTCGGGAACCAAGTCTAGGAACGCAACACCCGCCGGACGAGTACGCGCCCGCCCATGAATCCGTGCGTCGTAGCATCTTCCGGTGCTCCCCCGCCCCCTCGACCTCCCTTTCGACCCCGCCCAGGCCCTCGCCCGCTGGCCGGAAGGCCGCACCCTCGCCGCCACCTGGGCCGATCCCCAGGGCCCCGGCCGCTGGACCATCCTCGCCTCACCCCGGCGCACCCTCTCCGAAGCCGAGGCCCGCGAGCGCCTGGCCCGCCCGCTGCCCGACGCCACCGCCCCGGGGGACCCCGACCTCCCGCCCTTCCACGGCGGGCTGATCGGCTGGGCCTCCTACGCCCTCGGTCGCGAGTTCGAACCCCGCGCGGGCCTTCGCCCCCTCACCCCCGGGCCGCGCATGTGCTGGGCCGACTGCCCCGACGCGCTCATCTACGACACCCTCCGCCGCCGGTGGTGGGGCGTGGGCGAGTGTGCACCCCTCGCCGCGGACCTCGTCGCGTCGCCCGACCCGGATCCTGCGTCATGCGGCTCCAGGTTTCAGGTCGGCCCGCTGCGCTCGCGGACCGGAAGGGCCGCGTACGTGCGTGCCGTCGAACGCGCCATCGAGTACATCCGCGCGGGCGACGTCTACCAGGTGAACCTCGCGCACCGGCTCGAATCTCCCTTCGCCGGCTGCCCGCGCGCGTTCTGGCGTGCCCTCCTCGCCGCCGCCCGCCCGTGGCACGGGTGCTACGTCGAATCCGACGACCGCACCCTTGTCGTCGCCTCGGCCAGCCCGGAACTCTTCCTCGCGTTCGACCCCGCGACGCGCCGCCTGACCACCCGCCCGATGAAGGGCACCCGCCCCGCGCGCGCGGGGGCGCACGCTGACCTTGACGCCAGCCCGAAGGACCGGGCTGAACTCGCGATGATCGTCGACCTGATGCGCAACGACCTCGGGCGGGTGTGCGAACTCGGGACCATCCGCGTCGAGCGCCCGCGCGACCTCGAACGCCACGCCTCGCTCCTCCAGGCCACCGCCACCATCACGGGCACGCTCCCCCCCGGGCGCACGCCGCTCGACGTGCTCCGGGCCGCCTTCCCCTGCGGCTCGATCACCGGCGCCCCCAAGGTCCGCGCGATGCAGATCATCGACGAACTCGAGCCCGTCCCCCGCGGGCCCTACTGCGGCCTGTGCGGCGTGCTCTCCGACCACGGCGCCTTCGCCTGGTCCGTCGCCATCCGCACCGCGATCATCGACGCGCCGGCCGCAGCCCAGGCCCGCCTGCACTACAGCGTCGGCGCGGGGATCGTCGCCGACAGCGACCCCGCCGGCGAATGGCGCGAGACGCTCGCCAAGGCAAGTGTGCTGAAACTCGCCATCGCCGAGGGCGGGCGCGGCAGGCCATCAGCCGCATCGTCACATCAGCACATCGCCACGTAGCCACGTAGCCACATCCTGAACTGTGGTGCTGCGGCCCTGCGTGCTGTTGCCCTGCTCCTACGCCGCCGCCTCGTGCGCCGCGCGCCCGCCCTCGCCGCCGCCCAGCACGCTCACATCCCACGGCGCGAGCACCGCGGGCATGTGCGGCGCCAGCCAGCGCCGGCGCCGGTCCAGCGCGTCGAGCATCGGCCCGGGCGAGAGCGTCCCGATCACCCGCACCGCCGCCTCTTCCCCGTCGCCCACGATCCGCACGCCCAGGTCCGCCAGCGCCCGCGCCACGGCCCAGGCGTTCTTGCCTTCCTCCACGATCGCGGCGCTCGCGAACGGGCGGGCCGCGTGCGCCCGCCGGAGCGCCGCCCGCGCGTACGCCAGCCCCGTGAAGCGGTCCCACAGGTCGGGCGACATGGGCGAGCGCGTCTGCGCTCGCAGCGACCGGCGGAGTTCCACGAGCCCGCGCCCGAACCCCGCCAGCGCCCGCTCCTTCCGCGCGATCGCGCGGTAGCGCCGGCGCACCTCGCGCAGGCGCTCGACGCGTTCGCGCTCGGGGGCGTACCGCTGCATCACCCACCCGTTGTTCCGCACCAGGCGCTCCAGGATCACGTCCATGTTCCGGTTCGCCGTCACCTTCTCGTGGCGCACGCGGAACGCCGGGGCGAACGCCACGCGGAACCCCGCGAGCAGCATCTTCGCCGACAGGTCGTACTCCTCCGCGTAATAGCCGAACGCCGGGTCGTAGCCCCCCAGACGCAGGAACACCTCCCGCCGGATCGCCACTCCGCACCCGACGAACACCTCGGGCAGCCCCCCGGCCTCGCGGGGCGGGGGCGCGCCCTCGCGCGATCCCCGCAGCACGATGTCCGCCGACACCGCCGCCACGTCCGGCGCCGCCGCCGCCAGCACGCGCGCGAAGCCCAGGTCCAGCGGGTACGAGTCATCGTCGAGCATTACGATCCACGCGCTCCGCGGGTCGGCGGCACGCACGCCGTGGTTCCGCGCCGCGGCCCCTTCGTTCGTCGGCAGCAGCACCTGGCGCACCGCCAGCCCGCCGGGCAGCGATTTGGGCAGCACCAGCCGCTCGCGCGAGTCGTTATCGACGATCACCACCTCGCCCCCGCCCAGGGACGCGTGGTCGCCCAGGGTGCTGAGTCGTCCCAGCGTTTCGCGCAGGCGTTCGGGTCGGTCGCGGGTCGGAATCACGTAGGAGATCATGGCGTCGTGCTCGTTTCAGCCGGGCCTACGTCCTGTGGCCCGCGTGGGTTCGTCTCGTTGTCGGGGCGTGGTCTATCCCGCGCGGCTCATCGCCGCCGGCGGGCGCTGCCCCTGCGCCTCGCCCGCGTACGTCAGGTGCGAGGCGTGCACCCGCGCGATGAGATGCCGCAAATCGTGGGCCGTCACCGCCAGGTTCCCCAGGCGCTGCACCTCGACCCCCGCCGCCGCCGCCCCCAGGAACGCCGCCTGCAGCATCGAGCCCCCGCTCGCGAGCGCGAGCGTCGCCACCGTCAGCAGCGCATCGCCGCACCCCAGCGGGTCCAGCGGGATGGGCACCAGCGCCGGCACGAACCGCGAGTCCAGGCGTGTCCGCCACGTCCGGTCGTCGGCGTCGGAGTCGGGCAGGCGGCTGAACGCCAGCAGCCCCTCCGACCCCATCGTGATGATCGCCCCGCGCGACTTCGTCTCTTCGAGCAGCCGCCACACCACCAGGGGCAGGCCCTCCCCGTGCAGCCGCAGCGCCTCGCGCGCCTCCGACTCGCTCGGGCACAGGAGGTCCATCCCGCTGAACGACGCCAGCGACGACCGGCGCCCGCTCACGTCCCCCGACAGCACCCCGCTCACCGGACGCAGCGCCCGCGTCAGCGCCCCCAGCGTGCTGGGGGTGAACAAGCCCAGCCCGAAGTCCGCCACGATCGCCGCGTCGCACCGCCCGGGCTCGCGCCCCAGCCCCATGTCCAGCGGGTCGCCCGCGCGGCTCTCCACCGCCGCCTCCTTCGCCACGCGACGCAACGCCTCGTGCTGCCCCTGGTCGAGCACCAGCGGCTCCACCAGGTCCAGTTTCATCATCTTCTGCGTGCCCACCAGGAACCGCTGCTTCTCGGGCATGGGCGTGCCGACCTCGATCCCGCGCACCTCCACGCCGTCCGCCGCCAGGCGCTCGCGCAGGTCCTTCCCGTCGCGCCCCGCGGGCAGGGCCGTCACGAGCACCGGGCGCGCCCCCAGCGCCGCCGCGTGGCGCGCGAGTACCGCCGCCCCGCCGTCGTAGTGGCGCGCCTCCAGCGGGCGCAGGGTCATCATCGCGCTCTCCCCGGCCACTTCCGGTCGATCGCAGAAGATGTACGTGTCGCGGATCACCTCGCCCACGACGACCATCCGCCGCCCGCGGAACCGCGCGATCAAGCCGTACAGCGCCTCGCCCGACAGGCTCGGGTCCGCCTCCAGCGCCCGCAACTGCTGCAGGTACGGGTCCGCGCTGTGCTCCAGCGCCGCGATGAGCGCCGTCGAACTGAAGACCACGTCGCCCGACGTGAACACGACCTTCCCGCCGTGACGCTCGACGACGCGGCGCTCGGCGACGAACCGCGGGTCGTGGTTCGTCTCGTACTCCTTGCCCTTCACGTACACGTCCGGGCGCGTGCTTTCGAGCAGGTCCGCCGCCGTCGCGTGCCTGTCCACGTGCACCAGGTCCACGCAGTCGAGCGCCGCCAGGTTCTCCGCGCGGAGTTCCTCGGGGATCAGCGGGCGACCGTCGCCCTTGCGCACGCCCGGGTCGGGCGAGATCGTCACCAGCAGCAGGTCGCCCAGCGCCCGCGCCTGACGCAGGTGGCGGATGTGCCCGGGGTGCACGATGTCGAAGCACCCGTGGCACTGCACCACCCGGCGCCCGCCCGCGCGGGCCCCGGCCAGCGCGCGCCGCAACCCCGGCTCGTCGACGATCTTCGCCGCCACGCTCCGGGGCAGGGGCACGCCCTGCGAACGCTCCTCCGAACCTGCGTCCGACATCACCATCCTCTATCGGCACGCCCTTGGCGCCCCCAGCACTCACCCGCGCACGCCTCCACCCCACCCGCCCCGCTGGCGCGATCGACCCCCGCCGGTCGATATGGCGTCACGTGACCCAGGCGCCCGCCCCCGCCCGCGCGACCCTTACCCGCGACGACCTCGTCGCCCTGGCGCGCCAGAACCGCCCCTGGAACTTCCTGCCCCTCGCCGCCCAGGCCCTCGCCATCGCCCCGCACGACCACGGGCTGCGTTTCCTCGCCGCCGCCGGCCTCGCCCGCCTGGGCCTGCGCACCCTCGCGTCGGAACTGCTCGATTCGCTCCCGGACGCCGTCGCCGTTCACCCCGACATCCGCGCGCTCCGCAACGCCCTGACCGCGCTGCCCAGCGACGCCCTCAGGCCCGAGGCGCGCCTGCACACGCTCCGCGCGAACCTCGACGCATGTCCCGCGCTCGCGCAGGAACTGCGCGATGCGCTCGACGCATGGACCGCGCGCAACGGGGGGATCGAGTGTTACCGGACGCTCGACGGCAACATTCTCCGGCGTGCCGCCGATGCGCCCCGGGGCGACCTGCGCGTCCTCGCGTGGCTGCTCGACGCGCGCACGCAGGCCGCCGCGACCGCCGCCACGCTCCGGCGCGCCGACCGCGCGTATATCGACCCGGTCGTCGTCGAGGGGCTCGACCCGCCGTGGACGCTGCTGGAAGCGTGGCGCACGACCGCGCCCGACACGAACGGGCACACGCCCCGGCTGTGGGTGCTCCAGTCCGACCCCGCCGAGGCCTTGGACGCCCTCAGCGTCGCCGACTTGCGTGAAGTGCTCGCCGACCCGCGCGTGACCGTGCTCGTCGGCCCCGACGCGTCGGAGCGCCTGGGCCGCACGCTCGCGGCGTGCCCGGGCACGATCCTCCCGTGGATCTATCTCACGAACCCGTGCGTGCGTCGGCGGGTGCAGCCCGCGCCGGGCGAAGTGCTCGAGGCGGCCCACGCCGCCCAGGGACGCGTGCTCGAAACGCTGAACGCGCGTGTGCAGGCCAAGACCGCCGGGCGTGACCGCGCGTACTGGGCCCGGCGCTACACCCGGGCACTGGCCGGGGGCGGTGGCGAGAGTGGGGGCGAGCCGCTGCGCGTGCTCATCCCCATCAGCCGCCACAGCACGTTCGTGAAGCACGCCGCCGCGGACCTGCGCGACGCTCTGACCGTCGCCGGCTGCAAGTGTGAGATCCTCACCGAGCCCGACGCGCACGCGCGCCTCTCGGCCATCGCCTACGCGGAAGCCCTCGACCGGCTCGATCCCGACCTCATCGTCCTCGCGAACTACACGCGTTCGTCGCTGGGCGAGGTCATCCCCCCGAACCTCCCGTTCGTCACATGGGTGCAGGACGCGATGCCCCACCTGCTCGACGAGCGCGTCGGGCGCACCCTGGGCGAGTTCGACCACGTCGCCGGGCACCTCCTGCCCGAACTCTTCGCGCACTTCGGCTACCCCCCGGCCCGCACGCTGCCCTTCCCCGTCGCCGCCAGCGAGTCCAAGTTCCATCCCGGGCACGTCGACCCCGCCGCCGCGGCGCGTCTCGCCTGCGACATCGCGTTCGTCACGCATCACAGCGAGACGCCCGAGGCCATGCTCGCCCGCCTGCTCGCGCACGCCTCGGGCCCGCGCCGCGCCACGCTGGAGCGCGTCGCGGAGCGCACACGCCGGGTCGTGCTCGACGCGGCGCTCGCCCCCAGCGCCCGCGATGTGCAGGCGATCGTCGCGGAAGAACTCGCACGCGAGCACGCATCCAACGGCCCGGCCGAGGCCGCCGGCGTCGCACGCGTCTTCGCGTTGCCCTACGCCGACCGCCTGCTGCGACACCAGACCCTCGCCTGGGCCGCGGACCTCTGCGAGCGGCGCGGGTGGCGTCTGCACCTCTACGGCTCGGGCTGGTCGTCGCACCCGCGCTTCGGCGCCTTCGCCAAGGGCCCGCTCGAGCACGACGCGGACCTCCGCGCCGCCTACCACGCCGCGGGCGTCACCATCCACGCGAGCATCACCACGCTCCTCCACCAGCGCGTGCTCGAGTGCGCGCTCAGCGGCGGGCTCCCACTCTGCCGCCTGCTGCGCGACGACCTCGAAGACCTCCGCTTCCGCGCCGCCTCCGAGGCCTCGCGCCGCGAGGAACCCACCGTCGGCTGCGTCGCCACGCGCCTGCACGGGCATCGCGTCGCCGACCACCCCGCCTGCGAGGCCTACGCCCGCGCCTGCGCCGGGCTGGGCCTGCCCGCCGAGGAGTTCTGCTGGGTGAGCGACCGCCGCCGGGCGATCTACCTGTCGCGCGACGTCGTCCCACCCCTCGAAACAACCGCGCACTGGCTGCTGGGCGATCTGGGCGAGGGCGCCTTCCGCACGCCCGAGGGGCTGGAGCGACTCGTCGAGAGGGCCATGACCGACGCCGCGTGGCGAGCCGCCCGTTCCGCGACGATCGCCGAGCGCACCCGTGCCCGCTACACCCACGCGGTGTTCGCGAAGAACCTGCTCGCCTTCGTCGCGCGTTCGCTGGGCGCGTAGGTCGCTACGCCCGCCGGAGCACCGCCCACATCGTCCCGAGGCGCACGTTCGGGTCGTCCAGCACGTCGCGCCCGTTCACCATCCACGACAGCGTGCCCACGCTCTCGAAGTCAACCTGCTCGACCGCGAACCCGTTGCGGGCCGCCCGGTCCGTCACGAACGCGCGGGCCTCTTCCGCGCCGAAGAACCAGCGGTGCCGATCGACCGGGGGCTTCAGGGGCAGGCCGTAGTGCTTCAATCGCCCCGCGCCCCCATCGCGGAGGGCGTCCAGCAGGCAGCGCACCGGGTTGGGCAGCGAGATGATCACGTGCGACGACGCCACCCGGCACAGGTCGTCGGCGACCGCGTGGCACCGCTCCAGGTGCTCCAGCACGTCCGTGCACACCACCGTGTCGTACGACCGGTCGCCGAAGGGCAGGGGCCCCGCGTCCAGGTTCGCCACCACGTCCGCCCCGTCCCACACGTCCACGCCCGTGTACCGGGCCGGATTGCCCACCAGCCCCCGCAGCGGCGCCCGATCGCACCCCACGTCGAGCACGCTGCCTCCCAGGATGCCCGCGTACTTCAGCGCGATGTACCGGGCCTTGGTCTCGCGATCGACGTAGCGGTACGTCGTGTCGTAGATGGGGCGGGCGGGTGCGACCGTCGTCATCGGGGCCTCCGGATCGGGGAGTGAGGGCGCGGGGGGGCGGGGAGTGGGGGGGGTGGCTGTGTTCCGCTGTTATCGGTTCCCCGCACGCCTGCGCTCACCCTGCCACGCTCGGGGGCCGATAAAAAGGGCGTGATCCCCCGTGTCTCGGTCCTGCTCCCCGTGCATCGCGACGAAGGCCTGCTGGCCGGCGCGTTCGGGTCCGTCGTTGCCCAGCGCGGGGTCGAGCCCGAGATCCTCCTCATTCTGAACGCCGCCGACGAGCCGACCACCCGCACCGCCCTGGCTCTGGCCGAGCGCCACCCGCGGACGCGCGTGCTCGAACGCCCGACGCCCTCCCTCGCGGCGGGGCTCAACGATGGCCTGCGTGCCGCGTCGCACGGCCTCGTCGCCCGCATGGACGCCGACGACACGTGCCACCCCGACCGGCTCGCGCGCCAGGCGGCGTACCTGGCCGCCCACCCGACCGTCGCCGCCCTCGGGACGGCGTACGAGCGACTCGCCCCCGACGGGCGTGTGCTCGACGTCGTGACCCCCCCGACCGACCCGCGCGAGGTCCGCTGGCGCCTGCTGCTCGACAACGTCCTCTGCCACGGCTCGGTGATGCTCCGGCGCGACGTCGTGCTCGCCCTGGGCGGGTACGACGAACGCTGCGAGCGCGCCCAGGACTACGACCTGTGGCTGCGCCTGTCCCGCGCCGCGTCCATCGCGAACCTGCCCGACGTGCTCTACGCGTACCGCGTGCGCGACGCCGACGCGCCGAGCGCGAACAGCGACGCCCAGGCCCACGTGGCGGCCGGGGCGCTCCTCGACGCCTTCGAGGCCCTCCCGCCATCGCCCGCACCCTCGCCCGCGCGCGATGACCTACGCGACGCGCTCGCCGGCGTGATCGCCCGCCGGCAGGACGCGCTCCCCGCGCTCGAATCGCTCCTCACGCGCGATGGTCCGACGCGCGCGGGGCTCTTCGCGTACCTGCTCGCGCTGGAGCGCGCCGCCGCCGATGCGCGCGCGGGCGACGGCCTTTGCCGGGCCGCCCGCCTGCGCGAGGTCGGGGCCGCCCTTCGCGCGCGGGGCGTGCCGGGCGTGCACCTGTGGGGTGCCGGTCGCCATGCCGGGTGGATCCTCGCCCGCCGCGCCGACCTGGGCGTGCCCGTGCTGGGGCTTATTGATGACGCGTGCGCGGGCGACACCCGCCACGGGTTCGTCGTGCGTTCTGCCGCTGCCCTCGCCCCGGGCGACCACGCGCTCATCTCCAGCGACCGGCACGAACGCGCGATCTGGGCGTCCAGCGCGCCCCACCGCGCGCGGGGGCTGCACGTCTGGCGGCTCTACGCGGAGCACGCCGCGTGAACACCACACCCGCCGACCGCCATCCGGGCGCCCCGCTCGTCAGCGTCGTCATCCCCGCGTTCAACGCGGCACGCACGCTCCGCGCCGCGTGCGACTCTCTCCGCGCCCAGACGCTCGCCGACTGGCGCTGCACCATCGTCGACGACGGCTCGACCGACGACACCGGCGACCTCGCCCGCGCAATCGCCCGCGACGATCCGCGCTTCGCCATCGTCCACCAGGCCAACCGCGGGCTCGCCGGAGCCCGCAACGCCGGGCTCGCGCACTGCACCGGCACGTACGTCTACTTCCTCGACGCCGACGACCTCGCCCTGCCCCACGCGCTCCGCACGCTCGCGGGCGCCTGCGCCGCCACCGGGGCCGCGTACGCGGGGATCGAGTTCCGCGACGACGCCGAGCGCGTGCTCGACCGCACGCCCGAGGAGCCCCGCCCCGTCGTGGGCCTGCACGACCTGCTCGGGGGCAACCCCATGGTCGTGCACGCGCAGATGCTCCGGCGCGACCTGCTCGGCCCGGATTACTTCGACGAGCGCCTCCGCGTCGGCGAGGACTACGACCTGTGGCTGCGTCTCGCGGCCCGGGGTGTGCGCTGGGCGGGCGTGCCCCCGGTCGTCGCGATGTACCGCCTGCGCCCCGCGAGCCTCAGCCGCGACTTCGACGCCATGCTCCGTGCCGGGCGCGGCACCCTTTCCCGTGCGTACGCCCGCGCGCGCGAGGACGGCGCCGCGCCCGACGTCGACGCCTCGCCCGCGCGCGAACGCCGTGTGCGCGAGCGCCTCGCCCGCGACTACGCGACGATGCGCGCCCTCGCGGGCGATCCCCACGCCGCCGCCGCGATGCTGCGCGACGCGGAGGATGGCCCGCCCACGCCCCTGTCTCCCGCCGACGCCGCCGAGAGCCTCTACTGGGGCGTGCTCTACGGCCTGTGCGAACCGCCGCGCATCCACGCCCGCGCGCCCGCGTGGTGGGCCCGGGCCGAGGCGTGGTGGGGGGCCTGCGTGCGTGCCGGCCTGCTCGACCCGCGCCGGCTCGCCGACGTGCGACGGGCCGCGCTCGAACGCCTGCTCGACCCCGACGCCATCGCCCAGCGCCTGCTCCGCGACGCCGCCCCCGATCGGCGCATCACGATCGTCGGCCTGGGGCGCAACGGACGGCGCGTGGCGGCCCTCGCACTGCGCGAGGGCCTGCGCGTCGCCGCACGCGACGACACGCCCGACCCCGCCGCCATCGCCGACCCGGCCTTCGCCGAGGGCATCACCTTCGAACCGATGGACGCGCCCGTGCACGGCCCGTGCGTCGTCACGCCCCTCCGCGACGACACGCTCGCCGCACGCTTTCCCGGGGCCCTCCGCTGGCGCGTCGCGCGTGAGGCCCTCACGCGCGACCTGCTCGGCACGCTCTCCCGGCGCGGAGTCGCCGCGTGACCCCCCGCGTCTCGACCATCATCCCCGTCTTCAACGACGCGCGCACGCTGCCAGCCGCCCTCGACTCGGTCGCGCGCCAGCACCTCGGCCCCCCGCGCGACGACGCGTGGGAAGCCATCATCATCGACGACGGCTCGACCGACGACTCGCCCGCCATCGCCCGCGCTGCCGCGGCCCGCGACCCGCGCGTCCGCGCCGCCTCCCAGCCCAACGCGGGCCCCGCCGCCGCCCGCAACCGCGGGCTCGCGCTCGCGCGGGGCGAGTTCGTCCACTTCCTCGACGCCGACGACTGGCTCCTGCCTGGCGGGCTGGGCGTGCTCCTCGCCGCCGCGGGAGAGGGCGACGCCGCGTGCGCAGGTACACGCCTCTGCGACGATGCGGGCGACGAACTCCACACCATCCGCCCGCCCCGTGACGGCGTCGACGCCGCCACGCTCGCGCGGGGCAACGCCCTGTGCACCGGCTCGCACGTCGTCCGCCGGACGTGGTTCGAACGCGAGCGCTTCGACGAGCGACGACGCCACGCGGAGGACTTCGACCTCTGGTCCCGCCTCGCGGCCCGGGGCCTGCGCTGGACGACGACCGACGCGATCGTCTCGGCCCATCGCGTCCGCCCCGCGAGCCTGAGCAGCGACTTCGAGTCCATGCTCGCGTCGACCGTCGAGGTGCTGCGCCGCGCCGGGGCCGAAGACGAGCCGATCCGGCGTGCCGCCGCCGAGTACGCCACGCTTCAGGCCGCCCGCGACGCCACGCCCGAGCGCGCCGGCGCGCTGTGGCGTGCCCATGCCCCGTGCGCCCCCGGCGAGCAATGCCCGAAGCTGACCGCCGATCTCGCCGCCGACGTGGCCCGCTGGGCGCCCGTGCTCGTGCTGGGCGTGCACGAATCTTCGCCGCGGGCGTGGGACGCCTGGCCGGGCGTCGTGCGCTGGTGGCGCTGGTGCGAGTGTGCGGGCCTCGCCCCCGCCGGGATGGCCCTCGCCGCCGCCCGGCGCCTCGCCCCCGCGCTCGTCCCGGGCGTCGCCGTCGCGCACGCGCTGCTCGACGAACTCGACGGCGCGCTCGAGGTCACGCTCGTAGGCCTGGGCGAGAACGGCCGCCTGCTCGCGCGCGAAGCCCTCTCCCGAGGCCTGCGCGTCCGCGCGCTCGACGACGCGCCCGCGCGTGCCGCCCTCGACGACAATGCGCTCGGGCTCGCTCCCCCCGCCACACCCGTCGCCGCCGGGCTGGCGGCCCACACCACCGGCGCGCCCCTGCTCGTCACGCCCATCCACGACGCCCCGCTCCGCGCCGCCGTGGGCGATCGTCCGCACCACGCCTGGCGTGACGCGCGGGACCGGCTCGCCGCCGACATCGAGCGTCGCCTCGTCGCGCTCGCGGCTGCGCTATGACGCCAGCAGCATCTCGGGCAGCAGCACCCGCCCCACCCGGGCCGAGCGCAGCCGCGCGAGGATCCCCGCGCGATCCTCGGGCGTCACGAGCACCGCGTGCGCGTCGGTGAGGTCCTCGACGCGCAGTCGCGGCTCGTCGCTCCGCACGCCCGCGTGGTCGTCGATCACCGCGTACGCCACGCGCTCGTCGCGCAGCGCCGCCGCCGCCGCCCGCCCGTTCTGCCCGAGCCCGTAGACCACGAGCGTCCCGCCCGACGGCACCTGCGCCGCCGCCCGGCGCGCGATCCGCCGCCAGCGATCACTCGACCAGTCCAGCGCCCGCAGCACCGTGCCCCGCACCGCGTCGGGCACGTCCGCCAGGTGCCTCGTCGCGATCGCCCGCCACGCGGGACCGCACGCTTCGCGGGCCGCCGCCGCGGCGACGTGCCGGCGTGGGAACGCCTCGCGCAGCGCGCCCGCGAGGTCCGGCGCGTCGTCCTCACGCAGCGCCCCCAGCGTGCCCCGCACCGCAGCCACAAGCCGCGCATCGTCCTCGGCGATGGCCCGCGCCAGCGCCCGCAGGTGCCAGCGCCGTTCCAGGCGAGTCGGGTCCAGCCCGCAGCGTTGCGCCGCGTCGGTCGCCGACCCGCGCACCACCCGCAGCCCCTCGCGCCACATCCGCTCGACATTCGCCGACAGCGACCCGCCCCGCAGCCTGCACACAAACAGCGTCCGGGGCTCCACCGTCCAGCGCACCCCCGCGCCGTCGAGCCGCAACCACAGGTCCCAGTCCTCCGCCACCGGCAGCGACTCGTCGAACGGGCCCGCCGCCAGGCGCACCCGCTCGAGAACGTCGCGGCGCAGCACCACCCCGCCCACCGCCAGCGGGTTCATGCCCGCCAGCCGGTCCGTCGCGAGGTCGTGCGCTTCGACGTGGTACGTCCATCCCAGGTCCGCGAGGCCGGGCCCGACATACCGGAACCCGCACGCCGCGGCGTCGCACGCGCCCAGGCGCGCCAACATCACCGCCGTGAACTCCGGCTCCACCATGTCGTCGGCGTCGAGAAAGCACAGCACCGGTGCCGTGGTGTGGGTAAACCCCGTGTTCCGCGCCGCGGCCAGTCCCCCGTTCGGGCGACGGACGACCCGCACACGCTCGTCGCCGAGCGCCGCGACTACCGCGCCGGGGTTGTCGGTGCTGCCGTCGTCCACAACCCATGCCCGCCACGCGGGTTGCGTCTGCGCCCGCAGCGAGCGCAGCGTGTCGCCCAGCGTCGCCGAAGCGTTGTACGCGGGGATGACGAACTCGATGGCCGGCTCGCGTTCCACGCCCTCAAGATCGGACAACCGGCCGTCTCCGGGCGAGCGCACGCCGCCCCGACGCTCGCACGCCTCATAATCCGTGCGGGAGTTTCAATCCAAGGGTGCCTCGGGTCGATAGGGAGTCCATGGCCAGAGGGATCGCCGACTGCCTGGTGCTGCTGTTCACGGAAGGGGTTTCCCTCCGAACGTGGTCCGAACTGGGCATGATCGAGCGTGAATGGGGGCTCTACCGCGCGCTCGCCCCGCAGTACGCCCGCATCGTCCTCGTGACCTACGGCGGGGCCAACGACGCCGCGGCGCTCGCGCCCTACCTCGAGCCCGACGAGCAGGCGAAGGTCCGCGTCGTGTCGAACGACGACGGGCTCTCGACCACCGACTACGTCCGCAGCATCCCCGAGCGCGTCCGCGAGGCCGTCGCCGGGTGCACGTCGGTCGTGGTCAAGACGAACCAGATGCAGGGTGGCGAGCCCGCCGTGGCGACCGCCCGCCTGCTCCAGGCGCGCGGGCACACCGCGGGCCTGATCGCCCGGGGCGGCTATCTCTGGACGCGCTTCGTCGCGCACGAGCACGGCCCGCAGAGCGCCGCCGCCCTCCTCGCCGCCCAGCGCGAACGCCTGATCTGCCAGGCCGCCGACGTCGTCGTCGGCACCACCGGCGACATGATCGACGACCTCGCGTGGCGCTACGGGCTCGAGCCCTCGCGCTGCGTGGTCGTGCCGAACTACGTGCTGATCGAGGGCGAGCCCGCCTCCAGCGACGAGCGCGACCCCGCGACGCTCCTCTACGCCGGGCAACTCTCCAAGCGCAAGAACGTCGAACTCATCATCCACGCGGTGGCGAACCTCTCCGACGAATGCCGCGCCCGCGTGCGACTCGATATCGTCGGCGACGGCGACCAGCGGGGCACGCTCGAATCCCTCGCGGCGACGCTCGGCGCCCCCGTGCACTTCCGCTCGCGCATCCCGCACTCCGAACTGCTGGAGCACATGCGCCGCTGCACCATCTACGTGCAGTCCTCCGAACTCGAAGGGCACCCCAAGACCGTGCTCGAAGCCATGGCCACCGGCGCCCCCGTGCTCGTCGTCAAGACCCCCGGCCTGGGCGACGTCGTGACGCACGGCATGAACGGGCTGCGCGTCGACCCCGACGCCCAGGCCATGGCCACCGCCATCGAGGAACTCCTCAACGACGCCGAGTGGCGCGACATGCTCGGCTGCTCCGCCGCCCGCACCGTCCGCAACGAGGTCGGCCTGCCCCGCATCGTCGACCTCGAAATCGAGGTCCACAAGCGGGCCCTGAGCCACGCCGCCCGGGCCGCCCTCCGCGCCTCGGCCTGATCCCCGGCCGCCAAAACCGCCCCCAGCGTACTTCCCCCAAGTCCCCCCCTTGGCACAACCGATACAGACGGACCAAGGACGCGCCGCCGCGCCCGGGAAGGACGCCATGACCCAAGCCCCGCGCCACCCCCTGGGCCACCCCCTGGGCCAACCCTTGCGCCATGAGGTGCGCTGGCCCCCCGCCCTGCTGGAGTGCGACGCCCCCGAGGCCGTCGACACGTTCCTCAACAGCGTCCACGCCTTCGCGAAGCGCCTCGCCCCCGAGCAGCGGGCCCGGTTCCTCTTCGGGATCGACGCCCGCCTCTACGAGTGGCTCGGAGAAGCCGCCATCGGCGCCGAGGGCGACCTGCACCCCAAGCACCGCCTGATGCGCTACCACGACTTCTTCGTGAGCCGCATCCGCCCGGGCGAGCGCGTCGCGGACCTGGGCAGCGGCGTGGGCGCCCTCGCCTGCGCCATCGCCGCCCGCGCCGGCGCCCACGTCACCGGGCTCGACCTCTCCCCACGCAACGTCGAAGCCTCCCGCGCCCGCGCCGCCGCCTCCGGGCTCGCCGAGCGCACCGCCTTCCACCTCGGCGACATCACCACCCACCGGCTCGACGGCTCGTTCGACGTCGTCGTCCTCTCCAACGTCCTCGAACACCTCACGAACCGCGAGGCCCTGCTCGCGCGGTACGTCGCGTGGTACGCGCCGTCGCGGTTCCTCATCCGCGTCCCGGCGTTCGACCGCGACTGGCGCGTCCCCTACAAGCAGGAACTCGGGATCGAGTGGCGCCTCGACCCCACGCACGAGACCGAGTACACCCGCGACGCGCTCGAGCGCGAACTCGCCGCCGCCGGGCTCACCCTCACGCACTGCACCGGCGTGTGGGGCGAGTACTGGGCCCAGGCGTCGCCCGCGACGCCCACGCCCGCGCCGCCCGCGCCGCCCGCCCTCGTGCCCCTCGCGATGAGCCGTGATGAGTACGTCAAACTCCAACTCGACCGCAGCCTCTCGCTGAAAGACCACGACCCCGGCCCGCGGGCCCAGGCGCTCATCGCGTGCATGCGCGACTTCGTGCCCGTCACCCCGTCCCCGCGCATCCTGTGCGTGGGCTGCCGCAACGGGCACGAACTCGATCATCTCGCCCGCGCGGGCTACGCCGACACGCTGGGCATCGACCTGCACGCCGCCGATCCGCGCGTCCGCGTGATGGACATGCACGCGCTCGACCTGCCCGGCGCGTCGTTCGACGTCGTGTACGCCTCGCACAGCCTGGAGCACGCGCTCGACCCGGGCCAGGCCGCCCGCGAGTGGACGCGCGTGCTGCGCCCCGGCGGCACGATCGTCATCGAGGTCCCCGTGCGCTACGGGCGACGCGGGGCCGATCTCTGGGACTTCGAGACCCCTGCCGGCGTCGCCGCGCTCTTCCCCGGCACGCGCGTCCTGAAGGGCGAGGTCGTGCCGCAGATCGGCGCCGGGCGGCCCCAGCAGGCGGCCAGGGTGATCCTCCGGTCGCCGACGGAGCATGCATGACCTCCGCCCTCGGCGCCACGCAGACGCGCCCCCAAGTCCGCGTCTACCTCTGCCAGGGCGACGGCGCGGGCTGGGCGGTCGACGAGGATCGTCGTCTCACGCTTGACGCCCTGCAGGGCGTCGTGCGGTTCGTCGACGACCCGCGCGCCGCCGACGCCATCCACGCCTGCTGGTGGGAGCCGCTGATGGCCCTCCCGCGCGACGCCATCGACGGGCGAGAGGTCGTGTGCCACATGGCGGGCGATCCGGCCCGCGTGCTGGGTGAGCCCCGCTTCCGCGGGGCGCTGCGCCGCGTCACGCGCTGGGTGGCCCAGTCGCGCGGCGCGCTTACGAAGATGCGCACGCTCGGGCTGCACGCGACGTACGTGCCCTACGCGATCGACCCCGCGTGGGCCGGGCCGCCCGCGCTCGCGCCCGCCGACGCCGCCTGGGCCGACGCCGTGCGCGCGAGTCTCCCCGCCGACGCGTACGTCGTCATCAACGTCCACCGCGATACCGCCGGCCCGGGCTACCGGGGCTCGGGCCCGGGCGCGTGGGTGCCCAAACTCGTGAAGGGCCCGGACGTCTTCGTCGAGATGCTCGCCGAACTGCGCCGGCGCGGGCGGAACGTCGTCGCGCTCCTCGCGGGCCCGCGCCGCCACTGGGTCCGCGAGCACCTCGCCGCGCGGGGCGTGCCGTTTGTGTTCGCGGGCGATGCCGTCCCTGGCGACGACTACCCCGGCGCCATCCTCCCGACGTCCCGCGTCGCCGCCCTCTACCGCCTCGCCGATCTGTGCCTCATCACCAGCCGTTCCGAGGGCGGCCCGCGCGCCGTGCTCGAAGCCGCCGCCTCGGGCATCGGCGTCCTGAGCACGCCCGTCGGGCTAGCGCCCGACGTGCTCACGCCCGAGTGTCTCTTCGCCGACCCCGTCGAGGGCGTCGAGAAGATCGAGCGCGACATCGACGCCCGCGGCCTGCGCCGGTTCGCCCCAGCGCACCGCGCGATCGTCCTCGCCCGTCACACGCCCGACGCCAACCGCACGCTGTTCGAAGGTCTCTACGCCGAACTCGCCGCACCGCGCCCCGCCGTGCGCCCGGTCAATCAGGCCTCCCCGCGCCCCGTGCCCGCGCGCCGCGTCGGGCCGATCGCCTTCTGGAACAACTTCACGCCCCCGCCCTGGGGCGGCGGGAACCAGTTCATGTACGCCCTCATGCACGCCGCCCGGCGCGCGGGCGTCGCCGCCCACCCCAACGCCGAGGGCGACGTGCCACCCGCGGCGTTCGCCGGGCACATCGTCAACTCCGTCCAGTTCCCCATCGACCGCTTCGAAGCCGCCATCGAGCCCGGGCGCGTCCGCGTCGTCCACCGCATCGACGGCCCGATCAGCACGCTCCGCGGCACGCCCGAATCGCTCGAGCAGGACCGGCGCTGCTTCGACTTCAACGCCCGCTACGCCTCCGCCACCGTCATCCAGTCGTGGCACACGCTCACCAACATCGCCGCCCTCGGGTTCGAGGTCGTCAACCCCGTGCTCATCCTCAACGCCTGCGACCCCACGATCTTCAACCGCGCGCAGCGACTCCGCACGCCCGCCGAGCGACTCCGCGTCATCGCCACCAGTTGGTCCCCCTCGCCCGGCAAGGGCGCCGCGATCTACGAATGGCTCGATCGCCACCTCGACCATGCGCGAGTCGAACTCACCTTCGTCGGCAACTGCCCCGTGCCCCTGCGGCGCGTCCGCGTCGTCCCGCCGCTGCCCTCCGAACAACTCGCCGACCTCCTCCGCGAGTACGACGTCTACCTCACCGCCTCGCGCAACGACCCCTGTTCGAACGCGCTCATCGAGGCCCTCGCCTGCGGCCTGCCCGCGGTCTACCTCGATTCCGGCGGGCACCCCGAACTCACCGGCTTCGGCGGGCTCCCCTTCCGCACGCCCCACGAGATTCCCCCCATCCTCGAACGTGTCCGAATGCACTACGACCTCTACCGCAACCTGATCGCCGTCGAATCCATGGACGACGTCTGCGCCCGCTACCTCGCCCTGCTCTCCGACGACCGCGTGTACGCCTCGTAATACCACGTGTGGCGCGTTCGCAGTCCGCTCGGGTGCTCGTCCTGCCCGGAATAGGCCGCATGCACCGAGCCTTGCGTGGGACTTTCGCCCATCCCGGACTGGTGGGAACCCCATGTTCGGACCGATAGACCGCGCAGGGGGCTGGGCGAGGGTGCGCCCCGCGCTGGGAGGCAGGCCGTGATCCGTCTCATCGTCTCGGGTTCGCCGGTGGTGCGACAGCGCGGATGGTCCGTCGTCGGGCCGTTCGACGGCGCCGACCTGCGCCTCGACCCGGGCGAGCGTGACTGGCCCCTGGCCGACGGCGTGGTCGACTGCGTCTACATCCGCGACGTAGTCGAGTACATGTCCACCGCGCAGGCCGAGTCCTTCTTCCGCGAGATCCGCCGCCTGGTCCGCCCGGGCGGGCTGCGCGAGACCGCGGACGGCGCCTACCCCTTCGAGGGCGGGCTCATCCGCGTCGTCATCCCCGATGTCGGCGCCGCTCTTCGCGCCGCCGCCGACCGCGACTCCGACTTCTTCGAGCGGGCCGCGCCCCAGCGCGCCTTGACCGACGGCCCGTGCGGCGAGCGCCTCTCGCGCTGGCTCTACGCGCCGCGCGCCGACGGCCGCCCCCGCGCCAGCGCCCCCGACGACGAGACCCTGAGCGCCCTCCTCAAGCGAGCCGGCTTCGAGGGCGTCTACCGCGCCGGCGCCGGCAAGAGCCTCCACCCCACCCTGCGCGACCTCACCCGCGCCGAGAACGAGCCCGACGTCCTCATCTTCGAGGGCTGGCGCGAGCCCGAAGCCGCCCGGAGAGCCGCGTGACCGCACGCAAGGCCCGCCCCAGACCCGCCTCGCCCCCCCGCGCCCTCCTGCGCCGCATCGCCCTCCTCGTATTCGACTTCGACGGCGTCATGACCGACAACCGCGTCCTCGTCATGGAAGACGGGCGCGAGGGCGTCTTCTGCAACCGCTCCGACGGGCTGGGGCTCGGCATGCTCCGCGCCGCCGGGCTGCCCATGCTCGTGATGAGCAAGGAACGCAATCCCGTCGTCGCGGCACGCTGCCGCAAACTCGAACTCGAGTGCGTCCAGGGCGTCGACGACAAGGTCGAGGAACTCCGCCGGCGCTGCGCCACCCGCGCCGTCGCCCTCGCCCACGTCGCCTACGTCGGCAACGACGTGAACGACGAAGCCTGCATGCGGGCCGTCGGCCTGCCCATCGCCGTCGCCGACGCCTGGCCCGCCGCGCGCAAGGCCGCCAAGTTCGTCACCGCCCGCCCCGGCGGGTACGGCGCCGTCCGCGAAGTCTGCGACTGGTTCCTCGCCGCGCGCGACTGATCCGCGTGCCCCGCCCTACCGTCCGCTCGTGCGCCCCGCGCTGCTCATCGCGCTCCCCTCCGGGCTCGTCGTCTCGGGCGTCGCGTCGTGGTGCGTGCGTCTTCTCGGCGTGCTCGCCGCCCGGGGGCGTTCCTGCGGCGTGATTCTCCACGCCTCCCCGCCCCGCCACCCGCCCCTCGCGATGCCGCTCGATCCCCGCGTCCGCCTGACGGACCTGCGCCACCTGCCCCCGCTCGAGGACGCCGCGGGCGACCTCGAGCCCTACCAGGCACGCTACGACGCCGCCGCGCGTGAACTCGCCGACGCCGCGGGATCGGTCGTCCTGTGCCCGACGCTCATCGGCGATTGCTACGCCCTCTGCGCCCGGTCCTCGCTGCGCGAGCCCCGCGCGCGATTGGTCGCCTGGCTCCACAGCGACATTCCCTACGAGTACCACCTCCAGCGGCATTTCGAGCCGATCCTGTCGCGGTTCGTCCCCGTCAGCCGCACCATCGAGCGCACGCTCGCCGCCGCACTCCCCACGCGGGCCGCCGACGTCATCCGCATCGCGCACGGCGTCGACATGCCCGCAACCTGCCCCGAGCGCCCGCCCATGCGTCCCTCGCCCGCCGGGGCGCTGCGCCCGCTGCGCCTGGTCTACGCCGGGCGCCTGGAGCATTCGCCCAAGCGTGTGCTCGCGCTCGTCGCCGCCAGCGACGCGCTCACGCGTCGGGGCGTGGCGCACGAACTCGCGATCGTCGGCGACGGCCCGGCCGCCGCGGAACTCGACGCCGCCGCCCGGTCCCGCCCGCCCGTGCTGCGCCTGCGCGCCAAGTCGCCGACGCAGATCCTGGGCCTGCTCGCCGTCGCCGACATCACCCTGCTCGCCTCGACGTTCGAGGGTCTGTCGCTCGCCGTCGTCGAGGCCATGAGCCGCGGGTGCGTGCCCGTCGTCACGCGGACCGACTCGGGCGACGAACTCTTCGACGACGACGTGTCGGGCATCCTCGTCGACGCGCCCACGGCGCTCCCGATCGACGCGGTGGGGGAGGCGCTCGCCGACGGGGTGGTGCGGGCCGCCGCGTCGCTCGACGCGCTCCGCGCGGGCGCCTTCGCGCGAGCCCGCGCGCACTTCTCGCTCGACGCGCACGCCGACGGCGTCGAACGCCTGCTCGACGCCCTCGCCGCCGAACCCCAGCGCGCCTGGCCCGCGGATCGTCCGTGCGCCTTCGCCGGCGCCGGGGGCGGCTCGGTCCCGCCCGATGGTCCGGCGCGCCTCCGCCGCGTGCTCGCGATCCTCCGCGGACGCACCATCGCGCTGCATGGCACGGGGCGGCACACGCTCGAACTCCGCGACCTCCTCGAACCCCTCGCGCGGGCCGCCGCCGACAGGCCCACCGACGCGCCGCGCCTCGTCGCCTTCACCGACGACGATCCCACCCGCCAACGCGAGTCGCTCTGGGGCGTGCCGATCCTCCCGCCCGATCGGGCGGCGTCATCCGGCGCGACCGACGTGCTCATCTCGTCGTGGATCAACCAGGGCGCCATCCTCGCGCGCCGCGACGTCTACGAACGCCAGGGCCTGCGCGTCCACGCGCTCTACGACTGATCGCCTCGGTGCGCTCAGACCCCCGCCGTCACGGGCGCCAGCAGCGTCAGCACGTCGCGCGACGCCACGCCGTCGATCGCGTCCAGCAGCCCGCGCCGCCACGCCCACCGCTTCAGCGGCAGGTGCGTCTCGTACAGCGTGCGCACGCCCTCGGGCGTCATCCCCGCCGGTCGCGTCGCAAGACGCAGGAACCACGCCCGCAGGCGCCGGGCCTCGTCCTCGCCCTCGCCCAGCAGGCGCCGCGTCTGGCCGACCTCCTCGGGCGCGAGGATGTCGCGCCGGAAGAGCGTCCGCGTCATCTCCGGGCTGCGCGTCGCGTAGATGCGGGCCGTCCGCCCCAGCAGGTACTCGCGCGCGAGATACTCCTCGGGCTCCATGCGGTGGTCGTGCAGCACGACGGCGTCGGGGCGATAGCGCACCGCCAGCCCGCAGCGCCACGCGAACTCCACGTCGTCGTACCCGTACGTCCCGTCGATCTCCAGGAACCGCGTCTCGCGCAGCACCGCCGTCGGCATCGACAGGTTCAGCGTCCACGCGTGGCGGAAGCCCCAGTCGCGCCCCGCGTCGTGCGCGTCGGCCCGCATCCGGTCGTAGAAGAACACCATCGACGTCTCGCGGATCAACTGGTCGAACAGGCGATCTGGCGTGTGCACCATCCAGGGCGTATCGCCCAGGATGAACGCCGGCGATGCCAGCGCCGCCTGCGCCGCCGCGTGCGCCCGCACGAGGTTGGGCGCGGGGATCACGTCGTCGTTCAGCAGCAGCGTGATCGTGCCCTGCGCCCGGGCCGCGAGCGCGTTGCGCACCGCGCCGGGACCGCCCTTGGGCAGGTCGATCACCGTCAGCCCGGGCGCGTCTCCCCCCACACCCCACGCCTCGCGTGCCGCCCCGGCCGAGACGCCCTCGTCCCCGCCGTCGACGCCCACGAGCACCTCGAACGACGGCGTGCCGGACGCCTGGGCGCGCAGCGCCCGCAGGCACGCGCCGAGTTTCGCCGGGCGCCGGTACGTCGGGATGAGCACGCTCACGTCCACGCACCCCAGTTATCGGCCCGCGCGGGTGGGGCCATGAGTCCTGTGCCGCCCGCGTCGACCGAGAATCCCCGGTCGCCGCGGGCGTCGCCCCCGCCGGGGGTCGATGCACTGGCAGTCCCACGCAGCAAGGGGGGCACGCCATGAATCACCCATACACGTTCGAACGCCGTCGCCACGAGCGCCACGCCATCTCCCGCCCCTGCAAGGTCTACCACGCCGGGAGCGCCCGCTACCTGCCCGGGAGCACGCGCGACCTCTCCGACGCCGGAGCTCTGCTCGCCATCGACTCGCCCCGCGACCTCGAGGTCGGCGACGCCCTCACCCTCCACGTCGCCTGGGACGACCGCGCCCTGCTCTCCGACTCCGGACGCATCGAGGCCCGCGTCACCCGCGTCCTCCGCACCAACTCCCCCCGCCAGTTCGTCGGCGTCGCCTTCGACGTCGCCCGGGCCATTCCCCGGCGCGTCGCGGCGTAAATCCGCCCCTCCCGTTCCCTACGATCCCCCATGCTCTGGCAGCCCTCGCTCCCCGAGGCCTACCGCCGGCTCGCGCCCGACGCCCTGGCCAAGGCCATCGACCATCGGCGCGCCCAACTCGGCGAACGCCTCATCGTCCTCGGGCACCACTACCAGACCGACGAGGTCATCCGCCACGCCGACATCACCGGCGACTCCCTCAAACTCTCCCAGGCCGCCGCCGGGCTCGCCGCCGATGCCTCACGCGCCACCCCCCTCGAGTTCGTCATCTTCTGCGGCGTGCACTTCATGGCCGAGTCCGCCGACATGCTCACCCCCGACGCGGTCCGCGTCATCCTCCCCGACCTCTCCGCCGGCTGCTCCATGGCCGACATGGCCCAGTACGACGATACCGTGCAGGCCTGGGACGCGATGCACGACGCCCTTCGCGCCCGCGGGTGGTCCGGACGCATCATCCCCGTCACCTACGTGAACTCCTCCGCCGCCATCAAGGCCTTCGTCGGCGACCGGGGCGGCGCCTGCTGCACGTCCTCCAACGCCCGCGAGGTTCTCCGCTGGGCCCTGGCCGGGGGTGACGACCCCGCCCCCCCGGGCGAGGACGTGAAGGTCCTCTTCCTCCCCGACCAGCACCTGGGGCGCAACACCGCCGCCAAGCAGGGCATCGACGTCGCCACACGCAGCGCCGTCTACGACCCCAAGCGCGCCCGCCAGGGCGAACCCCTCGGCGGCATGACCGACGATCAACTGTTCGACGCGCGCATCGTGCTCTGGGCTGGGCACTGTTCCGTGCACAAACTCTTCCGCCCCGAGCACTGCGCCCAGGTCCGCGAGCGCGACCGGCGCGACGGCACGCGCACCACGATCCTCGTGCACCCCGAGTGCGCCAAGGAGGTCGTCGACCTCGCCGACCTCGACGGCAGCACCGAGTTCATCATCCGCGCGATCCGCGAAGCCCCGCCCGGCTCGTGCTGGGCCGTGGGGACCGAGGTGCACCTGGTCACCCGCCTGGCGCGAGAGGCCGCCGACCGGGGCGTCGACGTCCGCATCCTGTCCGACTGCCAGTGCCTGTGCACGACGATGTACCGCATCGACGAGCCGCACTTGCTCTGGGTGCTGGACAACCTCGTCGGCGCTTTCGACGGGCGCGGCGGCGGGCGCGAAGGCCGCCCCCGCGTCGTCAACGAGATCCGCGTCCCCGCGCGCGTCCGCGCGAGCGCCCTGCTCGCCCTCGACCGCATGCTCGCCCTGTCGCCCCGGGGCGCGGGCCAACCCCTCCGCATGGTCGCGGCGGATTGAACCGAGTCTCTACTTTGCGACGACCTTCCGGGCTCACTGGCTCCCGGCGGGCACCTTCGTCGGCACCTTCACCTCGGCGATCGTCTGCCCGGCCGGCGGGTTCATCTCCACGCTCTCGCGCATCAGACGCCCGACCTTGAACCGAACGGCCCGCTTCGCCGGTACGTCCACCTTCTGGAGCGTCTTGGGGTTCTGCGCCAGCCGGGCGGCCCGGGTCTTGACCTCGAACACCCCGAAGTCGCGGAACTCCAGGCGGTTCCCCCGCTTCAACTCGACGATGATCAGGTCCAGAAACTCCTGGAGCGTCCGCTTCACGTCCGCCCGGGGCAGGCGCGTCCGCTCGGAGATGCGTTCGACGAGGTCCTTTTTCGTGATCGTCGGCATGGATAGTCCTGCGTGCTTTGTTGACCCCTCATCCGGGCTCCGTGCGACGTGCGGGAAAGACCGAAGGCCGTGTAAACCCCCGATTGCCGTCGTGTGAGCGCCGCCTGTAGACGCCGGTAGTCTCCGCGGGTCCGTGCGGACGGTCCGGGGCGGGCCATCCCGAGCCGGGCCAAGGGGCAAGTATCGCGCGCCGGCCCCCCAAGGTCAATCCCCATCGTGCTTTGTACGTCCGATTAGAACTCGAGCACCACCCCCGCGTACAACCCCTGGGCCGAGCCGGTGAACTCGTACTCTCCCGCCCCGTCCCCCGACGACACCCCGAACGCCAGGGCCCGGTACCCCAGCTGCACCCCGAAGTTGCGGTGGGGCTGCCACGTCCCGCCCACGAGGATGTCCACCCCGTACGAACTCGTGTCGCCCAGCCCCAGCCAGCCCACGTCGATCTTCACGTCCACCGTGAACTGCTCCACGAACGTCGCCGAGAGTTTCACCCCCACCAGCGGATGAAACGCCGTCTCCTCCGCGCCCGCGCTCAGCAGCGACGGATCCGTCGCGACCAGGTCCGGGCTCGTGATCGACCACTGCGTGTCCAGCATGCGCACGCCCGCCAGCGCGTCCACGCGCCAGCGCACCTTGTACCCGTCGCGCGCGCTCGGCGCCGACCGCGCCCCCTTCACCAGCGTGTACATCCCCTCGATCTCGAAGTTCACCATCTCTACCGACGACACGATCCGGTCCCCGTCCGCGATCACCAGGTCCCCCACACGCCCCGCCCGCCCGCGCGACTGGCTGTCCTGCGCGTACGCGAACCCGCGCAGCGCGATCCCCCAGTCCCCGCGCCGCAGCGTGAGCTCCCCCAGCGGCTGCAGCACCGACGAATCGTCCAGGTCGAACGCCGACACGTCCGTCGCGAAGTTCCCCGGCTCGCCCGACGCCCGCGGCAACTGCACGTCCCCGCGCAGCCCCACGTACCACGCCGCCGGCTCCATACGCACCGTCCAGCGCTCGTCCTCCACCCACCGGGGCGCCGCCGTCGACGCCTCGTCCTGCGCAACTGCCGGCATGCTCATCACCAGCGAGGACAGAACACACACGGAACACGCTCGTCGCATCCTTGAATCTCCGGGTCGGCTTCGTCCGCTCGCGCGGGGCGGGAGCGTACCGCGCCGCGCGCCACCCCGCGCGCACCGTCCCCCCACACCCCTCGCCACCGCACGCCGCCCCTCGCCCTAGCCTTCCCGCTGTGCCTCTCCCCGACGGCGTGATCCTGGGCGTCGAGATCAGCAACCCCTCCGCCCGCGGCCCGCACGCCGCCTGGGCCCCGGGCGTCGCGCTCGCGCGCCTCGTCATGGGCACGCTCTCGCCCATCGCCGAAGAGCCACTCGCCGCCGCCGACCCGCACGACGACGACCTCCTCCCGTCCATCGCACGACTCGTCGCCCGCGCCGGACTGCGCCCGCGTGACCTCGCCGCCGTCGCCGTCTCCATCGGCCCCGGCGGGTTCACCGCCCTGCGCATCAGCGCCGCCGCCGGCGCCATGCTCGCCGAGGCCACCGGCGCCGCGTGCGTCGGCGTCCCCAGCGCCCACGTCGTCGCGCGCCGGGTCACGTCCGACACACCCTTCGCCGTCGCCCTCGCCTCCAAGGGTGACTCGGCCTGGGTCGAGACCTTCGACGCCCGTGGGTTGCCCACCGCTCCGGGACGCCTGCTCCACGCCGCCGACCTCGCCTCCCTCGACGTGCCCCTCCTCGTCGCCGACCACTACCTGCCCGAGCCCTTCCGCGCCCAGGCCGCCCGCCTCGCCATCGAAATCCGCCCCCCCGTCTTCAGCGCCCTCGCCTGCATCGAGGCGGCCCTGCCCCTCGACCCGGTCGACCCCGCCCGCCTGCTCCCCCTCTACCCCCGCGAGCCCGAGGCCGTGACCAAGTGGCGGGCCCTGAAATCCCGTAACGCCGACCACGCTTCCCATGGCCCGTGAAGTCCCGGTTCAGGTGGGTCGATAGACCCACCGCGGGTATCTCAGGGGGTTCGCGTGGACACACCCGATCAAAAACCGAAACCCGAGGCCGCCGCACCCGCGCCCAAGCGCATCTACACCACCGGCGAGGCCGCCGAACTCTGCAAGGTGAGCCAGCAGACCATCATCCGGTGTTTCGACGCCGGGCGCATCGGGGGCTTCCGCGTCCCCGGGAGCAAGTTCCGGCGCATCCCGCGTGAGGAACTCCTCCGGTTCATGCGGGCCAACGCGATCCCCACCGACGCCCTCGACGGGCTGGAACCCGTCGGACGCGTGCTCATCGTCGGGGCCGCGCCCGCCCTCTCCGACGCCCTGTCCGCGGCCTTGGGCGAGGGCGTCCAGACGCGCACCGCCGCCGACGCCTTCGACGCCGGGCGAGTGCTCGAGCGTTTCCCCCCGCACCTGCTCGTGCTCGCGGGCCCGGTGCCGGGGTGCGACGAATCCACGGCCCGGGCACGCCTGGCGCCCGAAGGGGTCGAGGTGCTGGCGCTCGATGACGCGCCGGACCTCTCCGACGCGGCGTCGGCGATCCGGGCGGCCCTGGACACCCGGCTCGGGGCGGGGGCCGACGACGCGGAATCCGCGCGCCGGGGCTGAACCGCCCCCCACGCCGGGCCGATGCTCGCAGTCAATGGCCCGTCGCTCGCCCATGTCCGAAGGCCTCCTCGCCGCGCTCCGCGACGCCTCGGTGCTGGTGATCTCGACGCGCCGCTCGCGTCGGGAAGACCTGGCCGGCGCTCTGGGCGCCTGGGCCGCCCGGGCCGAGGTCTGCGAGGTCGAGCACGCGCTCTCCCGCGCGGCCGACGCCGATCTGGTCGTCCTCGAAGGCGCGTGCGCCCTCGACCTGTGGGCCCGCCTGGAGCAGGCGCACGCGGGGATCGCGGGCATCGTCCTGCGCGACGTGGTCGACGCGCCCTACCTCGCCCGCGCCATCCGCGCGGGCGTGCACGACGTCGTCGACGCCGCCGCCACGCCCGAGTCCGTCGGCCAGTGTCTCGCCGGCGCCTGGGCCCGCGCCCAGCGCCGCCAGAAGGCGCTCGTCCGCGAGCGTCGGCGCGTGCGGCGCCTGCGGGCGGTCGCCGCGCACCTGCGGGGCTCGCGCCGCGAACTCGCCTCGCAGATGGGCGACCTCTGCGGGCAGATGGCCGGCGCCGTCCGCGACCTCTCCGAGCAACTCCGCACCGTCTCGATGTGCAGCGAACTGGGCGCGATCCTCCGCCAGGAACTCGACGTCGAGGGGCTGCTCCGCACCACGCTCGAATACACCCTCCGGCGCGTCGGCTCCACCAACGCCGCCATCTTCCTCCCCAACACCCTGGGCGACTACACCCTGGGCGCGTACGTGAACTACGACTGCCCGAAGGAAGCCTCCGAGTCGCTCTTCGCCGACATGGCCGACGCCGTCGCCCCGGTCTTCGACGGCGGGGAGGCCCCGATCGTCCTCCGCACGCCCGCCGAGGTCGCCGCCGTCCTCGGGCACGCCTCGCCCTGCCTCGAAGAGCGGGCGATCGTCGCCCTGCCCTGCCGCACCTCGGGCGAGTGCGTCGGCGTCGCCCTCTTCTTCCGCGACCGGCGCACGCCCTTCAGCGACGCCCACGTGCACACCCTCGGGCTCATCGGCAGCCTCTTCGCCGAGCAGATGGCCCGCGTCATCCGCACGCACAACCGCCACCTCCCCAAGAGCCAGTGGGACGGGCCTGGCGACGGCGGCGCCGACGACTTCGACCTCCGCGCCTGATCCCCACGCCGAATCCGCCCGCGCACGCCCTCCGTACCGTTCGCCGGTGGACGACGATCCCGCCCACGACGACCCCGCCCCGCCCCCCGGCGAGCACGCCCCCGAGCCGCTCGCCCAGCGCCTCGCGCGCCTGCTCGCCGACGCCCGCGCGCTCCCGAAAGAGCCGGGCGTCTACCTCATGAAGGACCACGCCGGCAAGGTGCTCTACGTCGGCAAGGCCCTCGTGCTCGCCGACCGCGTCTCGTCCTACTTCGTCCCCAGCGCCGACCTGGGGCCTCAGAAGCAGCGCCTGCTCGACGTCGTCGAGACCGTCGAGATCATCCCCTGCGAGAGCGAGTGGGAGGCGCTCCTCACCGAGAACCGGCTCATCAAGGACCTCCGCCCGCGCTTCAACGTCCGCCTCACCGACGACAAGACCTTCCCCTACCTCGCCGTCACCATGCGCGAGCCCTTCCCCCGCGTCTTCGTCACGCGCGCCCCCAGCAGCCCGGACCTGAAAGGCGCGAAGGTCTACGGCCCGTTCACGAACGCCGGCGCCCTGCGCGAGGCCGTCTCCATCCTCCAGCGCGTCTTCCGCTTCCGCACCTGCACCCTCGACATCGAGCCCAACGACCCGAAGAACGCCCGCTTCCGCCCGTGCCTGCTCTACGCCATCCACCAGTGCACCGCCCCCTGCGCCGACAAGATCACCAAAGACGCCTACCGCGCCGACATCGACCGCTTCGTCCGGTTCCTCGACGGCAAGCGCAGCGTGATGCTCCGCGAACTCCGCGCCGAGATGGACGAGGCCGCCGCGAACCTCCGCTTCGAGCAGGCCGCCGCCATCCGCGACCAGGTCCGCGCCATCGAGAAACTCGGCGAGCGCGCCACCCGCGCCGACAACTGGCAGCCCGAGGCCGAGTCGCTCGTGCTCGAACCCGCCCGGGCCCTCGCGAGCCTCCAGAAGACCCTCGGGCTCGACACCCCCATCCGCTGCGTCGAGGGCATCGACATCGCCCACCTCAAGGGCGGCGAGACCGTCGCGAGCAAGGTCTGCTTCATCGACGGACGCCCCTTCAAGGACGAGTACCGGCGCTACAAGATCCGCACCGTCGAGGGCGGGAACGACGACTACGCCAGCATCCGCGAGGCCGTCTCCCGACGCTACCGCGACGCCGGCGAGGGGCAGGAACTCTTCCCCGACGTCATCGTGATCGACGGCGGGCTGGGCCAACTCCACGCGGCCCTTGACGTCTTCGACCTGCTCCGCGTCAAGCCCCCCATGGTCATCAGCCTGGCGAAGAAGGAAGAACTCATCTTCGTGCAGCGGGCGAGCGCGCCCATCCGCCTGGCGCGGACGAACCCCGGGCTGCGCCTCGTCCAGGCCGTACGCGACGAGGCGCACCGCTTCGCCCAGCACTACCACCACGTCCTGCGCCGCAAGAAAACGCTGGAAGAGTGACGACGCCCGCCCCGGTGCGGCCCGCTCACCGCGCGTTGATCGCCCCGATCCGCACGCGCGGCGCCACCAGCCGCCCGCCCGGCTCGACGACCAGGCTCACCGCCTCGACGCACCCCTCGAGCGTCGCCTTCGTCCCCACGTGCACCGACCCCCGGGCCGCCACGTCGCCCCGCACCGCGCCCTCGACGTCGACATCGCCCGAGACGCGCAGGCCCCGGGCGTTGGGGGCGGCCCCCCCCGCGACAACGCCCCCGCGCGCCACGATCACGTTCCCCCCGCTCGCGAGCAGGCCCGACCAGATGCCCCGGACAGTGACATCCCCGAGCGTGACGCCCTTGTAGCACGCCGCGCACGTGGTGCTCATCGCCCGCCGGGCGACGCTGAGGACGCGCCCGCAGTGCGGGCAGACGACCTCGCGCGTCGGGCCGGTCGCCGGCGCGGGCTGGACGCCCGCCCCCTTCACGATGCCCCGCCCCCGTTGCCGCTCACGTTGCCGCTCGTGCCCCAGCGCAGCGGGTCAGCCGCCCGCGCGGGCTTGAGCGTCTCCGTCAGCCAGTCGTCACCCCCGCCACCCCCGCCACCCGCCGCCACCGGCGCGGGCCGGCGCGCGGGCGCCGTGTGCACCACCGTCACCTCGGGCGGCGTGCGCCCCTCGGGGCGCGCCTCCACCGGCGTGCCCGCGGGCGCACCCGTCGGCAGGTCGCGCACCGCCTCGGGCCCCACGCACACCCGACCCTCGAACGACGCCCCCTCGCTCACCGACAGCGCCCCGGCCGTCACGTCGCCCTTCACCTTCGCGTCCCGCCCCAGGTGCAGCGACGTCCGCGCGATGATGTCCCCCGTGTGCAGCCCCTCGACCACCACCCGGTCCGCCTCGATCCGCGCCCGCGTGATGCCACCGCCCTCGACCCGCACCTCGCTCTCGGCCTCGGGCGGCAGGTGCCCCAGGTCCGTCCGCGCCAGGATCGTCCCCTCGAACCCGCCGAGGATCCGGCAGGCCCCCGAGAACACAAGATCACCCTTGAACGTGCAGTCCTTCCCGAGGACGGTCGTCGTGTCGTTCATCTGCGTGGCCTCCGCCGGGCGTGGGCCCAACGAAGGGGCTCCCGGATGGGCCGTTATCGGACAACTTTCGCCCGAAGGTCGAAATTCCGCGCGCCGACCGCCTCTTGGGGGTGCCTACTCACCGCGCCATCTGCCCCGCCAGGCGCGCCACCGCCTCGCCCACGCCCTCCGCCGCCGCGCGTGCCTTTTCATCCCGCAGCGATCCATCGGGCCCGAACGCCTCGTGCGCCTTCGCCAGCGCGAACTGCTGAGGCACGACCGTCACCCCGATGTTCCCCAGGATCATCCGCAGGTGCACCAGCCCCCGCAGCCCGCCCAGCGCGCCGGGCGACGCCGCCACCAGCCCCGCTGCTTTCCCCTGGAAGCAGTCCATCGGCGGCCTGCCCTGCTCCGGGCGGCTCGCCCAGTCCAGCGCGTTCTTCAGCGCCGCCGTCACCGAACTGTTGTACTCGGGCGACGCGATGAGCATTCCCTGACACCCGCGCAGCGCCTCCTTCAGCCGCAGCGCCCCCGCGGGCAGCCCGTCGCGCTTCTCCAGGTCCTCGTCGAAGACCGGGAGCGCCAGGTCGCGCAGGTGCAGCAGCGTGACCTCCGCCCCGGCGCGAGCCGCCCCGGCCCCCGCCGCCTTCGCCAGCAGCGTGTTGTACGACCCTTCGCGCAAACTCCCCGAGAACGCCAGGACCCGCACGCCCATGCGACACCTCCGGGCGCACTATACAAAGCCGCGCCCGTTCAGGCCGCCTTGGCTTCGCCCGCCCGCGCCGCCAGCAGCCGGCGCAGCAGCGAGATCGTCTCCGCGGGCTTGGTCGCGAAGTCCATGGTGTCGAGCACCATCGCCGCCCCGCCCCGGGTGCACGCGTCCCGCGTCGCCGGGTTGGGGTCCGACGCCGTCGCCGCCAGCAGCGCCCCGCCGCACCGCAGCCCGGCACGCACCAGCGACGCGTCCGCCAGCACGAGGTCGAACGCCCGGCCCGCCGGGAGCGACAGCCCCTGCATCACCTCGAACTCGCCCGCCAGCGCCTGCGCCACGACCCGGCGCGAAAACTCGTTCGGATCGATCACCGCCACGCGCGCCCGCGCCGGCCCGCGCTCGCACCCGCCCCCCGGCGCCTCGCCCGCCTCGGACCCGCGCACGCAGTTCCGCCCGGCGCTCTTCGCCGCGTACACCGCCTCGTCCGCACGCTTCACCACCTGCTCGGGCGTCCAGTCCCGGCTCGCGTCCTTCGGGTCCGTCGTCGCCACCCCCAGGCTGATCGTCCGCGCCAGCGCGAGCCCCGGCAGGTCGTACCCCGCCAGGTCGAACGGCGTCCGCGCGATCGCCAGACGAAGCGCCTCGGCGATCCGCAGCCCCTTCTCCAGGCCGATGCCCGGGAGAACCGCCACGAACTCCTCCCCGCCGTACCGGCACAGCACCCCGATCCGCTCGATCGCGCCCCGCAGCCTGCGGGCCGTCTCGATCAGCACCGCGTCCCCCGCCTGGTGCCCGTGCTCGTCGTTCACCCGTTTGAAGTGATCCGCGTCGAGGAAGATCACCGACAGGGCCTGCCCCGCGGCCCGGGACTTCTCCATCTGCTCGATCAGCGTCTGATCGAAGTACGCCCGGTTGTACAACCCCGTCAGCCCGTCGATGTTCGCCCGGCGCGCCAGCGCCTCGTTGTCCCGGCGCAGTTCAGCCGACTCCCGCTCGATCTCCACCTGCGTCTCCAGCAGCCGCTCGTGCGCCTCGGCGAGCACCTCGTCCAGGTTCGGCCTCGCGCCCGTGCTCAGGTCGAGCAGTTTCGAGAGTTCCGCCGCACCCTCCGCCGTCGTCTCCACGACCTCCCGCGACTCGGGCGCGTCCAGGTCGAACCACACCCGCGCGTGCGTCAGGAACGCCCCGAGTTTCGACTTGGGCGCCCCCGGCGCCAGCGCCGCCGCCGTCATCCCCGCCAGCGCGACCGTCCGCACCAGCGCCGCGTGCGGCCCGCTCACGTGCGCCGCGTTGTGGTGGCGCGACACGCACTCGACCAGTTGCGGGGGCAGCCGCCAGCGCAGCGCCAGTTCCCGCCCCACCGACGCGTGGTCGAACCCCAGAATCCCGCGCTCCGCGGGGATCAGCGCCTCGTGGTCCTCGCCCGCCTGCGTCAGCACCCCCGCGTACTCGTCGCGCAGCGCCGCGAAACACGCCAGCATCCCGATGTCTGAGAGCAGACTCCCCACGAACGCCTCGTCCGCGTCGCACGCGAGCGTCCGCTGCGCGATCACCCGCGCCGCCGCCGCCCCATATACCGCCCGACGCCAGTACGCCGTCAGGTCCAGCCGTCCCTCCAGCCCCATCTTCCGCGTCGTGTCCACCAGGCTGAAACTCAGCACGATCGACTTCACCGTGTTCAGCCCCAGCAGGCTCATCGCCCGACCGATGTTCGGGCAGGGCTTCGACAGGGCGTAATAACTCGAGTTGACGGTCTTCAGCACCTTCCCGGCCAGCGCCGGGTCGTTCTGCACCGTCTGCGCGATCCGCACGATCGAAATCCGCGGGTCGCGCGTCAGTTCCAGGACCTGCAGCGCCACCGCCGGGAGCGTCGGCAGCGTCGGACAGTTCAGCACGCGATCAAGGGTTGGTGGCGCCATAGGTCTCACCGCGGACCACGCGACCATCCGCGTGCATGTCCGGACATTCTGCATCGGGGACCGGTGTGGCGAACCTGCGTGAGAACGCACAATCCTGCGCTGGGGAGTTCCACCTATTCCGTGGAGACACGCAACACGCCGAATGATCACAACTTGCGCCGTCGCACGCGCCACCGCCGCCGCAGCCCCGTGTTTATGGGCCCCGCGCGTGCATCCGATGGTCCGCGAACCGCGAACATGAATCGTGCGTACAGCAGACTGAACAAGAGCGGCACGCACGTGCGTCCGATCAGAAGGATGGGAGGGATTACGATGAACAGCCCTCAGGAACACATCAGCCCGGAGCGACTCGTCGAGGCCGCCGTCGTCTGCCTCAAGGCGTGCGAGGAGTACGCCGCCGAGCACAACGGGCGCTCCATCCACCCGTCCGACCTGCTCGGCAGCCCCGAGCAGCCACGCGAACTCTGCGAGTTCACACGATTCGAGGTCGAAGAGGCCGCCGCGTTCCTCGTGCGCATGGGGTACATCGAACCCCGCCCGCGCGCCACGCACGGCCTCTAGACCCTTGCCCGAACCCGACACCACACTCCGGTCTTTCAGGCCGGACACACCCCACACCGCCCCGTCGCACAGACGGGGCGGTGGCGTTTCATCGCCGCCTCATCCGCGCGACCGACTCACCCGCCCTGCATCAACTTCAGCATCTCCGGGTTCACCACGATCCCCAGGATGCTCGCGATGATCGCCGCCCCGTACAGCCACTTCAGCAGCGCGTTCTCGCACTTCACGAACGCCCAGTAGAGCGCGTACAGCCCGCACAGCAGGCACAGCAGCCCCTGCCACCACTCCTCCTGCCACGCCGTGATCACCAGCCAGATCGTCACGATCAGACTGAACACCGACGACACCAGCGGGTAGATCATCCCCACCTCGGGCACCGCGACCCCCGCCCCCGCGAACGCGCCGAAGAACAGGATCGCCCCGATCCCCACCACATGCGGCTTGTCCGCCAACCCACCCCCGCCCGATGCGACCTTCTCTCCCGGCTCGGGCTTCACCTTGACGACCTTCACGTGCGTCCGCTTGTTCGTCTTCGTGTTGAACCCGCACCCGACGCACACCACCGTCCCGTCGATCATCGGGCGACCGCACTCCGGGCAGGGCGTCATCCCCTTCTCCGCCACCGACTGCTTGCCCCCCAGCGACAGCAAAAACGCGTTGTCGTCGTCCTTCGGCGCCCCGCCGCCCTTGCCCGCGGGCCCGCCCTTCTCCGGCGGCGGCGCGGTCTGCGCGCCCCGGGCCGCCTTCGCCTTGGCGAAGCAGTCCTCGCACAGATATCGCCCGGCGGCGTCCTTCACGCGCTTCTTCGCGCTCACGTCCATCCCGCACACCGAGCACCGCTTGTCGACCCCGCCCTCGCCCATCGCGCACACACCCCTTCCCGACGCGCCCCACGCCCGGGCCCAAGCGTACCGCGCCGCCCCACATCACGCGAACCGGCCGCGCTCAGAGCATCAGCATCACGCCCATCGTCATCACCCACACCGCGAACACGCTCGCCCCCGTCACCACCGCCGCCTCCTGCAGGTCCAGGTCCTGCATGTCCGCCAGGTACCACACGTAGATGATCCAGCACAGGACCCCCATCGCCCACCACGGGATCGGCAGCGGGATCAGCCCCAGCGCCAGATACATCCCCATCGCCACCGCCGTCAGCCCCGCCACGTTCAGCAGCATCATCCGCAGCGAGTTCGAGATCCCCGTCCACAGCAGCCCCAGCACCGCCGTCGCCCCCCACGCGATGAGCGACGCCCACACGAAGAACGCCATCCCCCCCGCCAGGTTCCGCAGCGCCTCGCCCCACCCGCGCTGCCCCGGCGCCTTCAGCATCCCGTGCAGCGATGCCGCCACCCCGCCCTGGACCCACCCCATCGCGAGCAGCACCGCCGCGCTCACGCCCAGCCCGCCCGCGATCATCAGCACCGGGCGCAGCACCGCCCAGCGCGCCACCTCCGCCGACAGTTCCTCGTCCGCCTCGCGCCGCAGCGCGATGCGGTTGATCGTCCCGCACTCCGGGCACACGATCTCCCCCTGCGCCGACGACGGCAGTTTCGCCAGCGAATACCCGCACGACGAACACGCCGGCGCGCGCACCGCCGCCGGCGCCTTCGCCTTCTTCGAGGCACGCTTGTGCGCGGGCGTCGCATCGGGGTCAAAGTCCCCCAGGACCTCGCGCGCTTTGCTCGGCTCCAGCGGGATCGTCGTCGGGTCGAACCCGCACCTCCCGCACGCAGGCACCCCCGGGCGCATCGCCCCCCCGCACTTCGGGCACGGCGCCCGCGACTTGCCCGCGAAATCCTCCTCCAGCAGATCAATGACCCCGGGCTCGCGCGCCGACGCCTCGTGCCTGGCCGGCGCGCCCGCCGCCCCCGGCGCGACCGGCGCCCCGCCCGCCTTCACCCCCCGGGGCGCCGCCGCCGCCAGCGCCGCCCAGCACGCCCCGCACCACGCCCGCCCCTTCGCGTCGCGCGCCATCGCCCCGTCGGGCCCCTGCCGCCCGCACCGCACGCACACGTCCGGCGTCGCCTCGCTCACACCACACCCCCACACCCCCACACCCCCACACGCCGCCCGCACCCCGTGCCGCCCAATCTACCGCGCGCACCACTCGCGCGGTACGCTGCCCGGATGCGCCGCGCGTTCCTCCTACTGGCACTTCTCCTCCCGGGTTGCGGCTCGCCCCCGCCCGCCGCCTCTCACCACGACCCAGCCGCCCGCGAGCCCCAGCAGCCGTGCGCCGACCTGCCCGTCGTCGGCGAGCGCCGCGCGACCGCACCCGCCCGCGAACCCTTCCGCCCCTCGCGCCACGGCTTCCGCTTCGTCAACCGCTTCGAGGGCTCGCCCCTCCCCGGGCCGCTCCGCGATTCGCCCCTCGCCGCAGGCCGCCCCGTCCCCAACACCTTCGGCCTCTGCGGCGGGATGTCCCTCCTCGCCGCCGACTACTACCACGCCGGCCTCACCCCGCCCTCCGACGCCGCCCCGCCCGCCCAGGGCACGCCACTCCACGAACAGATCTTCACCCGCCAGGTCGAGTCCCTCGGCGATGCGGGCGTCATGGTCCTGGCCTTCCGCGAGTGGATGCACCTGCCCGACGATGCCGCCCACACCCCCCACACCCCCCACACCCCCCACACCCCCCACACCCCCCCGGGCGAGCCCACCGCCGCCTCGCGCACGCGCGACGAACTCCCCGCGATTCTGGATCGTCTCGACCGGGGCGAACTGGTCCCGCTGGGGCTCGTGCTCGTCCGCGCGCCGGGCAACGATCGCGCCCCGCGCAGCCCCCCGGGCGCGTTCTGGCACAATCACCAGGTGCTCGCCTACGCCGCCGAACGCCGGGGCGACGCGACGGTCATCCGCATCTACGACCCCAACTACCCGGACGACGACGACACGATCCTGCACGTCGGGCCCGGCGGCATCGAGCGGCGCACGGGCACACGCCGCACCACTCATGTGCGGGGCATCTTCCCCATGCCCTACCAGTTCAAGGACCCCGGCTGAGCCGGGACGAGTTCGCGCGAACGGGTTACGACCCGGCCGGCGCCTTGTGAATCCGCTCCAGCCGCTCCTGGACGCGCTTCATGTCCTCGAGTTCCTTCAGCCCCTGCTCGTCCAGGGTCTGCTCGATCGGCGTCGGCGGCGGGGGCGGCGAGTCGAACGCGCCGTAGTAGTACGCCATCCCCACGCCCGCGCCCACCAACGCGACCACCACGACCACCAGTTTGATCATGTTGCTCTTGTCGCCGCCGGAAGAACCCTGCGGCTTCGAGCCTTTGGCCGTGTCATCAAACGACTTGCGCTTCTGCGCCACGGGCGATCCTCCGCTCAAGAGTCAAACCCCACCCCGGACCAACGATCCACCTGAACACCGCGAGAATACTAGCCTCACACGCACCGCCCGGTTCGCGCCGGGGGGCGGCGTTGCCGCTTATCCCACGTCCCGCCGCTGGAACAGGATCACCGCCAGGCTCAGGAACGCCCCGATCTGGCACAGGGCGTACAGGCTGACCAGCCCCAGGTACGACCCCGGCACCGGGCGATTCTGCGACACCGCGTCCAGCAGCCAGAAGAACTGGAGGTTGGGGATCGCACCCCACGCCGCCAGGGCCAGCGGGCGCACCGTCGTCGGGCGCGTGAAGATGTAGTCCTCGGGCTCGGGGGGTCGGGTGATTCGCAGCGGGCTCCCGCCGATGTGCCGGATCTTCATCATCGCCCCCGACGCCTCCAGCGCGATGATCGAGGGCGGCACGTTCGGCGCCAACTGACGCGACAGTTCCGACAGGTCCCCGTCGAACCGCCCGTACCCGGTCGGGGCCAGCATCGGGAACCCGTTCGGGCTGGGCGAGTAGTAGATCGCGTCCCCCGGGCGTGCCCGCTGGATCGGCTCGCGCGTCAGCCGCAGCGTCAACGTCTCCCCCGGGTTCGCGAAGGTCGCCTTGGTGGGATCGTCGGGCGTCACGCTCTGCACGCGCCCGATGGCGACGTTGTCGAACACGTGACGCCCGATCAGGTGGTTCGACAGCAGCGCCCCGACGAACACCCCCAGGCACGCCACGATCGTCATCACCTGACCCAGGCGCGTCGACGCCGCCAGCGCCACGCTCGTCAGCACCAGCACCGCCAGCCCCAGGCACAGCGACGCCACCATCACCTGGTCCTTGAAATCCACCCACAGCGGCTGGACCTGCCACTGCTTGTTGAACAGCAGCACGAGCCCGTACGCCAGCACCGCCAGCGGGGTCAGCAGCACGATGAGCGTCTGCGGGAAGTTCCACCCGTAGAAGTAGTTGCACCACCCCGCGATCACGACCGAGAGCGCGACGAACCCGAACCCGAACGCCAGCACCGGCCCGTCCAGTTCGTCCGCCGTCGTCGACATCACCCCGTGCCGGATCGCCATGAGCAGGAACACGAGCATCACGATCAGCCCGGCCATCACCGCCCCGGCCACGCCCGCGAACTTGCCCAGCACCAGCACCGGACGCGACACCGGCTTGCTGATGATCGTCAGCACCGTCTTGTTCTCGATCTCCCGCGAGATCACCGCCGTCGCGATGAACCCCGCCAGCAGCGTGGAAATCAGGAAAATCGTGCCCAGCCCGATGTCGAACAGCAGTTTCGTGTCGCCCGAGACCTGCGAACTCTCCACGTCCGCCATGCTGAAGCCGGTGTTGAAGGTGTTGAACACCTGCAGCACCCCCGACAGCAGCACCAGCACGAAGAGCACCGGCTGGCGGACGCTCTCCACGAAGGCGTTGCGGGCGATGGCGAGCAGTTGGGTGAACATGCGGTGCCAGCGGGCGAGGCGCCCCGATCGGGAGCCGACCGCCCCGGGCAAGAAACCGGCGGCGGGAGGACGAACATAGGGCCGGGCCCAGCGTACATCAATCCGCCCGGAGGCGAGAGCGCGGGCGGTGCGCCCGCGCCATCCGGGTGTCCGGCACGGTGCCGGTCGTTCGCAGTACGGACGCCGATGCGCGCGCGTTCGTGTCCTTCCGCGATGGTCGGGTGGAAACCGCACCCCGACCATGGCACAATACGCCCCCCGGGTGTGCCCTCCGCACCCCCGGGCACGCGGGAGCCCGACGCCGTTCTGGCGGGGTCGCCCGCGAGGCCCGCGCTCGGACCGTCCTCGGCCCGCACGCGGGCGGGCGGACACGTCGGCGGCACGGACGAATCCGGCGTTGATCGGGCTCGGTATGGGTGTGACCGGGTCGCGTGTTTCGGGATCGCGTGTCTCGGGGTAGGGTGTCTCGGGGTAGGGTGTGTCGGGGTTGCTGGGTCCTTGGCTCGTACGCGGGAAGACGCATGAGAGCAGACTTCCAGGCCTATCGCAGCGCCGCCTCGGCGGCGTTCAAGGGGCTCGCCTTCCAGATCGTCATGGCCGGCGCCGCGGGCGCCTACGCCATCCTCGGACGCGACCACGCCGCCCTCTCGGGCATGATCTTCATGCTCGTCGGCGTCGTCGTCTGGCTCGTCCTGGGCATCGTCTACGACCAGCACCGACGCGAACGCATCGAAGCCATGGAGAACGAGGCCCTCGCCGCCAGCGGCGCCGTGGGCACCTCCGTCTTCGAAGGTCGCGAGGAGTTCCGCCCCGCCGCCACCCGCCTGGCCTCCCTCTACAAGTTCCTCTACCCCACCGCCGCCATCCTCGCCGCCCTCCTGCTCATCGGCGTGGGCCTCTGGCGCCTCTCGGGCGCGCTCGAGATGCTCCGCACCCGCTTCATCATGCCGAGCCAGCCCGGCTTCGCCCTGGGCCTGGGCGTCACGTTCGCCGCCCTGGGCTTCGTCGCCGCCCGCTACGCCGCCGGGCTCGCCAAGCAGCCCATCTGGCAGAACCTCCGCGCGGGCGCGTCGTTCACCGTCGGCTCCGCGCTCATCTGGCTGGCCATCTCCCTGGCCCATCTGGTCGATTACGTCGACCCCGACGTGCTCGTCCGCTGGCTGCCCGTGGTCGTCCCCGGGTTCATGGTCCTCATCGGCTGCGAACTCGTCCTGCACTTCGTGCTGGGCATGTACCGCCCGCGCCGCGCGGGCGAGACCCCCCGCGCCGCCTTCGAGTCCCGCCTCCTGGGCTTCGCCGCCGCCCCCGACCGCCTCGCCCAGTCCATCAGCGACGCCATCAACTACCAGTTGGGCTTCGACGTCACCGGCGGGTGGGGCTACCGCCTCCTGAGCCGCTGGCTCTCCCCGCTCCTGGTCGTCGGCTTCCTCGTGGTCTGGCTCATGAGCGCGGTCGTCGTCGTCCAGCCCCACCAGCGCGCCACCATCCTCCGCTTCGGCGAGGTCCGCGCCGCCAACCTCGAGCCCGGGTGGCACTTCAAATGGATGTGGCCCATCGAGTCCGCCTACGTCCCCGAGTACTTCGTCACCGACGCCAAGGGACGCACCAGCGTGCAGGACCGCACCGTCACCGGCCTGCGCCGGCTCGAACTGGGCACCATGCCCCCCGCCACCACCGAGCCCATCCTCTGGACGAACGATCACATCGGCGAGGAGGTCTGGCAGTACGTCCGCATCTCCCCCGGGCAGGCGCTCACGGGCCTGGCCGACATCGCCGCCATCTCCGTCGAGATCCCCATGCAGTACTCCGTGCAGGACGTGCTGCTCTACGACGAACTGGGCCCCCCGGAGAACCGCGACGAACTCCTCCGGGCCGTGGCGCGGCGCGAGGTCACCCGCTTCTTCCGCACGCTCCACCTCGACGAGATCCTCGGCGGGGACCGGGCGGCGCTCTCCCAGCGACTGCGGACGCGCGTGCAGGCCGCCATCGACCGCATGAACCCCGGGCCCGACGGCAAGCCCCGCGGGGCGGGCGTCCGCATCGAGTTCCTCGGCATCACCGGGGTGCATCCGCCGAAGGAGACGGCCCCGGCCTTCGAGACCCCCGTCCAGGCCGCCCAGCGCCGCCAGGCGAACCTCGCCGCCGCCGAGACCTCGGCCATCGAGTCCCTCACGGCGGTCGCCGGCGACGTGGCGCTCGCGCGCCAGATCGTCGCCGAGATCACGAAACTCGACAACCTCCGCGCCGACCGGAGCGGGCCCGACCCCGAGGCCCGCGCGCGCGCAATCGTCGAGCAGGAGATCGCGGTGCAGCGCCTCCTCGAGGACGCCGGCGGAGCGGCGGCCGCGGTGCTCGCCGAGGCCGGGGCCGACCGCTGGCGCCGGCACATGGGCGCCCGGGCCGAGGCCGCCCGCTACCGCGGGCAGATCGCCTTGTTCGAGGCCGCCCCCGACCTCTTCCGCGTGTCGCGGTTCTTCGAGGCCTTCAGCGAGGCGACCCGCGATGCGCGGCTCTACGTCGTCTCCGACACCGTGCGTGATCTCATGGGCGTCATGGACCTCAAGGACGTGAACCTGGGGGTGGACGTCTTCGATACGAGCAGCAGCAACTGACGGGACAGTCGCCGCCGGCCTTCGGGGCCGGGGGCAGGGCCGCCCGATCGAGGGCGGGGACAGGAGCAGCGGCGTGCAGAAACTCATCCGATACCTGGTCGCGGGCGTGTTCGTGGTCGCCCTCTTCGCCTTCGCGTGCACGTACACCGTGCGCTTCACGGAGGCGGGCGTGCTGACGATGTTCGGGCGCGCGGGCGAGGGGGCCGTCAAGACCGAGCCGGGCCTGTACTTCAAGTGGCCCTACCCGATCGAGTCGGTCACGAAGTACGACACGCGCCTGCGGACGCTCTCGCTGAAACTCGAGACGCAGCAGACCGCCGACGCGAAGCAGATCGCGGTCGAGGCGTTCTGCACCTGGCGCGTCGAGGACCCGCTGAAGTTCTTCCGGAAGTTCTCGAACGCGGGCGAGCGCCCCGAGGAGCACTACCGCAAGGCCGAGGACTCGCTCAACACCGCCATGCGCTCCGCGCTGGGCGTCGTGAGCAAGTACACGATGGAGGACCTGTTCACGACCGACCCGCAGGGATCGAAGCTCGAGGACCTCGAGTCGAAGATCCTGGCGGCCCTCCGCGCCTCGGACGACAAGGGGAGCGTGGACCTGGCCGAGTTCGGGATCGAGGTCGCGGGCGTGGGGCTCATGCGGATCGTGCTCCCCGAGGAGACGACCAAGGCGGTCTTCGACCGCATGAAGACGAGCCGCGAGCGCCTGGCGAAGGAGATCGAGTCGCGGGGGAACGCCGAGGCGCAGGCGATCCGGGCCAAGGCCGACAGCGACGCGAAGAAGATCCGCGAGTTCGCGCAGGCGCTGTCGAACGAACTGCGGGCGCGGGGCGAGCGCGAGGCGACGCCCTTCCTGGCGCAGATGAGCGCGAACCCGGAACTGGCGGTGTTCCTCTCGGCGACGGACTTCCTGCGGTCGACGACGGCGAAGCGCACGACGCTGGTGGTGTCGAGCGAGGTGCCGGGGATCAACCTGCTCTTCCCCGAGGCGTCGCGGGCGGCGCAGTCGGGGATGGTGCCCGGGGTGATCATCCCGCGGCTGGACCGCGCGGCGCCGGGCGAGCAGGCCCCGCGGGCGAACATGCCCGCCGTGCTGGAGGGCGTGAAGTGACCGACCCCACCCGCTCCGCCACGGATCAGGCCGCCGCGCGACGCCAGGGGTCGATGTCGCTGCGCAGAGACGGCGCCGGCCTGCAGGAGGCGGGGTCGATGCTGGACCCCGCGAACCAGTCGCTGGCCGACGCGCTGCGGATCATGCTGCTGATGCTCAAGGGCGCGATGCTCGCGCTGGGCGGGCTCTACGTGCTCAGCGGGCTGCAGTCCGTCAAGGAGGGCGAGCGGGGCATCCGCCTGCTCTTCGGGCGCATCGAGTCCGCGTCGCTCGAGCCGGGTTTCGCCTTCACGGCGCCCTACCCGATGGGCGAACTCGTCAAGGTGCACCAGGGCTATCGCGAGCTGGTGATCGAGAAGGACTTCTGGCCCTTCTTCCAGGACGGGCAGGACTCGGCGGCCGAGAAGATGGCCCCCACGCCCTCGCTGAAGCCCGGGCAGGGCGGGAGCGTGCTGACCGCCGACGGGAACATCGCGCACACGCGCTGGCGCGTGGGCTACCGGCGTCAGGGGGCGGACCTGCACGCGAAGAACATCCTCTCGGAGATCGAGGAGGAGCGCCTCGTGCGGGCCGCGGTGAAGCGGGGCGTGGTGCACGCGTGCGCGCGGGTGACGATCGACGACCTGCTGACGCAGAGTTCGGACCAGATCGGCTCGGTGCGGGCGTACGCGAAGCGCGTGGCGCAGGAGATGCTGGACCGGGTGGAGAGCGGGATCGTGATCGAGCAGTTGGACCCGACGTCGACGGTCCCCCCGCTGTACGTGCGGGCGGACTTTGAGCGGGTGCAGGCGTCGGTGAGCAACGCGCGGCGCGAGGTGGAGAACGCGCGGGCCGAGGGCGCGCAGACGCTGCTGGGCGCCTCGGGTCGCGCGGGCCCGTACCTGATCGAGCGGATCCGGGCGTACGAGGCCGTCGCCGCCCGGCGCGCCGCGGCGGAGGGGGCCCGCCCCGCCGACGTGGCCGCGGCCGACGCGGAGATGGCGTCGATCATGCGGACCATCGAGAGCCTGCTGCTGGGGGTCGAGGCGGAGGTGCCCGGGGGCGTGATCGAGGCCGGCGGGACCGAGGTGCAACTCGCCGCCGGCGCCGTCGAGGGGCTGGCGGGGGGCGAGGTGGCCCGTCTGCTGGCCGACTCGGCGGCGTACCGCTCGGGGATCGTGAACCGCACGCAGTCGGACCTGCGGCGCTTCCAGGCGAAACTGGAGCAGTACGCGGTGAACCCGAGCCTGATGCTCCAGCGTGAACTCGCGGAGGCGAAGGGCGTATTCCTGGGGAAGCCGACGGTGCAGCAGTTCATGCTGCCCCCGGGCACGACCACGCTCTCGCTGCTGCTGAACCTCGATCCGGACGTGTCGCGCGAGATCCAGCGGGCGGCGAAGGAGATCGAGCGCAAGAAGGCCGAGGAGGAGCGGATGCGCATGCTCAACGAGCAGCGCTTCCGGACCGAGACCGGCCAGGTCGCGACGCCCGGCTAACCCGGGCGTGCGAGGCGTGACGGACCGTGGAGGCCCCCCGCGAAGGGGGCGGGAGCCAGGCGATGACGCGTGCGGCGCCGGGAGCGGCAGGGGTGACGGGGACGACGCAGCCGGCGCGGCGCGACAGCGTCGTTGTCTGCCAGCACCTCACCAAGGTCTTCAAGGACTTCTGGCGGCGCGACCGCGCCCGGGCCGTCTCCGACCTGTCGCTCGACATCCGCGCCCGCGAGGTCTTCGGGCTGCTGGGCCCGAACGGCTCGGGGAAGTCCACGACGATCAAGATGATCCTGGGTCTGCTGCGTCCCACGTCCGGGCGGGTCGCGGTGTTCGGCAAGCCCCCGACGGACGTGTCGATCAAGGCGCGGATCGGGTACCTGCCCGAGGAGTCGTACCTCTACGGCTTCCTGAACGCGCGCGAGACGCTGGAGTACTACGCGAAACTCTTCGAGCTGGACTATCGCACGCGGACGCGGCGCATCGACGAACTGCTGGACATGGTGGGGCTGACGGGGGCGCAGTTCCGCCCGGTGCGCGAGTACTCCAAGGGCATGCAGCGGCGCATCGGCATCGCGCAGGCGCTCATCAACGATCCCGACTTCCTGATCCTCGACGAGCCGACGACGGGCCTGGATCCCATCGGCACGCGCCAGGTGAAGGACCTCATCATCCAGCTCGGGCGCCGGGGCAAGACCATCCTGCTGTCGAGCCACCTGCTCGCGGACGTCGAGGACTGCGTCGACCGCCTGGTGATCCTCTACGGCGGGCAGGTGCGGTCGGAAGGGACGTGCGACGACCTGCTCGTGACCCAGGGGCGGACCACGATCGAGACGGACGCGCTCGACGAGGACACGATCGCGGAGGTGGATCGGGTGATCCGCGCGCGGACGGGGCACGAGAAGGGCGTGGCGCGCGTGAGCAAGCCCCGCCAGAGCCTGGAGCACCTGTTCCTGGACATCGTGGAGAAGGCGCGGGCGGAGCAACTCTCGACCAGCGGCGCGACCGCGGGCGGAGTGACGGCGGGGTTCCTCGCCGGCGAGGCCGCCCCCGCGGAGGGCGAGGCGGTGATCGAGTCGCTCCTGCGGGCCCCCGAGCCGGCGGCCCCGGAGGCGGGCGTGACGAATGGCGAGACGGGTGGTGCGACGGGTGCCGCCGAGGCGCCCCGCCCGGAGGACGACCTGCTCAAGACGCTCGTGCGCGACGAGGCGCCCGAGATGGCCAAGCCCGACGTGCCGCCCCCGGTCGCGCCGGCGGCGCCCGCGCGGTCGCAGGCGCCGGGGGCGCCCAAGGACGTGGACACGTCGGTGATCGATTCGCTGCTGGGGGGCGATGACACGCGCCGGACGGAGGAGCGTTCGTGAACCCGCGCGAGGTTCTGGCCCGGCTGAACCGGCTCCAGCAGGAGCGACTCTTCAAGTGGGTCGCGACGGCGGTGGTCGTGGTGGCGGCGATCGTGGCGAGCCTGATTTATGGCGCGTCGATCGTCGGCACGCCCGGGGCCCCGGCGTACACACCCCCGGCGGGGGCGTCGGCGGCGGAGATCGAGGCGTTCGACTCGGCGATGCGGGCCGCCGACGCGGTGGTGCGCGAGATCGTGGCGGCCCGGGACGACCCGACGAGCGTGCTGGCGATGATCTGGCTGGGCGCGGCGGTGCTCGTGGGGGCGGTGTGGATCGGGCTGGGGCTGACGTACGGGGCGCTGCTGCTGGCGGCGGGTGCGGTGGTGGGGCTGGCCGTCGCGACGGGGTGGCGGTCGGCGCTGCTGCCGGTGGCGGTGGGGGTGCTGGCGCTCACGCTGACGTTCGTGACGCTGATGCGCCTGGTGGGGGCGGGGCTGGCGCGCTCGGCGCCGGTGTTCGCGATCGCGCGGACGGTGCTGGCCGAGGCGGTGCGGATGCGCCTCTCGCTGGTGTTCATCGTGCTGCTGATCTTCCTGCTGGCGGCGCTCCCGCAACTGGTGGACGAGACCCAGCCGCTGCGGTACCGGGTGCAGTCGTTCCTGCAGTGGGGCACCGGGGGGGCGTTCTACCTGATCGCGGCGCTCACGGTGATCTTCGCGGTGGCCACGGTCACCTTCGACCAGCGGGACAAGACGATCTGGCAGACGATGACCAAGCCGGTGGCGGCGTGGGAGTACGTGCTGGGCAAGTGGCTGGGCGTGTGGGTGCTCTCGGGCGTGCTGCTGGCGGTCGCCGGGTCGGGGGTGTTCCTGTTCACCGAGTACCTGCGCCACCAGCCGGCGGCGGGCGAGTCCGAGGCGTACATGACCCGCGAGGGGCGCGTGAGCGAGGACCGGCTGCTGCTGGAGCGGCAGGTGCTGACGGCCCGCGAGACCCGCGACATCGACCCGTTCCTGGTGGACGAGGCGCAGTTCGAGCGCAACATCATGGAGCGCGTCGAGAACGAGTACCGGCGCGTCCGCGAGGCGATGAGCGTGACCTCGACCCGCGAGATCGACCGCGAGCGGATGATCGCGGACCTCCGCGCGGAACTGCGCAAGAGCGTGCAGATGGCGTACCGGAACATCCCGCCCGGGCTGGGGCAGAACTACACGTTCTCCGGGCTGCGGGCGGCGCAGGCGCGCAACGACCCGCTGTTCCTGCGGTTCAAGATCAACTCGGGATCGAACTCCCCCGACGCGCTGTACAAGGTGACGTTCCGCATCGGGAACTCCGAGCCCGAGGTGCGCGAGGTCGTGCTGAGCCAGCCGCAGTCCATCCCGCTGCTGCCCAGCGTCATCGGGCCCGACGGGGTGCTGGCGGTGCAGATCATCAACGGGGACGTCTTCCAGCGGACGACGAACCCCGAGAGCATCAACTTCCCGCCCGACGGGCTCCAGGTCAGTTTCACCGCCGGGTCGTTCCGCGCGAACTACCTGCGGGTGATGGGCGTGCTGTGGATCAAACTGGCCTTCCTGGCGATGGTCGGGGTGTGCGCGGGCACGTTCCTGAGTTTCCCGGTGGCGTGCCTGGTGGCGCTGACGGTGTTCTTCGCGGCGGAGGGCTCGTCGTTCCTGAAGGCGGCCCTGGAGAACTACTGGACCCAGGACAAGGAGGGGAACACCCTCTACCTGAACATGGTGATCTCGTTCGTGGCCGAGGGCGTGGCACGGGCGTTCGTGGTGTACGGGGACCTTCGCCCCGCGGGGAAACTGGTGGAGGGGGTGCGACTGCCCTGGTCCGAGGTGTTCACGGGGGCGCTGGCGACGGTGCTGTGGACGCTCGCGCTCTTCGCGGGGGGGACGTTCGCGCTGCGCCGGCGCGAACTGGCGATCTATTCCGGGCAGTAGGAGACGTATGACCCGCGACACGCGCGTCCAACTCATCGCCCTGGTGCTGCTGGCGGCGTTCCTGACCAGTTCGGGCGCGCTGGCGGTGGCGCTGTCGTCGTCGGCGGGGCGGGCGAAACTGACGTACACCGACCGCCCCGAGGAGGGCCAGCCCTGGGAGGTGTCGGTCGGGATCGCGATGGGGGCGTTCCGCGGGGTGTTCGTGAACTTCCTGTGGATGCGCGCGAACGACATGAAGCAGGAGGGGAAGTACTACGAGGCGATCCAGCTCGCGGACGCGATCACGCGCCTGCAGCCGCGCTTCCCGCGGGTGTGGGTCTTCCACGCGTGGAACCTGGCGTACAACATCTCGGTGGGGACGAACACCCGCGAGGAGCGCTGGCAGTGGGTGAACGCGGGGATCAACCTCCTGCGGAACCAGGGGGTGCCGGCGAACCCCAACGACATGCTGATCCACAAGGAACTCGCGTGGATCTTCCTGCACAAGATCGGCGGGTTCACGGACGACGCGAACCCGTTCTACAAGCGGCAACTGGCCCGCGAGTGGACGATCGTCATGGGCCCGCCCCCGCCCCGCGGGCCCGAGGACCGCGACCGCAACGCGATCATCGAGAAGTACGTCGCGTGGATCACGCCCATCGCCGAGGCGCCCGACTCGCTCGAGGGGCTCTACGCCGCCCAGCCCATGGCGCGGGCGCTGCTCGACGCCTCGCGGAGCCTGGGCATCACCACGGACCTGGAACTGCTTACGCGCTACGAGATGTGGCGGGCCCTCCAGCGGACGGCGCAGCGCCGGGTCTGGGAGCAGCAGGCCGGGGAGAAGACCCGCCAGTTCGGGGCGCTCGTCGACGACCCGTCGTACGCGGAGGTCTGGCCCGACGTGCTCGCGTACTTCCGGCGCCAGATGCTCGTGCGGCGTTACCAGATGGAGCCGGCCCGGATGATCGCGTACACGCGCGAGTACGGCCCGCTGGACTGGCGCCACCACGCGGCACACTCGCTCTACTGGGCGCAGAAGGGCGTGGAAGCGGCGGCGGAGCGCAAGACGGAGCGCAACGCCCGCGACTTCGACTTCATCAACACCGACCGCGTCGTGGCGCAGTCGGTGCAGGACCTGTTCCGCTCGGGCGAACTCTACTTCGACTTCTTCAGCAGCAACTTCCCCGGGATGTACACGATGTGGCAGGGGGTGCCCAACCCGCACTTCGTGGAGTCGTACCAGAAGATCCTCGATCCGATGCGGGCGCGCTCGTGGGCCGACGACGGGGGGATGCGCGGGACCACGCCCCTCTCGGGCGGGTACGAGAACTTCCTGAAGGACGCGATCTGCTTCTTCTACGCGCGGGGCGACATGCGGAACGCCGAGAAGTGGCGCCGCGAGCTGCTCACGCACCGGTACGTGAACCTGAACGACCTGGAGCGGCGCCGGCTGTGGACGCTCCCGCTGGACGAGTTCTTCGAGAACGAGATGCGCGAGGAACTGACGCGTCCGGCGATCGCGATCCAGCAGACCGCCGCCGGGCTGCAGCAGGCCTTCGCGAGCGGGCTGCTGGGGGGCGACCCGACGATCTTCGTGAGCGGGATGAACTACGCGAAGCGCGTCCACCGGATGTTCTTCGAGGCGCAGAAGCGCCGGACGATGGTGGACATCACCACCGCCCGCATGGAGCAGATGCCCGAGAACTTCCAGATGCTCGCGGGCGAGCAGTTCGTCGGGTTCATGTCGACGCTCGGGCTGGACGACGCCGAGCGGGTGTACGACGCGGCCCCGGACGACCTGCGTGCCTTCGCGTACGACATGCTCGTCGAGCGTTTCCGCCCGGAACTGGAGGAAGCGCGCCGGGCGGGGCTGGGGTCGACGCTGCGGACGTTCGACCAGATGTTCCCGCAGCCGCGGTCGCTGGAGGAGGTCCGGGCGGCGGTGCGGGCGTACATCGAGTCGCGCAGCCGCGACACCACGAGCCTCGAACGCAAGTAGCGCGCGGGTCGGAGACGACGGGCGGGCGTGCTCAGCCCAGCAGGCGGTCGCGGGCTTCGCGGTAGCGGGCGAGCGTGGCGGCGACGATCTCGGGCGGGAGCGCGGGGCCCGGGGCCTGCTTGTTCCATGCGCCGGCGGCGACGAGGGTTTCGAGGTGTTCGCGGAGGTACTGCTTGTCGAAACTCCGCTGGGCGCGGCCCGGGGCGTAGTCGGCGGCGGGCCAGAAGCGGGAACTGTCGGGCGTGAGGGCTTCGTCGACGAGCAGGATGTTTGCGGGGTCGTCGTGGTCCGCGGCGCTCTCGGGCACGCCGAACTCGAACTTGGTGTCGGCGATGATGATGCCCCGGTCGCGGGCGTAGGCGGCGGCCTCGCTGTAGATGGCGAGGGTGACGCGCCGGAGGTGCTCAATGCAATCGCGCCCGGCGAGTGTGCAGGCGCGGTCGAAGTCGATGTTCTCGTCGTGCTTGCCGAAGGCTTCCTTGGTGGCGGGGGTGAAGATGGGTTCGGGGAGGCGGTCGCACTGGCGCAGGCCCGGGGGGAGGGGCACGCCGCAGACCGCGCCGGTGCGCTGGTAGTCCTTCCAGCCGGAGCCTTCGAGGTAGCCGCGGGCGACGCACTCGATGGGGACGACGCGGGCGCGTCGGACGATCATGACGCGTCCGCGGAGGTCGTCGCGGGTGGTGGCGCCGGGGCGGAAGGCGTGGTCGGGGATGTCGGCGGCGTCGGTGGAGAGCAGGTGGGTTCGGGCGAGTCCGTGGGCGGCGATGAAGGCGAGCCAGAAGGCGGAGAGTTCGGTGAGGAGGGCGCCCTTGCCGGGGATGGGCGTGGGCATGACGACGTCGAAGGCCGAGATGCGGTCGGTGGCGACGATGAGGAGGCGCGCCTCGTTGGAGGCGGGGTCTGGGGGGAGGTCGTAGACGTCGCGGACCTTGCCGCGGCGCAGGCCGGGGAGGGCGAGGTCGGCCTCGAGCAGGGCGGCGGAGGCCGAGGGGTGGGTGGCGGGGGTGTGGGAGGGCGGGGCCATCGCGGGGAGCGTACCCCCCGGGCGGGCCGGGGGGGGTGTCGGGGCGCGGGTCGTGGTGGGGCTCGACTTCGGGGGGCGAGCGGTGAACCATCACCGTTCCGGCGCGTTGTGGGCGCCGCTGCGGAGACGCGCCCCCGTGCTGAAGTTTGTCGTATTCGAGCCGGACGGCGTGGATGCCGGGACGTACCCGCCCCGGCACGCGCACCTGATCGGGCCGGACGACATTCCGCACCAGGGGACGGTGCAGATCACGAGCGGGCTGGTGGTGGGGGAGAAGGGCGCGCCGCAGGCCGGGGCGCTGGCGGTACAGGCGCCGGTGGGGCGGCTGGAGGACTTGCAGTCGATCGTGGGCCCGCACGGGCTGGGGCTGCTGGCGATCCAGACGTGCCTGCTGCCGGACGCGGCGGGGGCGTACCTGCTGTCGATCGAGCTGGCGCGGCACCGGATCATGATGTTCCTGAACAAGCTGGAGGACTGGGGGCTGGTGGACCTGCCGCCGGAGACGCCGGCGATGGTGCAGTTCGAGGAGGCGCGGGCGCAGTTCACGTCGGCGCTGGTGGCGCAGTTCGATGCGCCGGCGTCGGGCGAGCGGGTGAACGGGTACAACCCCGGGGCGGGGCAGGCGGCGGCCCGGGCGCTGGCGCTGGCGATGAACGCGGGCGAGCATCTGACGATGCTGCACGCGGAGCGGCAGCTGGGCGCGCGGGTGCGGGGCGAGGAATACGCGTCGGCGCGGGCGCACCTGACGCGGCTGACGCCCGAGGTGCCGCCGGCGGGGGCGCCGGTGGTGGCGCCGGGGGCGGGGCACGTGACGCTGGCGGGCGTGCCGACGCTGGGGTGCGCGGTGAGCCCGTCGCAGTTCGCCGAGCCGTTGCAGCGGGCGGTGCAGGGGTCGTGCGATTTTCTGACGATGCCGATGCGCTGGGTGGACATGGAGCCGGTGGAGGGGAAGTACGCGTTCGGGCCGACGGACCGGTGGATCGAGTGGGCGGTGCGGACGGCGAAGATCCCGGTGGTGGGTGGCCCGCTGATTGATTTCAGGCCTCAGGCGGTGCCGGAGTGGCTGTTCATCTGGGAGAACGACTACGAGACGCTGCGGGACCTGGTGTTCGAGCACGTGCAGGCGGTGGTGACGCGGTATCGGCGGACGGTGAGCCGCTGGACGGTGGCGAGCGGGCTGCACGTGAACACGAACTTCAAGATCAGTTTCGAGCAGATCATGGACCTGACGCGGGTGTGCGTGCTGCTGGTGCGGAAGCTGCACCCGACGGCGAAGATCCAGGTGGAGATCGCGCAGCCGTGGGGCGAGTACCACGCGTCGAACCGGCGGAGCATCCCGCCGCACCTGTACGCGGACGCGGTGGTGCAGGCGGGGCTGAACGTGGACGCGCTGGGGTTGCGGGTGCAGATGGGGCACGCCGAGCCCGGGCTGTCGACGCGGGACCTGATGAGTTTTTCGGCGATGCTGGACAAGTACGCGTCGCTGGAGAAGCCGCTGGCGATCACGGCGCTGGGGGCGCCGAGCCAGCCGGTGCCGGTGAAGCCCTATCGCCCGCGGGCGGGGGCGGACGCGGAGGACGCGTACGAGCCGGGGTTCTGGCGGAGCCCGTGGAGCGAATCGGTGCAGGCGGCGTGGCTGTCGCACGTGCTGGCGATCGCGTGCTCGAAGCCCTATGTGCAGTCGGTGTGCTGGCAGGAGCTGGCGGATCCGGCGGCGAACGGGCCGGCGCCGGAGATGCCCGGGGGCGGGCTGCTGGGGGCGAGTGGGGCGCCGAAGGCGGCGTTCGCGCGGTTCGCGGAGTTCCGGAAGATGTTGCGGGATGGGCGGGTGCCGCCGGTGCCGGGCGTGACGCTCCCGATCGCGTAGCGCGTCGGGTATGCTGGCGGGATGGAGCCGGTGGGGGCTGGAGCGCGTGCGAAGGGGCTGGCGGGCCCGGCGAAGTGGGCCGCGGTTTCGCTGGTGTCCGCGCTCGCCGGGGCGGGGCTGACGTACTCGCTGGTGACGCGAGGTCCGAGCCCGGAGGTCGTGCAACGCCCCGCGGGTGATGCGGGGTCGATCCGCCCGGCGGTGACGGCGGGACAGGCGGTGACGGCGGGGCAGGCGGCGCCGGCGCCCAGGCCGCTGTGGATGCCCGGGGGGCCGCTGGAGCCCGAGACGCAGGCGAACGAGCCCGGCGCTGACTCGGGCGGGAGCACGGGGAGCGACGCGGCGCCGGTGGAGCCGGAGCGGCACGATCCCGAGCCGGTGCGGCCGTCGCCCGCGCCGCCGAAGCGGCTGAACATCAACACGGCGACGCAGGCGGAACTGGAACTGCTGCCGGGGATCGGGCCGTCGATGGCGAAGGCGATCCTGGATCATCGGCGAGCGCAGGGCCCGTTCCGGTCGATCGCGGACCTGGACAAGGTGCGGGGGATCGGCCCGCGGACGCTGGAACGCCTGGCGCCGCTGATCACGGTGGATTGACGCGGGGTGCATCGCTCGCCCGTGGTGGGCGAATAGGATCGCGCGTGCGGCAGGATCGACCGACCCGGGGCGTGTGGGCGCCCCGCGGGCGGCGTGCGCCTGCGCGCGTGGAGCGAATCGTGCCCGCGGACCTGGTCGCCCTGATCGCACAGAGCCCGTCGGTCGGCGCGCTGGCCCGGGCGCTGGGGGCGGGACGTCGCGTGGTCGTGACGGGCGTGGCGGGGTCGTCGACGGCGCTGGTGGCGGGGGCGCTGGCGCGAGGGCTGGAGCGCCCGGTGGTGCTCGTGACGGCGCACCTGGACGAGGCGGACGAGGCCGCGGAGGAACTCGGCGGGGCGGGCGTGCGCGTGCTGCACCTGCCGGCGCTGGAGGTGCTGCCCGGCGAGAGCGACCCGCTGGCGGACCTGGTGGGCGCGCGCCTGGCGTTCGTGCGCGAGGCGCCGGGGGCGGGCGGTGCGTGCGTGGTGGTGGCGCCGATCCAGGCGCTGATGCAGCGCGTGCCCCGCGCGGAGGACGTGGGGGCGCTCGTGTGCCGAGTGCGCGCGGGCGAGGACGTGCGCCTGACCGAGTTGACGGCGTGGCTGCTGGCGGCGGGGTACGTGCGCGTGGAAACCGCGGAGGAGGTCGGGCAGTTCGCGCTGCGGGGCGGGATCCTCGACGTGTTCTCGCCCGGGCCCTCCGGCGCGCCGGTGCGGCTGGAGTTCTTCGGCGACACGATCGAGCGGCTGGCCGAAGTGGACACGGACTCGATGGCGTCGGACCGGGCGGTGCGCGAGGCGGAGTTCATCGGCGTGGACCCCGCGCGGATGCGGGCCCCGGACGCGGGCGTGAACGCGCTGACGCTGGTGCCCGAGGGCGCGGTGGTGCTGCTGGCGGAGACGATGGAGATCGTGGAGCAGGCGCGGGGGTACTACGAGCGGCTCACGGAGCCCTCGGGGATCGACGCGCCCGCGGCGGTGCTGGCGCTCGCCGAGCAGCGGTTTCATGCGCTCGCGGAGGTGAACCAGTTCTCGGCCGGGGCGTCGGCGGCGGACGCGCGGCTGACGCTGCCCGCGTCGCCCCTGGCGGCGTTCCCCGCGGACGCGGGCGAGGCGCTGACGGACCTGGCGGCGCAGGCGAAGCGCGAGCACGCGCACGTGACGATCTGCTGCCAGAACGCGGGGGAACTGCAGCGGCTGGGCGAACTGATCGCGCAGTACGTGGCTGAGGACGCCGGGATGTTCGCGGGCGTGGAGGCGTACCTGCACCGCGGGTTCGTATGGGATCGTGCCGAGCCTTCGGAACTTGGGAACACCGGCGCTCCGGAACTTCTGGTTCCCTACCACGAACTGCTCTCGCGGTTCACGGTGCGTCGGCGGGCGGGTCGGATCCGGGCCGGGCGGGCGATGGACACGTTCCTCGACATCGAGCCGGGGGATTACGTCGTGCACGCGGAGCACGGGATCGCGCGGTTCGTGGGGCTGCGGGTGATGACGCCGCGCGACCTGCCCGTGCGGGGGACGCCGGGGGCGGCGAAGGCGGCCCCGGAGCAGGAGGAGTACCTGACGCTGGAGTTTGCGGGCAAGTCGCGCCTGCACGTGCCGGCGATGCTCGCGGACGGCGTGCAGAAGTACGTCGGCGGGTTTCACGGGAGGCCCCCGCTCTCGACGCTGGGCGGGCAGAAGTGGCGGACGCAGACGACGCGCGTGGCCGAGAGCGTGCGCGACCTGGCGGCGGAACTCATGCGCGTGCGAGCGGCCCGCGAGCACCTGCCGGGGATCGCGTACCCCGCGGACACGACCTGGCAGCGCGAGTTCGAGGACGAGTTCCCGTACGACGAGACGGAGGACCAGGTCGCGGCGCTCGCGGAGATCAAGAAGGACATGCTGCGCCCGCGCCCGATGGACCGCCTGCTCTGCGGGGACGTGGGGTTCGGCAAGACGGAACTGGCGATCCGGGCGGCGTTCAAGGCGGCCGAGTCCGGGCGGCAGGTGGCGGTGCTGGTGCCGACGACGGTGCTGGCCGAGCAGCACGAGCGGACGTTCCGGGCGCGCTTCGCGGGGTACCCGTTCCGCGTGGAGAGCGTGTCGCGGTTCAAGAGCGACGCGCAGGTGCGGGAGGTGCTCGAAGCGCTCGCCCGCGGGCACGTGGACGTGATCATCGGCACGCACCGGCTGCTGAGCGCGGACGTGCGCTTCGCGGACCTGGGGCTGGTGGTCATCGACGAGGAGCAGCGGTTCGGCGTGGAGCACAAGGAGTCGCTGCTGCGCCTGCGGCTCACGGTGGACGTGCTCACGCTGTCGGCGACGCCCATCCCCCGCACGCTGCACATGGCGATGCTGGGGATCCGGGACATTTCGAGTTTGACGACCCCGCCGCTGGACCGGCGGGCGATCGTGACGGAGGTGATCCCCTACGACGCGCGCCGGGTGCGCCAGGCGATCCTGCGGGAACTGGGGCGCGAGGGGCAGGTGTTCTACGTGCACAACCGGGTGCACGACATCCTGTCGCGGGCGGACGACCTGCGGCGGCTGGTGCCCGAGGCGCGGATCGTGGTGGGGCACGGGCAGATGGCGCCGCACGACCTGGAGGCGGTGATGCTGAAGTTCCTGCGGCGCGAGGCGGACGTGCTGCTGGCGACGACGATCATCGAGAGCGGGATCGACATCGCCACGGCGAACACGATGATCATCGACGACGCGGACCGGTTCGGGCTGTCGGAACTGCACCAGTTGCGGGGGCGCGTGGGGCGGGGCAAGCACCGGGCGTACTGCTACCTGCTGCTGCCGCCCGAGCGGACGGTGCGGGAGGTGGCGCAGAAGCGGCTGAAGGCGATCGAGCAGTACTCGATGCTCGGGGCGGGGTTCAAGATCGCGATGCGGGACCTGGAGATCCGCGGGGCGGGGAACATCCTGGGGGACGAGCAGAGCGGGCACATCGCGCTGGTGGGGTACGACATGTACTGCCGCCTGCTGGAGCGGGCGGTGCGGGAACTGGCGAACGAGCACGAGCCGGCGACGCCCTCGAACACGAGCCTGGAACTGGGCGTGGGGGGGATGATCCCCAAGGCGTACATCCCGTCGGACAAGCGCCGGCTCGACGCGTATCGCCGGCTGGCCTCGGCCCAGACGCCCGAGGCGGTCGATCGGGCGATGGCGGACCTGGCCGACGCGTACGGCGAGCCCCCCGAGATCACGCGCCGGCTGGGTGAGGTGGCGCGGCTGCGGGCGCTGCTGGCCGGGCTGGGCGTGCGGACGCTGACGATCCGGGAGAAGGACCTGGTGTTCCTGGCGGCGGACCCCGGCCCTGTGGCGACGGCCCTGCGCAAGACCCTGCCCGCGGGCGACGCCACGGGGGTGCGGGTGCTGGCGCCGAAGGAGGGCGAGGCGCTGAGCGAGGTGTACCTGCGTCCCCACCCCGGGGCGTTGACGGCCCCGGCCCTGCTGCTGGCGACGCTGCGTCGGCGGCTGGGGGCGGAAGTGACACGGGCGGAACCCGCAGGGTCGCGTACAGTCCCGGCGAAAGCACCGAGCCCGAAGGGCGGCGTGAGCCTGAGCCCGGGCTCCAGGCGGACATCATGACCGATCCAGACCGACCGTCCCCGTTGCCGCAAGGCCATTCCGAGCACACGCCGCAGATCGACCGCAAGGTGACGGCCCTGAAACGCCGGCTCGTGCGCGAGGCGACGGTCGCGGTGGCGATGCTGGAGCAGGCGCTGGCCGCGCTGTGGAAACTGGACGTGGAGACGGCCAAGGCGGTGCGTCAGCGCGACGACCAGGTGGACACGGAAGAGGTGGAGATCGAGCAGGAGTGCTACGAGGTGCTGGCGCTGCGGGCGCCGTACGCGCACGACTTCCGGATGGTGACGTTCGTGCTGCGGGCGAACGCGACGGTGGAGCGCGTGGCGGACCACGCCAGTTCGATCGCGAAGGTGGTCCAGCGGATCGCCGAGCACGCCGAGGGGACGGCCCCCCGCTGGCCGACGGCCCTGCTCGAACTCGGGCAGCGGATCCCCTCGTTGTGTCATGAGGCGCTGCGCACGGTGCTTGTGGAGGACGTGGCGGCGGCCCGGCAGATCGTGGTGAACGACGTGGTGATCGACCGGCTGGAGCGCCGGTTGTTCGAGGAAACCGCGGAACTGATGCGGGACGACACGGGCGGGGTGAGCGAGGAGATCGGGCTGCTTATCTACCGTGTGGGGCGTGAGTTGGAGCGCGTGGGCGACCTCATGGCCGGGCTCGCCGAGGACGTGGTGTACGTGGGGACCGGGCAGATCATCCGGCACGAGAAGCGCCGGCAGCGCGGGCAGGGCGCGAAGCCCGATTGAGTGCGCACGCTCAATGCGGGATTCTGCGGGGGTGGGTGGTGCAGCGTCGATAGAGCATGCCGCAGTCTTATCGGAGTCTTTACATGCGCCATGCCGACCGTGCGGTCATCCTCTTCGCCCTTGCCCTTGCCCCGGCGTCGTTCGGGCAGGCCATCGACTTCAACGCCCTGCGAGACGACGCCGCGGAGCGGACCATGCGCCTGGCCGATGCGGGGGGCGGGTGGGAGAAGGGCAAGTTCTACCTGACCGACGGTGGGGCGAACACGCTGATTGTGTACGGCTTCACGCAGTTCCGGGCGAATCTGAACTGGCGGGACGAGGACAGCGCGGGGTCGCAGGCCGACTTCACGCAGGGCTTTCAGATGCGTCGCGCCCGCATGGGCTTCCGGGGGACCATCTGGAGCAAGGACCTGTCGTACGTCGTGCTGACGGAGTTCTCGCGTTCGACCGGGCAGATGGGGCTCCTCGACGCATTCGTCGACTATAAACTCTCCGACACGATGAGCGTGCGTTGGGGGCAGTTCAAGCCCCCGATCCTTCGCGAGGAGATCGTCTCCGACGCGCTGCAACTCGCGGTGGAACGGTCGACACAGAACGGCGTGTTCAGCCAGACCCGGTCGCAGGGCGTGCAGGTCACCTACGCCTCCGACAGCGTCCGCGTCCTGGGCATGCTCTCCGACGGCGGGAACACCCTGAACCGCGACTTCAACTCCTCGGCCCAGGCCGACATCGCCCTGACGGCCCGGGGTGAGTTCCGCTGGGGCGAGGGCGACTTCAAGCGGTTCGACGACTTGACCTCGTGGCGCGACTCGGGCAACGCCGGGTTGGTCGGGCTGGCCTTGCACGCGCAGACCGGGGGCGAGACGGGGAGCACGGCGGACACCGACGTCTTCGCCGTCTCCGCGGACGTGTCGTTCGAGGGCAACGGCTGGAACGCGCTCGTGCAGGGCGTGTGGCGCCGGACGGACCCCGCGGGGGGCTCGGCGACCGACGACTTCGGGCTGCTGGTGCAGGGCGGGGTGTTCGTGACCGACCAGGCGGAACTCTTCGCGCGGTACGACGGGGTCTTCGCGGACGACGCGAACGGGGACGACTTCCACGTGCTGACGGTGGGCGTGAACTACTACGTGTCGCCCCGGAGCCACGCGTTCAAGTTGACCGCGGACGTGCAGTACTACTTCGACGCCGAGGGCGACAGCCCGCTCGTGTCGCCGACGACGAGCAGCAACCTGCTGGCCGACACCGAGGACGGGCAGGTGGCGGCGCGGGTGCAGGCGCAGGTCGTGTTCTGATCGGGCGAATCAGGTTGCCACGGGGCGGACGGCGAGGATCGACGTGGGCGCCTCGCGCACGACGCGCTCGGCGGTGCTGCCCAGGAAGACGTCGCGGAGGTTGGTCCGCCCGCGCGTGCCCAGGACGACGAGGTCGGCGCCGCTGGCGCGGACGAACTCGGCGATGCCCACGCCGTGCTTCTCGTGCTCGACGAGTTGGAAGACCGGGCGGGCCCAGGTGACTTCGGGGTCGGTGCCGGGCTGGCAGAACTCATCGAGTTTCTGGAGCAGAAGGTCGCGGTAGCGGGCCTGGGCGGTGGGGTCGTCCTTGACGGCGGGTGGGCGGATGTGGAACCCGCGCCAGGGGGCGCGGTAGACGTGCAGCGCGATGACCTGCGACCCGTCCTCGGCGGCGATGCGCATGGCCTGTTCCAGCGCTCGGCGCGAGGTCTCGGAGAAGTCCACGCACGCGACGACGGTCTTGAAGGCCCCGGCCTTGCCCTCTTCCACGAGCAGGACGTCGGCGGGCGCCCCGCGGACGCACTGACCGGCGAGCACGCCCGCGCCCTTGTGCGAGCGCTCGCCGTGCATGCCCATGACGAGCAGTCGCGCGTCGTGGGTGCGGCAGGACTGGACGATGCCGTGGAGCGGGCCGCTGACGACGACCTCGAACGCGACGTCCCCGGCCCCGGGCACGCTCTCGGCGAGGCGCTTCCAGGCGTCCTTGGCCTCGTGCTCGAAGTCCCCCAGCGTGCCGGGGAGCATCGTGGCGAAGGCCATCTCCAGGTCGGCGAGGGCCATGGTGTCGATGACGTGGACGGCCTTGACGGGGGCCTGCGCCCAGGCGCCCATGCGGACCGCCTGCGCCAGGGCCGCGCCCGAGCACGCCGAGAAGTCCACGCCCACCACGATCGAGCCGTTCGTCGTCATCAGTAGTCTCCACAAGTCCGGCCCGGAAGTCAGCCCGGGCGGCGTATCGGGCATCGTATTCCCTCCGGGGGTCCTCCCGCCCGCGGACCTACCCTGCTGATCCATGACCAGACGCTGCACGGTCGGCCCCGTCGAGATCGGCGTGAATCGCCCCCTGGCGATCATCGCGGGCCCGTGTGTTCTCGAATCACTGGAGCTGGGCCTGCGGATCGGCGAGCGCCTGCGCGACGCGTGCCGGGCCGCCGGACTGGCGTACGTGTTCAAGGGCTCCTTCGACAAGGCGAACCGGTCGAGCGTGCGGTCCGCGCGGGGGCCGGGGCTGGAGCGCGGGCTCGACTGGCTGAGCGCGGTGGGCGAGCGGCTGGGCGTGCCGGTGACGACCGACGTGCACGAGCCCGCGCAGTGCGGCCCGGTGGCGCGGCGCGTGGACCTGCTGCAGATCCCGGCGTTTCTGTGCCGGCAGACGGACCTGGTGCACGCCGCGGGCGTGGCGGCGGCGGCGCACGGGCGTGGCGTGAACGTCAAGAAGGGCCAGTTCCTCGCGCCCCACGAGATGACCGGCCCGGTGCGGAAACTCGCCGAGGCCGGGTGCACGAACGTGCTGCTGACCGAGCGCGGGACGACCTTCGGCTATGGGCGGCTGGTGAACGACCTCCTGGGGCTGGGCGACCTGATGGAGTTGAAGAGCGAGGGAGGCCCGCCCCCGGTGTGCTTCGACGCGACGCACTCGACCCAACTGCCCGGCGCGGGCGAGACCACCGGCGGACGCCCCGAGCGGGCGCCGCTGCTCGCCCGTGCGGCGGTGGCCGCCGGGGTGCACGCGGTGTTCCTGGAGACGCACCCCGAGCCGGCGAAGGCCATGAGCGACGCGAGCACGATGCTCCCGCTGGACGAGGTGCCCGCGCTGCTCGCGACGCTGGGACGGATCCGCGGCGCGCTCGCGTAGCGACTGGCGCGGGCCCCGCGGTTACGTGCGGGTGATGCTTTCCTGGGCGATCATGACCTCGAGCGCCTTGACGACGTGGTCGATCTCGGCGGGCGTGAGGTCGTTGTGGAACGGGAGGGCGATGGTCCGCTGGCTCACGCTCTCGGCGATCGGGAACACGCCCTCGCGGAGCCCCAGCAGCGAGCGGTAGAACGGCTGGAGATGGATGCACGGGAAGTAGTCGCTCGCGCCGATGTCCTGGCGGCGCAGGCCCGCGATGATGCGGTCGCGCTCCTCGCCGCTGTACGTCGGGGCGAGGCGCACGACGAACACGAACCACGACATGAAGCACTCGGGGTCGATCGTCGGGACGATGAGGGCGGGATGCCCGCCGAGCCGCCGGATGTACTGCTCGGCGACGCGCTGGCGCTTCTCGATGATCTCGTCGAGACGCTTCATCTGCGCCACGCCCAGGGCGGCGTTGATCTCGGCCAGGCGGAAGTTGTACCCCAGACGCTCGTGGCGGAGCCAGGAGCCCGTGGGCGCCCCGCCGACCATCGGCCCGGTGGGCCCGCTGGGCGTGGGGGCGGCGATGGGGCGCCCCTGGTTGCGCATCGAGCGGCAGAGTTCCGCGAGCCGGTGGTCGTCGGTGACGATCACCCCGCCCTCGCCGGTGGTGATCTGCTTGTTGGGGTAGAACCCGAAGACGCCGACGCGCCCGAAGTGCCCCGCGGGACGCCCGCGGAGGGTGCAGCCCAGGGCCTCGCAGCAGTCCTCGATGATGGGGACCTCGTGCTTGCCGGCGATGGCGGCGTACTGGTCCATGTAGGCCGGGTTGCCGAAGGTCTCGACGGCGAGGATGGCCTTGGTCCGCGGGCCGATGGCGGCGGTCACCTTCGCCGGGTCCATGTTCATCGTGCGCGGGCAGATGTCGACGAAGCGGGGGGTGGCGCCGACGAAGAGGATGCAGTTGGCCGAGGCGATGAAGGAGAAGGGCGTGGTGATGACCTCGTCGCCCGGGCCGATGCCCAGGGCGAGCATGGCCAGGTGCAGGCCCGAGGTGCCCGAGTTCACCGCGACGCCGTAGCGGCAGCCGGCGCGGGTGGCGACCAACTGCTCGAACTGGTCGGCGTAGGGCCCGATGGAGAGGCGTCCGGAGCGGAGCGCGCGGACGACGAACTGCACCTCGAGGTCCGTGATGTCGGGGCGGGAAAGAGGAATCTCGCTGGGCATGCGCAAGCGTAGATCTGCCCGCGCGCGTCCAGCCGACGAGCCGCGCCCGACCCGCGCGGCCCGCCTAGCCCTGGGCCTTGCGGAGCATGGCCTCGTAGACCTCGCGGAGGGTCGAGCCCGCGTAGGCCCCGGCGACCTCGCCCGAGAGGGGGCGTCCGGCGTCCTCGGCCACCTGGCGGTCGAGGCGCTTCTGGGCGGTGATGACCGTCGAGTGGTTGCTGCGCCCCATGGCCCGCGCGATCTCGGGGAAACTCATCGTCGTCAGGCGGCGCGAGATCGACGCGACGAGGCTCCGCGCGAGGACCACGCGCTTGTGGCGACCCTTGCCCATGAAGTCGTGGAGGTCCACCCCCAGTTCGCGGCAGATCTCCCCGATGATGTTCTCGGCGGAGACGGGGCGACGCAGGCGCGCCGGGGCCGCCGGCGCGGGGGCCGAGGATTCGTCCAGCCCGAGCGCCTTGCGCACGAGCACGAGCCCGATGGTCCCGTCCTGGCGTCCGAGTTCGGGGAGGAGTCGCGCGACGGCGTCGACCTGGTTCAGCAGGCCCTCGATCTCGCGGACGCTCCCGCCGAACCCGCCCAGCGAGCCCACCGAGCGGGCCGAGCGCTCGGCGACGAGGTCGGCGGCGGCGTCGTCGAGATCGAGCCCGCGCCGGATCGCCAGGTGACGCACCAGGCGCCCGCGCAACTCGGCGTCGGGCAGTTCGAGTTTCACCACCGCGCCGGCCATGAAGCGCGACACCAGGCGCTCGTGCAGTTTCGCGATCTCCTTCGGGTGCTCGTCGCTCGCCAGCACCAGGCGCGCCCCGTCCAGGCTCACCGCGTCCAGCGTGTGCAGCAGTTCGGCCTGCGTCGCGTCCTTGTTCGAGAAGAAGTGCACGTCGTCCAGACACAGCAGGTCAACCCGACGGTAGATGCGGCGGAAGGCGTCGACCTTGCCCGTGCGCACCGCCTGGATGAACTCGTTGGTGAACTGCTCGCCGGTCGTGTAGCGCACCGTCGCCCCGGGGCGGCGCTCGAGGAATCGCGCGGTGCAGGCGCGCAGCAGGTGCGTCTTGCCCAGCCCGCACGAGCCGTGCAGGAAGATCGGCGGAACGGGCGTGTCGTCCTCGGCGACGCGCTGGCACGCGCTGCACGCCAGGCGGTTGGAGCGCCCGATCAGGAACGTGTCGAAGCGGTAGCGCTGGGCCTCGGGCGCGCGGACGATGGGCGTAGCCCGCGCGGGCGGACGCGGCACCGGGCGCGCCGGCGCCGGGCGCGAAGCCTCGAACGCGCCGCGATCGACGGCGAACTCGACCTGCTGGGCGCAGCCGTTGGCGGCCCGACGGATCTGATCGCCGAAGCGGCGCTGGAGCAGGTCGGAGAGGAACCCCGACGCCGCCGTCACACGGAGCGTCCCGTCGGCCAGGGTGATGCGGGCCTGCCCGTCGAAGTAGCGTTCGATCTGCCCGGGCCCGACCTCGCGGGCGAGGCGTTCGAGGATCTCCGCGACCGGGGCGCCGGCGTCCTGGTGCTCCGGGGGCATGTTCGCCCGCGCGGAGAGGTCCTGGGCCCGGGCCGCCCGGACGGGGCGTTCGCCCGCGTCGCGGCCCGTGCCGGTGGTGTCCGTTGTCCGTCCCCGTCCCGACGTGTGAGAAGAGCCCGTCTCCACAGGCGATCGCCTCCCCGGAACACGTGCGAGGGCGAGTCGTGGGAGAGGCCCCGGCCCGCCGCGGGAGGAACCCCGGGACGTGCCGACACCGATCGCGCCCGGCGCGGTCCGTCTCGCGCCGGGTGCGACATGCCCCCACGGGCCCTCAACTCCGCGCAATCCCTTACGCCCGCCCCACCCTTCGACACCGATCGCGCCCGGACGCCTGTCCGCGCCGCTGCCTCGCGATCGGGTTGCACACGGGAAGAACCCGTGACGAAGAACGAAACGCCGGTCGATCCGTGACCGAACCCCAAATCCCTCCGACAACCACCCGAACTCAGCCGTCGTCAACCACCATCACGCACACGAACCAATCCATAGAACCCGGATCACCCGGTCGCGGGCTGTCGTGCGACGGCCCGCGGTCAGGGATGGAGAACGTAGAGAACTGCGCGACGCGGAGCAAGACGCCCGCGGGCACGGATTCCGTCGTCCGCGTCGGCGCAACGACTTGCGCGTGCGGAGAATTTTGTCCACGAACTGCCCGGACCGATCCGCAATGTTTGTGCAAAACTCGTGAGCATCACGCTAAGTCTGCGTGCGCGGGGACGATCCGAGCGGGCGGACCAAGGCGCACCGTCGCGCGCCGCGCTCGAAGCCCAGCGACTCGTACAGGCGCAGCGCGGGCGCGTTGCGCTCGTCGACGGCGCACGAGATCGCCCAACTCGGGTGGGCGCGTCGCGCGCGGGACATGCCGTACGCGAGCAGGCGGCGTCCGAGCCCCTGCCCGCGCAGGCTCGGGGCGAGCCCCAGGTACACGAGTTCGACGCAGAACAGGTCGGGGCAGCGGCTCAGGAGCAGCGCGCCCGCGGGGCGGTCGTCGTGCCACACCACGTGCCAGAGCGCCGGGTCGTAGCGACCGGTGGAGCGGTGCGAGTCGAGCACGTCGTCCATCTCGCGCAGCCCGCACAACTCGGGGCAGTCGAGCGTGTCGACGTACGAGGCTTCGAGGGCCTCGGCCAGGAGCGCGTCGGCCCGTCGGCGCTCGACGCTCGTGCCCGCGCCCCCGAGGTCGGAGAAGCGTTCGACGCGCACGCCCGCGGGCCAGGCGGACCGCTCCTCGCGCGGGGGCGTGTCGCTCGGTTCGGCGCGCATGTACGCGAGGGTGCCCACGCTGGTGAACCCCGCGCCGCGCAGGGCGAGGATCGCCCAGTCGTGCTCGGGCTCGGGGAGGGCCTGGGCCAGGCGCACACGGGCCGCGAGCGCGTCGCGGAGGTGCGCGCACGCCGCCTCGACGCACGCGGTGCGCTCGCGATGGTCGCGGGCGTCCTCGGGGCGCGGGCCCGCGGGCTCGCTCAGGAAGAACATCGCGGTCCGCCCTGAACCCGGGACGGCCAGGCACGCCTGACGCACGACCGCGCCCTTGCCCGGCACGCCCCCCGGCTCGAGCACCACGAAGCAGCGGGTGAGGTCGATCCCGTGGCGGGGGGCCGAATCGACGAGGCGCCTGGCCGCCGCCTCCACGTCCCCGCCCTCCTGCGTCACCAGGCGCCGGGCGGCGGGCAGGAACAGGTCGCGATCTACCCGCACCACGTGGGGTTCAGAAGCCTGCCCGGCGGGTCGGTTGGGGGCGGTTCGGGTCACGCGGGGGAACCGTACGCCCCGCCCCGCGGACGGGCACGCACGTCCGGCGTGGGGTTTGACCGGCGCACCGGATCAAGTACACTGTCGCCCCGGACCCGAAAGGACCGCCATGCTGAACCGCACCGCCTCGATCCTCGCCCTGTCCCTCGCGGGCGCCGCCATGGTCGCCATGGCCCCCGAGCCCGACCCGATCCCGCGCCGCTGGCAACTCAGCGTCGAGGTCGGTCCGCTGCGCGTCGCCAGCATGGAGGTGCCGGGCGAGGGCACCCGCGCGTTCTACTTCCTCACGTACAAGGTCACCAACGCCACCGACCAGGACCTGCTGTTCACCCCCATGTTCGAGATGGGCACCGACGAGGGCGAACTCATCCGCTCCGGGCGGGGCGTGCCCTCCGAGGTCACCCGCGACGTCCTCGAACGCCTGAACAACCCCTTCATTCAGGACCAGATCAGCATCGTCGGCGTCCTGCCGCAGGGCGAGGCCAACGCGAAAGAGGGCGTCGTGATCTGGCCGGTGACGGACACCCGCGTGGGCGAGGTCGTGATCTACGCCTCGGGCTTCAGCGGCGAGACCCGCCCGGTGGAGTTCACCGGGGCCGACGGCGAGCCACGCAAGGTCCTGCTCCGCAAGACCCTCATGCTCCGCTATCCCACGCACGGGGAACTGCGGGACAAGGGCAGCCGCCCGATCGAGGTCGGCGAGCGGCGTTGGATCATGCGGTAGCCGCCGCCCGCGCTCCCGGGCGGCCCGGCCGCCGGGTGTGGGTGTGGGTGTGGGGGTGGGGGTGGGGGTGGGGTGGGGTATGGGGTGGTTTCCCGCGAACCCGCCGGCACTTCGGGCGTCTTACTAGGATGGGCGCGAAGCCCCGACGCCGTGGTTTAGGACGGCGCGGGCGGTGGTGCGTTGATCTCTTGACGGGCGGTGTTCGCCGCCCCGACGAACGCGAGTGGAGGCTGAGCATGCGTCAGGCACGGCACGGACGGTCGATCGGACACGCGCGGACCCTGGCCGCCCTCGCGGGCCTGTGCGTGGCCTGCGGGTTCGCGCAGGCGCAGGTCGATCCGCAGATCATCCGCGAGGGCGAGGGGGCCCGTCGCACGGCCCTGAACGCCACCGAACTCAAGCCCTTCGACTTCGGCGCCTTCGCCCTGCTGCGCGACTGGAAGCACGGCTCGGCGCCCTCCGCCGCCGGCGCCGCCGGACGCCCCGTGCTGATCCTGACGTGGACGGACTTTGTCCCGCAGTCGCGCCGGGCCTTGGCCTTTGCCCGGCGACTCGCCGAGCAGCACGCCAAGGACGGGCTGATCGTCGTGGCGGCCCACGCCGCCCAGGGCTGGGACAGCGTCGACAAGGGCGCGCCCGTGGGCGAGGGGGCGTTCCTGATGGCGCACGACGCGGACGGCGCGTTCCGTACGGCCCTGCGCCAGGACGCCGACCCGGACTTCTACGTCGTCGACCGCGCGGGGCAGATGCGCTACGCCGACATCGCGACCGAGTCGGTCGAGGCGGCGCTGGCCATCGTGGTGGGCGAGACGCAGGAGCAGAGCGCGGGGGTGAAGGACCGCCTGAAGGCCGACGCCGCCGCCCGTGACGCCGAACTCCGGCGGACCGAGGCCCTCCGCGATCGCGTGGACCTGACGGCCCTCCCCGAGATTCCCTTCACCGAGCCGAGCCCGGACGAATACAAGAAGGCGCGCTGGCCCGAGCCGCCCAAGGACCCGAATCGTCAGCAGAACCAGGGGTTGAACGAGCCCGAGCCCGACCTGCCCCGCGTGGTGCTGGCGGACCAGGCGTTCTTCCCCTCGAAGCCCGAGATGAAGGGGCGGGTCACGCTGCTCTACTTCTGGCACCCCGACTCGCGCTTCACCTTCCAGGGGACGGAGCGGTTCGACCTGCTGCAGCGTCAGAACGCGCGCGACCTGAACGTCGTCGGATGCCTGAGCCCGCTGAAGGACAACACCGGGCAGGAACTCAAGATCGAGGCCGACCCGGCGAAACTCCGCGAGCGGATGGAATCCTTCCAGCGTGCCCGCGTGCAGGGGCACTCGATCTACATCGACGCCGACGGCGCGATCTTCCAGACCGCGCAGCGCCACTACCAGAACCAGGGCCTGCCGATCCCGTGGGTCGCCATCATCAGTTCGGACGGGGTCATGCGCTGGTGGGGCTGGCTGGGCGACGGCAAGGGCCGCGCCGCCTTCGACCGCGTGATGGAGGTCGACCCGGGCGTGAAGGCCCGTCGCGCCGCCGAGGCCGAGTTCATCCGGGCGCGCGAGGGGCGCTAGCCATCGGCCCGGCGCCGCTCTTCCGCGTGGTGCTCGTCGAGCCCGAGATCCCCAACAACACGGGGAACATCGGTCGCACGTGCGTCGCCACGGGGTGCGCGCTGCACCTGGTCCGCCCGCTGGGGTTCGACACGAGCGAGAAAGCCTGCCGGCGCGCGGGGTTGGACTACTGGCCCCGCCTGGGCGTGCGCGAGCACGATTCGCTCGATGAGTTCCTCGCCGCCCACGACGTCGCGCCCGACCGCCTCTGGCTCTTCTCGACCCACGCCCGGCGCGTCTACTTCGACGCGCCCTTCCGCCCGGGCGACGCGCTGATCTTCGGCAGCGAGACGCGAGGCCTGGGGCGGGCGGTCCTCGACCGCTTCCCCCAGCGGGCCCTGGTCATGCCGATGGTGCCCGGCGAGCGCTCGCTGAACCTCGCGACCGCGGTGTGCGCCGTGGTCTACGAGGGCGTGCGCCGGTGCATGGCCGGGGGGGGCCTTGGGGTGGATACGAACGGACGCCTGATTCTGCCCGGGGTCGGGGAAACCGTCCGAGAAGCGTGAAAATCGCGTGAACTCGGCGTGCATTGGGGCGTATGCACTTATGGCGGCGGATGCCGCGGACAGTCTTCTCTCTCTCCTCCGGTGTGCCGCCCGCCATGTGTGGGCGGTACACTGTTTTTGGGCCGCGAGGACCGCGGCGGTGTGCGAGGAAGGGGCGTGCGGGGCATGAGTCGGTCGACCGGGATCAAGAACAGCGCGGGGCGGGTGGTTCGAGCCGGCGGCGTGGGCGTGCTGGCGTTCGTCGTGGTGGTCGGCGGGCTGGCGTGCGGGTTGGGCGGGTGCGGCAAGCCGCTGCTCTCGGAGAACGAGCCGCGCAGCCAGTTCGATCGCAACGACGCGGCCCGGGATCGACGTGCCCCGTCGTACGTCTGGGACGAGAAGGGCACGCGCCGGCCGAACCTGCGCGGGCGTTTGGTGGGCGTGCAGGAATAACAGCGACGCGGACCTCGGCACGGGCGGGGTGTGCGGCGTGCACGGGCGCGACACGAAAAATCCGCGGCGGAAAAATCGGCGCGGGTTGAACAATCGCGCGTGAAACGGACGATTGGAGTGGGCGCACGCGCGGGCGCGTCGTACAGTGGGGCTCGTACCGCCGGGTTCACGGCGCGGGGAGCATCGGGAGTGGGCAGGCGCACAGGCACGTCGGGTCGCAACGGCACGCGGGGCAAAGCCCGCGGGTCGCTGACGTCGCGCACCAAGGTCGTCTGGGGTTCGCTGCTCGCGTCGATGACGATCGTCGGCGGCGGGCTCGTGCTGCTCGACGGCGGGGCGCGTCCGTCGGCCGAGGGCTTCTCGCTCCCGCCGCTGGCCGTGATGACCAGCGCGGGCGGGCTCGAGTCCGTGCTGTCCACGCCCACGCCGATCGAAGCGGGTCGCTGGCAGGCGATTGTCATTCACGATTCGGGCACGCTCTCGGGGAGCCCGGAAACGCTCGACGAGCAGGCACGCCGGCTGGGCCTGCGGGGCCTGGGGTATCACTTCGTCGTCGGCAACGGCTCGGGCCTGCGCGACGGGCAGGTGCACGTGGGCGGGCGCTGGCTGCGCCAGAACCCCGGCGCCCACGCCGCGGGCAAGAACGCGGATTGGCTCAACCGCAACGCGATCGGCATCTGCCTGGTGGGCGACGGCGAGCGCGGCGCGTTCACCGACGCGCAGCGCGTGCGGCTCGTGCAACTGGTCGAGATGCTCATGCGCGAGTGCCAGATCCCCGCCGAGCGGGTGTACCTCCACCGCGAGGTGGCCTCGACGCCCAGCCCCGGGAAACTCTTCCCCGAGGGCGCGTTCCGCCAGGCGATCGCCGGCGGTCGGTAGGGTTCTGCCCGATCCATATCACAGTGGCTGACCACCAGCATCCGGCGGCCCCTGGTATTTCTGCGTCCAGCGCGCGCCGATGATGCGTATGGACGCCGGGCTGGGGTTCTGCCTGCCTATGGTGGGAGTTGCCGGGGCGGGGGCGTCCGGGCGTGCGGAGATTGTTCGGTATCTGAAGCGGAGCGAGGAGCGCGGGGCGAGGCCCGGGGATCGGGCGCGTGGCCGAACCCGACGCGTCGATGTGGAGGCGTCGGGCGTTCTTTCCGACGCGACGGAGCGGACGGACAAGCGTGATGTCGGACCTGATCGCTCATTACAAGGCCAATGACGAGGTCGAGGGGCTGCGCGTCCTGGCCGAACTGGGCCAGGGGGCGGCGTCGGTCGTGTACCTCGTGCAGGACCCGCGGTCGAAGCAGATCTACGCGATGAAGCACGTCCATCGCGGGAGCGCGAAGGACGACCGGTTCGTGCAGCAGGCGATCTACGAGTACAAGATCGCGAGCCAGTTGAACCATCCGCACATCCGCAAGATCGTGCGCCTCGAGAAGAAGACGAAGATGTTCGTCCACGTGACGGACGTCTTCCTGGTGATGGAACTGCTGGACGGCGTGTCCATGGACCGCAAGGCGCCGAAGAACTTCGACGACGCCGTGACGATCTTCATCCAGGTGGCCGACGCGCTGGCGCACATGCACGCGCGGGGCTTTGCGCACGCGGACATGAAGCCGAACAACATCATGGTGGTGTCGAGCGCGGCGGGCCCGGTGGCGAAGATCATCGACCTCGGGCAGTCGTGCCCGCTGGGGACGGTGAAGGAGCGCATCCAGGGCACGCCCGACTACATCGCCCCCGAGCAGGTGCACCGGCGGGCGATCACCGAGCGGACGGACGTGTACAACATGGGCGCGACGATGTACTTCACGCTCACCGGGCGTGCGGTGCCCAACGCCCTCTCGACCAAGCCCGACGCCCTCGTGAACCGCCTGGACGACGCGCTCATCCCCAAGGCCCCGCCCGCGGTCAGCCTCAACGCGGCGATCCCGCCCCGGCTCAACGAACTCATCATGCAGTGCGTCGAGGTGAACCCCGAGGACCGCCCGGCGACCATGTCGTACGTCAAGGACCGGCTGGAACTGATCCTGGGGCAGTTGCGCTATCGCAACGAGCAGTCCGGGGCGGCCCAGCGTGCGAACAACGCGTCCGCCGCGGGCGTGCCCATCAGCAAGAGCGGGTCCGCGTCGGGCGTGCCGGTCACGAAGAGCGGCTCGGCGTCGGGCATGAAGGTCGAGGGTGAGCGAGGCGAGCCCGCCGCCGGGTAAGGCGGGGGAGGGCGCGCATGCACCCGGACGCAACCACCGAGGATGGCGGGGGCACGCGGGGCGATCCCGGGGCGGCGATGGACATGCGCGACGCCGAGGCGGTGGAGCGGGCGCTGCGCGACGGCGCGAAGGCCTGCCGCGAGGCGGCGTGCCGGCGCGGGGCCATCGACGTCTTCGACGCGGCGACGCACCCGGGCGCACGGCTCATCGCGACCGGCGACCTGCACGACAACCCCGTGCACTTCGAGCGCCTCGTTGCGCTCGCCGGCATGGACGGCACGCCGGGCGCATCGCCCGCCCACCTCACGCTCCACGAGATCATCCACGGCGACCGCCTGCTCCACGGGATGGACTTCTCGTACCGCGTGCTGGCGCGCGTGGCGGCGCTCAAGGCGGCGTACCCCGAGCACGTCCACCTCCTGCTCGGCAACCATGAACTCGCGCAGATGCAGCGCGCGGGGATCCTGAAGGACGGCGTGCGGTGCGTCGAGGCCTTCCGCGAGGGGCTCGCGTACGTCTTTGGCGAAGACTCCGAGCGCGTGGAGGCGGCGATCGACGACTTTGTGCGCTCGATGCCGCTGGCGTTGCGCATCCACACCCGGCGGGGCGACCTGCTGTGCGCGCACAGCCTGCCGCCGGCGGCGGTGATGGGGAAGTTTGATACGAGCGTGCTGACGCGCGACCTGACCGAGGACGACTACGCGCCCCGCCAGGGGGCGGCCCACCTCATGGTCTGGGGACGCGGGTACGACGAGGAAGGGCTCGAAGACCTCGTGGAGGCGTGGGGCGTGTACATGTTCCTCGTGGGGCACGAGAAGGCGCCCGAGGGCGCCAAGTTCGTCGCGCCCAACGCCGTCGTCCTCAACAGCGACCACGAGAAGGGCGTCTACCTGCCCATCGACCTCGACGATCCGCCCACGCCCGCCCAGGCGATGACGCTCGTGCGCCGGCTGGGCGCGTGAGCACGCGGGGCGGGATGCCCGCGATTCGTGACGTCGGCGCCGCCATCACGGCCCCCGCTACCCTCGGGCCATGCACCTGTCCGTCGTCCCCCTGATCCGCCGCGGGTTCGCACGCACGATCCTCGCCGCCCTGGGCGTCACGCTCGCGGGCGCCCACGCCCAGCCCGACCTCCGCAGCGCGGCCGAGAAGTCCGACTACCGCGCCACCGCGTTGCACGCCGACGTCGTCGCGCTGCTCGACGCCCTCGCCGCCACGTACCCCAACGCCCGTCGCGTCTCCCTCGGCACCAGCCACGAGGGGCGCGACCTGCCCATGCTCATCGTTTCCGACGAGCCGGTGGGGAGCGCCGCCGACGCCCGGCGCCAGGTCGAGGAACGCGGGAAGGTGCTTGTTTTCGCCATCGGCAACATCCACGCCGGCGAGCCCGACGGCAAGGAAGCCCTGCCGATGCTCGCGCGCGAGTTGCTCGCCGCGAACGACCCGCTGCTGAAGCACGTCATCCTCGCCATCGCCCCGATCTACAACGCCGACGGCAACGAGCGCGTCTCGCCCGACAACCGCCCCGGGCAGAACGGGCCCGTGCTGGGCATGGGCGTGCGCGAGAACGCGCAGGGGCTCGACCTCAACCGCGACTTCATCAAACTCAAGGCCCCCGAGACGCGCGGGCTTGTTCGCTTCCTCACCGAGTGGGACCCGCACCTGTTCATCGACTGCCACGTCACGAACGGCTCGCTGCACCGCTACGTCATCACCACCGCCGGGCCCAAGAACCTCGCGGGCGACGCCGGCGTGCGCATCTTCGCCCGCGACGTCATGATCCCCGGCGTCGGCGAGCGCTACACCGCCCTCAGCGGGGAGCCCACCTTCTGGTACGGCTCGTTCGGCGCCGACGTCTTCTCGGGCGAGGACACCGTCGTCCCCACGCGCTGGGGCACCTTTCCGCCCGAGGCCCGCTTCGGCACGACCTACGTCGGGCTGCGCGGGCGGCTCAGCCTCCTCGTCGAGGCGTACTCGTATACACCCTTCCGCGAGCGAGTCCTCCGCACACGCGACTACGTGCGGGCGGCGATGGAGTGGTGCGCCGAGAACGCCGCCGAGGTCCACCGCGTCACGCGCGAGGCCGACGCCCGCGCCCGCACCGGCCAGCCCCCCAAGATCGTCATCCGTTCCCGCACCGTCGCGTGCCCGGGCGAGGTCACCATCCTCGGCTACGACAAGACCAGCCCGGCGGACCGCGAGAACCCCGGCGCGCCCCGCGAATACCGCGTTTCGCTCATGGACTGCTTCGAGCCCGAGACGGTCGTCACGCGCCCCGCCGCGTACGTCATCGCACGCGACGAACGCCTCGCGCCGGCCATCGAAACCCTCCGCCTGCACGGCGTGCGCATCGACGAAGCCGCCGACCCCTTCGAGGCCGACGGCGAAACCTACATCCTCACCCGCGCCACGCCCGCGAGCCGCCCCTTCCAGGGGCACGTGCTCGTCCGGGCCGAGGTCGAGGCCCGAGACTGGCGCGTCGGCGTCCACGCGGGCGACTGGGTCGTGCCGATGGATCAGCCCCTCGCCAACCTGGCGGCGTACATGCTCGAGCCCCACAGCGAGGACGGCCTGCTGACGTGGAACTTCTTCGACGCCTTCCTCGACGCGGGGACCGAGCTCCCCGTCCGACGCATCACCGCGATGCCGACAGCCCCGGCGCCAGGCGCGCGATGACCGCGGCGAGCGGGAGCGACTCCTGCTCGCCCGTGTCGAGGTTCTTGAGCGTCGCCGCCACGCCCGATTCGATGATCACCGCGTGCCGCGCCTTCGCTGTCCCCGCCTCCTGCAGCAGTTTGCCGATGTTCTTCGTCGCCTTGTACGAATGACGCGCGTGCAGCCCCAGGGCCCGCAGCCGCGCCACCAGCGGGCGCACCTGCGCCTCGGCCTCGGGCGTCGCGTTCGCGATCACGAACGCGTGCGGACGCACGCCCGTGCGCTCGGCCAGCGCCGCATCGTCGGGCATCAACTTGCGGTCCTGCAGCACCAGGCTCAGCACCACGTCGCCCATGCCGAAGCCCACCGCCGGCGTCGGGGGACCGCCGAAGAGTTCCACCAGGTTGTCGTACCGCCCGCCCCCGGCGATCGCCCGCTCCTGCCCGCCCGACTCGTGCACCTCGAACACCATCCCCGTGTAGTACGCCAGCCCGCGCACGATCGACAGGTCAAAGTCCACCCAGTCCACGATCCCCATCGCCGCCAGGTGTTTCGCCAGCGGCATCACCGCGTGCGAAAACAGCGTGAGGTCCAGCACCTCGTGGCGGCTCGACGCGCCGGGCTCGTCGATCGAGACGCGGACGATCCCCTTCTGGAAGATGTCCGCCTGCGCGGGCGAGAAGCCGAACTGCGCCAGCCCGCTCACGAACTCGCGCTCGCCGATCTTCGCCCGCTTGTCCAGCAGCGCGAACAGGTCCGGCTGACGCTCGTACGCCACGCCCTGGCCCGCCAGCCAGTCCGCCAGCGCCGCCCGATGGTTGATCTTCACCCGCACGTCCTTGGGCGTGAGCCCCAGGCTCGCGAGCAGCGCGACGCACGCCGCGATGATCTCCGCGTCCGCCGCGGCCTTCGCCAGCGCGACGTCCTCGGGGGTCTTGGGGTCGCCCGCGAGCCCCAGGAAGTCGGCGTTCCACTGGAGGAACTCGCGCAGGCGTCCGCGCTGCGGGCGCTCGGCCCGGAAGAACGGCCCCGCCATGAACCACTTCGTCGGGCGGGGCAGGCTGCCCGCCCGGGCCGCGTACAGGCGCGCGAGCGTCGGCGTGAACTCGGGGCGAAGCGCGTAGGTTTTTTCGCCCCCCATGCGCTGGAAGGAGAAGAGCTCGCTGACGATCCCATCGCCGCTCTTCACCGTGTAGAGGTCCAGGTGCTCGAAGGTCGGGCCGTCGATCTCCTCGAACCCGTGACGGATCGACGCGTCGCGCCAGGCTTCGAGGATGAACCGCCGGCGCAGCGCGTCCGCCGGGTACAGGTCGCGGGTGCCGGTGGGGGCCTGGTGCGATGCGGTGGGGGTGGCCATGGAGCGGGGCAAGGGTAGCGCGTGAAAAAGGCCGCCCCGCGAACGGGACGGCCCTTGGAGAGGGGCTGCGGATTGTTCCGGCGATCAGCGCCGACGACGGGTCATCACGAGCCCGCCCAGGCCCAGCAGCGCCACGGCGCCGGGCGCGGGGGTGATATACGACTCGCTCTCGCCGTTGGCGAAGCCCTGCACGTGGATGCCCACGCGGAGGTTCACCGCGCCGTTCATCGCCGCGATGGTGTCGGCATAGGTCTGCCCGTTGATGAGGTCGAACACGATCGTCAGCCACTCGCCGGGCTGCACGCCGTTCGCGACCGGCGGGGGATTTGAGTCCGCCGAGAAGCCCGCGGTGGTGACGAAGGCCGGGGAGATGGAGTTCCCGCCGGGCAGATTGCCGGGGGTCGCGCCCTGCGAGAAGTTCACGCCCGGGCCGTTGATGATGGTCGAGATGCCCAGCAGCGTCCCGTCGGCGAAGTAGACGTCGGTGATCGACATCTGGTCCGGCCCGCTGTTCGTGAACGTGAAGCCGACCTGGCCCGGAGCCCAGTCGACGACGGTCACGCGCAACTGCGCCATCCCCGCCGCGGCGGAATACGCGCTGTTGCCGGTGATGTTGATGAACGGGTACGTGACGCTGGCTGAGGCGGTGGCCGCCGTGAGCGCGCAAACACACAACGAAGCGATTTTCATGGTTTCTCTCTCTCCTGGCCGCACGGCGCCCACCTCTCGGCGACACCGTCAGCTGTGATTAGATTACGCATGAGCGGTGAGACGCAAAAGGAATTTTGCGCACTTTTGGTTGCATTTCATTGTTTTCTGCTTTCGTTTGGTGCCGAATCGTGGACAGTTCTGACTGCGTGTGGTCCGAAAAGTGCACAACGGCCACCCGGAAGGCGGGGTGGCCGTAGCGCGGAGGTGCTGGGGGTCGGCGGCTTAGCGCCTGCGTCGGGCCGCGACCAGCCCGCCCAGGCCCAGCAGCGCCACGGCGCCGGGCGCGGGGGTGATGTACGACTCGCTCTGCCCGTTCGCGAAGCCCTGGACGTGGATGCCCACGCGGGCGGCGGTGCCGGAGTTCAGTTCACCGATGACGTCGTTGTAGGTCTTCGCCGGCGCCAGGTTCAGCACGATGGTCAGCCATTCCCCGGGCTGCACGCCGTTCGCAACGGGCGGCGGGGCGGAATCGGCCGAGAGTCCCAGCGTGGTGACGAACGCCGGACTGATCGAGTTGCCCCCGGGCAGATTGCTCGGCGTGGCGCCGGGGGTGAAGTTCACCCCGGGCCCGTTCACGATCGTCGAGATCGACGTGAACGACGGGGCGTGGAAGTACACGTCTGTGAGGGACATCTGGTCGGGCCCGGCGTTGGTGAAGGTGAACGCGACCTTGCCCGGCGCGTGATCCACCACCGTCACCGACAACTGCGCCGCCCCGGCCGCCGCCGAGTACGCGCTGTTCCCCGTGATGTTCTGGAAGGGGTACGTGACACTGGCCGACGCGCTGGCGGCGGCGCCCGCGACCGCGATCATCCCGGCGATGGAACGGCTGACGAATGCACGCATGGCGCGGGCTCCTCGGCGTGCACGCTCCGTCGTGCCGGACAGGGCGTGCACACGAATGAGCATGACGCCCCCTCCGGGCGATGCCAGCATGCGGTGACTCGCGAGGCGGGATAACACCCGACGGACATGGCGCAGGCGGTACAGGCGTCACGGGGCTTCGCGGCGCCGCCCTCCGGGGCGCATGCCGCCACGCGCCGACGATCGCTCGTCGGTTCGGCGGAACGCCGCGTACGCGTGGGGTCTCTCTCGCTCTCCTCCCACGACCTGCCGGTACGCTACCGCAAGCGGGCGGCCTGTCAACGCCGAACACGCCCGGTTTCGCGGGTTCTTCACGCCGTGGCGCCGTCGCCCCGCGCGGGCCTCAGGTCGGGGTTCATTCGGGCCCGAACCCGTGCCGCTCGCCCCGGCTCGCGGGTCGTCCGTCCGCCCCCCGCCCCGGCGGGCGTCGTCCGGGAAGCGTCCCCGCCGCTACCATCACGCCCCATGCCCAGCATCACCATCAACGGGCGCGTCTGCGAGTTCTCCCCCGGGCAGACCATCCTCCAGATCGCCAACTCCCACGGGATCGAGATCCCTCAGTACTGCTACCACGACGGGCTGTCGATCGTGGCCAGTTGCCGCATCTGCCTCGTCGAGATTCACGCGCCGAATCCCCGCACCGGGCAGGTCGAGCCCTTCATGGGCGGGAAGTTGATGCCCAGTTGCCAGCAGACCGCGAGCGACGGGATGGTCGTCTACGCCGACTCGCCCAAGGCCGTCGCGAACCAGAAGGCGGTGATGGAGTACCTGCTCATCAACCACCCGCTGGATTGCCCGGTGTGCGACCAGTCGGGCGAGTGCTTCCTGCAGGACTACTCGTACCTGTACGGGCGGGGAGTCTCGCGTTTCGAGGAGCAGAAGGTCAAGCAGCCCAAGAAGGACCTGGGCACGAACGTCCTGCTCTACGCCGATCGGTGCATCATGTGCACCCGCTGCGTGCGCTTCACGCGCGAAGTCACCGGCACCAGCGAACTCTGCGTCACGGGCCGCGGCAACAAGGAAGAGATCGACGTCTTCCCCGGCGTCGGGCTCGACAACCCCCTCTCCGCGAACGTCGTCGACCTCTGCCCCGTGGGCGCGCTGCTCGACAAGGACTTCCTCTTCGCCCAGCGTGTCTGGTTCCTCAAGGAGACGCCCAGCATCGACGGGCTGACCGCGAGCGGCGACAACCTCTGGGTCCACCACAACGAGGGCAGCGTCCACCGCGTCAAGCCCCGGCACAACCCGCGCGTCAACAAGTGGTGGATCGCCGACGAGATCCGCTACGGGTGGAAGTTCGTCCACAGCCCCGACCGCCTCCGCACGCCCGGCCGCCGCCAGTACGGCGTGCCCGTCGCCTGCGACTGGCCCCGCGCGTACGACGACGCGGTGGGGGGCCTGCGCGCCGCCGCCGCCAACGGCGGACGCGTCGCGCTCCTCGTCAGCCCCTTCCTCTCGTGCGAAGACGCCTTCCTCCTCGGCACGCTCGCGCGCACCATCGATCCCGGCGCGATCCTCGGCGTGGGCCCGGTGCCGACCATCGGCACGGACACCACCTTCCCCAACGGGGCCTCGCCCGACGCGCCCAACGCCTACACCATCCGCGCCGAGAAGGCCCCCAACGCGCGGGGCGTGCGCCGTGTGCTCGAAGCCCTCGGCGGCAAGGTCGAGACGTACGAGGGCTTCCTGGGCGCGCTGGGCAAGGGCACGGGCGCGTCCGACGTCCGGGCGGTGGTCATCGCCGCCAACGCACCCCGCGCCTGGGCCGATGGCGACCTCGAAACCTGCCTGGGCGGGAAGTTCGTCGTCGCGATCGACATTCTCCCCAGCCGGCTCACCGACCGCGCGGACATCGTCCTGCCCGGGGCGACGTGGCTGGAGAAGTGCGGCACGTTCGAGAACGCCGCGGGCCTGCTCCAGGCCTTCGAGCAGTGCATCCCCGTCCGCGACGGCGCCCGCAGCGAAGGGCAGATCGCCCTCGACATGCTCGCGATCCTCGGCGGGGCCGACGTCGCCACCTCACGGCGCGCGAAGGTCGTCGTCGAGACGACGCGCGGGCAGGTGGCCGCGGGCGCGACCGTCACCACGCCCCTGGGCGAACCCTTCGACGCCGGCGCGACGCGGGCCCGGATGGCGGCTTCCCACGCTTCCCTGGCCCGCTTCACCACCGACGTGTCGATGCCCCCGGCCGAGCCCAAGGCCTCGCCCGATATGGCCGTGGTCGAGTTGTAAGCCGGGCCGGAGTCACCCCGCCCCGCGCCGCAATACACTTGGGGCGTGACCGAGATGGTCGTCATCATGGTCCTGGTGGTCGTGCTGGGCGTGCCCTTCACGCTCTGGTGGTGGAAACTGGCGGACTCGTGGCTGCCCTCGCACCACCGGCGTTTCGCCCCCCCGCCCGCGGACACCCGCGAGAAGATCGTGGTCCGCCTGCCCTCGGATGCCCCCGGGACGCACGACACGGAGGGGCGGCCATGACGGCGTTGCTCCTGGTGCTCGGGGCCGGTGCCATGATCCTCGTGATCGCTATCCTCATCGCGCGGCACAAGCCGCGCAAGTGAGCCGCGCCCGCCCGGGCGCGCCGACGCGCACGAGCCGGGGAGCGAGCATGCCAGACGCGCAGGACGGATCGACGAACGCGGCGCCCGCGCCGACCGCCGGGGTGTCCGCAACCGCCGCCGCGGCCGCCGCCGCGTCCTTCGTCCCCGCGCGCTACGCCGACCTCCCCTGGCGGCAGCGCCTCGCCCACGTCGTCGAGACCATGCGCGACATCAGCCGCACCACCGACCCGCTCGAACTCACCACGCTCTACGCCCGGCGGATGCGCGGCACGGTGACGAACGGACGCCTCCTCGGCTTCTCCCGGCGTGGGCTCGCGTACCCGCACTTCCGCATCACCCGCGCCAGCCAGTGGAAGGACCAGCCCGACCCCTGGCGCGAGCCCCACAAGTTGCCGCTCCTGCAGGGCGGGCTGCTCGCCGAGCTGATCTACGCGAACGAGCCGCGCGTCCTCGCCCCGCTCGTCGTCGCGCCCGACGACCCCGCCCGCGAGTACCTCGACCACGCCGCGAGCGCGGTGGCCATCCCGCAGTACGAGAACGGCGAGGCGCTGAACATGGTCCTGCTCACCAGCCTCGACGAGCAGCCGATGGACCTGGACCGCATGCCCGACCTCGTCCTGCAATCGAACCTCATCGGGCGGGGCGTGCGAGCGCTGGTGCTGGGGCGCGAACTCCGCGACGCCTACGCCGCCCTCGACCGCGAACTGCGCAGCGTGCAGGACATGCAGATGGCCCTCCTCCCGCGCGAACTCCCGCGCCTCCCCGGGCTCGAACTCGCCGCCCACTACCAGTCCTCCACCCACGCCGGGGGCGACTACTACGACTTCTTCCCCTTCGCCGACGGACGCCTGGGCGTGCTCATCGCCGACGTCTCCGGGCACGGCACGCCCGCCGCGGTGCTCATGGCCATCGTCCACGCCGTCGCCCACCTCGTCCCCGGCGGGCCCTGCCCGCCCGAGCGTGTCCTCGAGTTCGTCAACCAGAGCCTCTGCGAGCGCTACACCCTCGACGGCGGGAACTTCGTCACCATGGTCTTCGGCGTGTACGACCCCGCGTCGCGCACGTTCACCTACGCCAACGCCGGGCACCCGCACCCGCTCCGGCGCAGCGCCTCGGGCGCCATCGACGTGCTCGAGCACCCCGGCGCGGGGCTCCCCCTGGGCATCCTCGCCGACACCACCTACGACTCGCACAACGCCGCCCTCGCCCCTGGCGACACGCTCGTGCTCTACACCGACGGCATCACCGAGGCCATCGGCCCGCGCCGCGAGTTGTTCGGCGACGCACGCTTCCGCGCCGCCATCGCCCGCGCCGGCCCGCGCCCCGACGACGTCATCTCCGCCGTCCTCCAGGACGTCGGCGAGTTCGCCGGGCTCGGCAGCCGCAGCGACGACCGCACCATCGTCGTCGCCCGAGTCGGCGATTCCACGCCCTGAGAAGGACGCCCGCGTGCCACGCTACCGGCTCACCATCGCCTACGACGGCACCGACTTCTGCGGCTGGCAGAAGCAGGAACTCCTCCCGGCGCACGAGCCCGCGCCCGACAAACCGCCCGACCAAGTCTCGGGCCATCCCCCGCCCCGGGCCGAAACCCTCGCGCGGGCCGAGCCGCTCCCCGTCCGCGAAGGGGAAGATCGCCCCCGCCTCGCCCTCCGCACCGTCCAGCATGTCGTCGAGCGCGCCCTCCGCGGGATCGTCCGCGAAGAGGTCGTCCTCATCGGCGCCAGCCGCACCGACGCGGGCGTCCACGCCCGCGGGCAGGTCGCCGCCTTCACCTCCCTCGGCGACGGCGGTGCCTCCGGCGGGTGGCCCCTCGACCGCGGCACCGACCGCCTCCTCCGCGCGCTCAACGGGCGACTCCCCGACGACGTCCTCGTCACCGCGTGCGACGTCGCCCCGCACGACTTCAACCCCATCGGAGACGCACGGTCCAAGCGCTACTCCTACACGCTCCACGTCGCGCCCCCGCCCCCGCACGGCGACGGCCTGCGCCCGCTCTGGGACCGGCGCTACGTGCATCACGTGTGGGAGCCGCTCGATCTCGACGCCATGCGCGCCGCCGCCGCCCACCTCGTCGGCGAGCACGACTTCGCGTCCCTCGCCGCCGCGGGGCACGGGCGCCTCACGACCGTGCGGACGATCCTCGCGTGCGACGTGCGCGAGGTCGAGCCCGTGCACGGGGCCCGGCGCCTGCGGATCGAGGTCGCGGGCACCGGCTTCCTGTGGAACATGGTCCGGATCCTCGCGGGCACGCTGGTCGACGTAGGGCGTGGGCGGATCCGCGCGGGCGACATCCCCGCGATCCTCGCCGCCCGCGACCGCGCCCGCGCCGGGCCGACCCTCCCGCCCACCGGGCTCTGCCTGGATTGGATCCGCTACGCGGAGTAGCCACGGCACACATGGCCACAACGCCACAGGCAGCAACTCCGACGACAGTTCGCGCGTACAACCAGCGGGTGGCGCAGTCGTCCAAACGCGCCGGGTTCAAGGTCACGGGGGTGGGTGACTAGTTTGTTGCGGGGGTGAACCGATGACGACCCGACGCAAAGTGATCATCGTCCTGCTGGCGGCGTTCGCGCTCGCCGTCCCGCTCGCCAGCCTCTGCAACGTCGAGTACCTCAGCCCCGCGTGCCGTGTCCACGTGAAACTCGCCCAGGGCGCCCTCAGCGTGCGGCTCTTCCGCGCGGGCGACTTCGCCGTCAGCAGCCCGGGCTTCGCCTTCGGCGGGTTCAACGCGGACCGCGTCGTCCTCGTGCCCCGCCTCGCGCTCCGCGACCGCCTCTGGATCGCCCCCCTCGCCGCGCCGGGAACGACACCCCAGCCCGGCGCCGTGGTCACGCTCGTCTCGTACCAAATCCCCTGCTCCACGCTCGTCCTCCCGCTCCTCCCGCTCGCGGCACTCGCCGCCGTCGGCGGGGGCGGGTGGCTCCTCGTCCGGCGCTCGCGCCGCCGCAGCGGGCACTGCCGCGCCTGCGGCTACGACCGGCGCGGGCTCCGAGGCCCGTGCCCCGAATGCGCCGACGATCGCGCGACATGGGCACTCCGTCTCGCGCGACGCCTCTGGGGTGGGCGCGCCACCCCCGGCTCCTCCTATCCTGTCCCGTGCGCATCCTGCACATCTCAACCCGCCTGATCCTCGGCGGCTCGCAGGAGAACACCGTCCTGTCGTGCGAGGGCCAGGCCCGGCGCGGGCACGAGGTTCACCTCGCCTTCGGGCCCATCTACGGCCCCGAGGGCTCGCTCCTCCGTCGGGTCGAATCCTTCAACGCCTCACTCTCCCCCGGCGTCACGCCCATCACCACCCACGTCGTGCCGCACCTCGTCCGCGAGGTCCGCCCGCTCGACGACCTCCGCGCGAAACGCGAACTCCGCACGCTCGTCCGGCGACTCCGCCCCGACGTGGTCCACACGCACTCCAGCAAGGCCGGCATCCTCGGGCGCGTGGCGGCGTGGTCCGCCTTCCGCCCCGAGCCCCCGCCCCGCGTCGTGCACACGATCCACGGCCCGCCGTTCATGCCCGTCGAGGGCTCGTGGCTCGCCCGCCTGCGCACCCGCGCGACCAACGCCGCCTACGCCGCCGCCGAGCGCTTCGCCGCCCGGCGCTGCCACGCGCTCGTCAGCGTCGCCGACGCCATGACCGCGCAGTTCCTCGCGCGGGGCATCGGCACGCCCGCGCAGTACGTCACCGTCCGCAGCGGGATGGACGTCGCGGCGTTCCTTGAACCCGCGCCCGGCGAGACCCGCGCCCAGACGCGCACGTCGATGGCGCTCGCGCCCGACGACGTCGTCATCGGCACCGTCGCCCGGCTCGCCGAGCACAAGGGGCACGACGACCTGCTCGACGCCCTCGCCCCCGACCTGCGGGCGCACCCGCGCTGGAAACTCCTGTGGGTGGGCGACGGCTGGTGGCGTGCCCGCCTCATCGCGCGCGCGAAGTCGCTGGGCCTGGGCGTGCACGAACTCGACGCCCGCGCCGCCCCGCCCCCCGGCGCCGGCATCCTGCTCACCGGGCTGGTGCCCCCCGAGCGCATCCCCGCGCTCGTCCGCGCGATGGACGTTCTGGCGCACCCCAGCACGCGCGAGGGCCTGCCCCGCACCGTGCCCCAGGCGCTGCTCGCGGGCGTGTGCCCGGTGGTGTACGACGTCGACGGCGCCCGCGAGGTCTGCGTCGAGATGCGCACCGGGCGCCTGGTGCCGGCGCGCGATCTTGCCGCCCTGCGCGACGCCATCCGCTGGTGCGCCGAGAACCCCGACGAACGGGCCGAACTCGCCGCCCGAGGGCGCGACGCCTGCCGCGACGCCTTCAGCGTCGACGCCATGCTCGACGGGCTCGACCGCGTCTACGCCCGCGCGTGACCTACCGCACGCCCGCGAGCCGGCGCACGGTCATGTCGAACCCGCGCACCATGTTCGTGTGGATCGCGTAGCACAGCCCCGCGTGCACGAGCGCCGAGACCCCCGCGCCGATCGCCAGGCTCACCCGCGCGCTCCCCGTGCCCGAGTTCGTGATCGTCGACGCCAGCGCCTCTTCCGGGTACGCCACCGCGAACACCATCGACGCCGGGCTCAGCGCCGCCAGCACCGGCCCGAGGAACGCCAGGTCCGACGACGCGTACCACCCGCACAACCCCGCGATGCCCCCGATCGCGCCCACCACCGCGATCGTCCACACCACGCTCGACAGCGTGCCCAAACTCTTCAGCGACCAGTGCAGCCCGACCATCACGCAGAACGCCATGAACGGCACGATCGCCACCGGCGCCAGGAACGCCCCCTCGGGCAGCACCAGCGGCATCGGCGCGCCCGCGGGCGTCGCCGTCGCGATGAGCAGCACGTACGCGCCCGCCAGCGCCAGCGTGCCCAGCGGCACCAGCAGCAGCGGGAGCAGGTACATCACCAGCCCGCGCAGTTTCCCCGTCAGGTACGCCCCCGCCGTGATCGGCGTGGTCAGCAGCAGGTCCAGCGTCCCGTCCTCGCGCTCCCGGCTGATCGCCGTCGCCGCCACGTTGATCCCCACCAGCGCGATCAGCGCCAACTCCCCCCACACCGTCGCGACCAGCGCGAACCTGAACTCCGTCCCGCTGAACGTCCCCCGGTGGTGCAGCCAGATCAGCGTGAGCCCGAACACCACGCCCAGCGTGATGAACACCCAGCGCGCCACGATCTTCGACACGCTCGAGTTCCGGCTCGCCGCCTCGCGCCACGCGATCGGGTTCGCCCACACGTGCTTGGGCGCGCGGTGCTCGCCGACCTTGCGCGCCCCGGCCAGCCGCTGCCAGATCGGCACGCCCGTCTCGCCCGCACCCAGCGTCTGCAGGCCCCCCGCCCGCACCGTCAGCGTCGCCCCCGCCATGATCGCCGCGCTCAGCGCCAGGCTCCCCAAACACCAGAACCGCACCGGCGTCTCGAGCATCCAGCGCATCAGCCCCGTGTGCGTGCCCTGCGGCGCCACCGGGTACGTCGACGGGTTCAGCAGCGTCCACAGCGCCAGGAACGGGTTGAGCCCGGTCATCACCGTCACGCCCGCGCCGTTCACCGCCCCGCCCCCCGCGTTCACGATCGCCCGGTCGATCGCCACTGTCACGCCCAGGTACAGCACCACGCACACGTAGAACGCGAAGAACGCGCGCTTCCCCACCAGCCGCGACACCGACAGCGCGATCGCCAGCGCCCCCACCAGCAGCGCCGCGCACGCCGCCACCAGGTAACTCGCGAACACCGCCTTCGGCGGCACGCCCCCGAAGTACTGCGTCAGCGCGAACAAGGGCAGGCTCGCCAGCAGCAACGCGAGAATGAAGAACAGCCGCCCCAGCAGGTTGCCCAGCACGATCTCGCCCGCGGTGAGAGGCGTCGTCAGCAGCACCTCCCACGTCCGCGGGCTCGCCTCCTGCGCGATCGCCCCGCCCATGAACACCGGCGCCAGCACGCAGATCAGCAGCACCTGCAAAAACGCGATCCACGTGAACGCCCGCGCCCCGCTCTTCGCCAGTTCCCGGTAGTCCAACTGGTCCGCACCCGCCCCCACCAGCAGCGCCCATAGCAGCACCACGATCAGCGCCGCCAGGTACGACGCCCGGATGTACAGGTGCCGCGATCGCCGCGAGCCGTTCTGCACCAGGCGCACCGCGATCGGGTTGGTGGGGCCCAGACGAAAGAGCCACCGGAGAAAGACGGGCATGCCCAATCCTACAGGCTCACCCCTCCCGAGGCTGCCGATCCGTACACATTCCGATCTCTCCTCCTATCCGTACCCGAACGGACCGTTGCCGGGACGCCGGTGCCGCGCTTCAGGACGCTCCGGCCCGTTCAAGGCGAACCGGATCCGAACGGGTATGCGACACACCCGCACTCGGACGGGTTGCATTATTTTGCAGTATTGGAATCAAACCACGTAAAATCCGCTTGAGATACACCTGTCTCGGCGGTAATCTAGTATCGACGCCCGGTAGGAGAGAGACCTCTTGGGCGCCTTGGATCGGCACGTGCGTATCGCGGCGGCTCCGGCGTGGTGCGTGATGATCTGGGCGTGTTGCCCGTGTGCGGGTTCGTGGCGGGGCCGCGAGAGATGGAGAGACAGACATGAGGTTGAACGCATCGACGGCGGCGGCCGTTGCCGGGCTCGCGCTCAGCGCGGCGGCGATGGCCCAGAATACCGGCGCCCTGCTGGTCGACGGGAACGCCCGCTACCAGCTCGGCTCCAGCACCGCGGGCACAGGCGCCCTGAACACCTCGGCCACCACCACCGCCGGCGGCCCGACGATGAACTTCAACCACCAGGGCGTCGGCTCCGGCTCCTGGGGGCACGACCACGTGTTCAGTGACTGGTGGTGGTACCGCACCGACAACGACACGCGCGAGTTCGCCATCGCCAACGCCACCAGCCGCACGCCCAGCGGCACCAACAGCATCACCTACGGCTACGCCCTCTCCGGCGGGCTGACCGGTGAACTCACCTACACCGTCACCGACACCGGCGCGTCCTCCGGGCGCATCGACCAGACCTGGGTCATCACCAACCCCGGCAGCACCAGCGTCAACCTCTCCATGTTCAACTTCATGGACACCTTCCTCGCCAACGCCGACGCCAACGACGTCATCAACCTCACCACCCCCTTCGAGCGCATGCTCGTCACCGACAGCGTGGTCACGAACGTCTCGCTCGACTGGTGGGGCGTGGGCGCGTCCCGCGCGTCCGCCGGCGGGTTCTCCGTCGTCCGCGCCCCACTCACCAACACCACGGTCGACAACCTCCCCAACACCACCTTCCCCTCGGGCCCGGCCGATCTCGCCGGCGCCTTCCAGTGGGACCTGGTCGTCCCGGCCGGCGGGTCGGTCACCATCATCTCGTCCAAGGCCCTCAACGATTCGGCCATCCCCGCCCCCGGCGCGCTCGCGCTCCTGGGCCTGGGCGGGCTCCTGGCTGCCCGCCGCCGCCGCTGATCGCTGACATGCCCGGAATCACGAGTTTCCCTCACCGCCCGGCCGAAAGGTCGGGCGGTGTGCTTTTCCCCGCGCACCGCGCCGCCCACGCCTCGCGCAGCAACGTGCCCAGGCGCGCGCCGAACGCCGCCACGTCGCACACCGCCGACCCGCGGAAGCGCCCCGCCAGCGTGCCCCGCAGCGCCGCCCGCCGCGCGTGATCCTCCGCGAGCGCCGTCGCCACACGCACGTACTCGTCCTCGTCGCGCGCGATCAGTTCATCAAGCCCCACATTCCCGAGCAGGCTCACGCCCACCCGACCGGCGTGGGCCGTGCCCGCCAGCGTCACGACGGGCACGCCCATCAGCAGCGCCTCGCACGTCGTCGTCGTCCCGTTGTACGGGTACGTGTCGAGCGCGATGTCCACCCGGTCGTACAGCGCCAGGTGCTCGCGCCAGTGGCGCGTCTGCGCCATGATCTCCAGGCGCTCCGCGGGCACTCCCGCCAGGCGGAAGCGTTCGAGGAACTCGCCCCGCACCGCCTCCTGCGACAGCCCCAGCCCCTTGAACAGCAGCCGCGACCCCGGAACCCCCGCCAGGATCCGCGCCCACGCCCGCACCACGCGGTCGTTCACCTTCAACGCCGAGTTGAACGACCCGAACGTCACGCCCCGCCCGGGCCCGTCCTCCCCCGCCGGGTCCACCGGGCGAGGCGTCGGCGCGTCGTCGGGCGGGCGATAGCACAGGAAGCACGGGTCCAGGCGCACCAGCCGCTCCGTCGCCAGCGCCTCGGCCCCGGGCGGGTCGGTCCGCGAGTCGACGATCCGCGCGTCGATCCCCGCCACGCCCGTGGTGCTCGGATACCCGATGTACGTCATCTGCACCGGCGCCGGGCGCAGCGCCATCGCGTGCATCCGATGCCCGCTGTACAGCCCCGTGAGTTCGATGAGGATGTCGATCCGGTCCTCGTGGACCCGGCGCGCGAGCCCGACGGAGTCCGCCATCGGCAGGTGCCGGAACACCGCCGCCTTCCGCGCGAGGCGCTGCGTCACCTCGTCGCTCGTCGTCCCCGTGTGGTAGCACACCACCTCGAACGCGCCCCGATCCAGCCCGTCGAGGATCGGCTCCGCGAAGTACGCCACCGAGTGCGTGTACAGGTCGGGCGACAGCAGCCCCACCCGCAGCCGGCGCCCGGGGTCGTCCGTCGCCGGGAACGCGAACGTCACGTCGGCCGCGTAGTCGTGCACCAACTGCCCGTACCGACGGTGCATCGCGAACACCGCCTCGGGCGTCGCCTCGGGGTCGTACAGCAGCAGCACCGCGAGGTACTCCACGGGGAACACGTCCCGAGGGCGGCGCCACTGCAGGTCCCGCAGAATCGCCCGCGCCTCGCCGAGCCGCCCGCGCTTGCGCAGCACCATCGCGTGCGCCGCACGGATCGAGTCGGCCTCCGGGTCCAGCGCCACGCCCTCCTCGCACAGACGCGTCGCCTCGTCGAGTTCGTCGCTGCTCAGCAGCATCACCGCCAGTTCGCCCCGGATCTCGCGACGATGCGGGAACCGCGCGAGGTACGCGCGGAGCACCCCCGCCGCCTCCTCCAGCCGCCCGCACGCCGCCACACTCCGGGCGTACTGCAGCACGCACCCCGGATCGTCCGGGGCGGCGTCGCGCGCCCGCGTCGCATAGTGCAGCGACATCTCGAACTGACGCAGCGCCTCGCACGTCTGCGCCAGCAGCCGATTCACCTCCGCGTCGCCCGGGTGCTGGCGTGCGATCAGCAGCAACGCGTCCCGCGCCGGCGCATGCCGCTGCGCCCGCACGTGCTCGCGGGCCCGCTCCAGCCGCTGCTCAACCCCCGGCGGACGTGTGCTCACCCGGCCCCCTCCCCACCCGTCCGTCCCGCCCCGCCCGAGACACGCCCCGCCCCAGCCCCGCGGCTGGGCGACCAGACGAACGCGATCCTATCTCGCGCCGTCGCGACGGTGCTTCCCCGCTCCCCCCGGCGGCGTGCTCGACGTACACCGTCGGCGACGAATCGCCCCTCGGACTCCACATGCCCTCCACACATCCAATCTGGCCAAATGTTAGGGTTTCATCTGTGCCGATAACCCGGGTATCCACTGATTCTGAGTGGTAGCAACTCAATTGCTCTTGCAGCGATCATTCCAGCCGGTACCATGTGGCACGCTGGGACGGAGAGAGATCCCTGACCAGCACTGTTTCCCAAGGCTCCTGACCGCGATGCCCGTCCCCGGCATCGCGATCGCGGGGGTATGTCGTGTGTGTGGTTGAACGTGCCGGGGACGTACGCAGTTTGGAGAGACAAGACATGAAGAAGATTCTCGCGTTGGTGGCTGTGGCCGGTGTCGCGACGGCGGCGCATGGCCAGATCTGGGACTCGGGTACCGGCCTCGGCTGGTCGATCACCGATAACACCACGGTTGATCGCGCCTTCTCCCCCGACGTCTTCGGGAGCACCGTCACCCAGTTCGACATCTTCATGAGCCCGCTCCACACCTGGCGCGGCGATCTCGTGATCACCCTCATCGCCCCCGACGCCAGCAGCCGCATCCTCACGAACCGCATCGGCGGAAGCGGCGACTTCATCACCGCCTTCTTCGCCGACTCGGGCGTCGTCCTGCCCACCTCCGGCAACCTCGACAGCAACACCTCCGGCATCCTCTACCAGGCTTCCGGTGGTTCGCTCGGCGTGCTCAACGCCGCCGCCGGCATCTGGACCCTCCGCGTCCAGGACGCCGCCACCGGCGACATCGGCACCATCGACCGCATCCGCCTGCACACCATCCCCACCCCGGGCGCACTCGCGCTCCTGGGCATGGGCGGCCTGCTCGTCGGGCGCCGCCGCCGCTAAGCAGCCTGCCATTCGGCCGCACCCGCGGTCGAGCGCTCTGAACACACAACCGCCCGGCCGAAAGGTCGGGCGGTGTGCTTTGCCCCACGATCCACTCATGGCGCAGCAAAGCGTCGTTCGTACCCGGACCTGTGGAGTAGGCGGCCTATCGACGGCGCCTGCGGATTCTCCAGGACTTGCCCAGTTTTCCGAGATTCAGGGATTGCATCGATCCCGTGCTCAGGTATCATCGGCGACGCTGGGACGGAGAGAGACCCCATCACCAGCACGTAGAAAATACCTCCCGACCGCGATCGCCGTCCCCGGCGCCGCGCTTGGGGGTGTGTCGTATGTCTGGTTGTTCGCGCCGGGGATGTGTTCGGATAGGCAGGAGAGACAAGGCATGAAGAAGGTTCTCGCAGTGATGGCCGTGGCCGGTTTTGCGGCGGCGGCGCAGGCTTCGGTGACAGACATCGTTCTGATTATCGACTGGTCCACCGTCAACCAGGTCACGATCTCCGCGACCACCGGCGTTTCGGCCGCGACGGTCTCCGGCAGCAACGTGACCGGCTTCTACTTCGCGGATCTGTTCAACGGGTCCGGCGCGATCGGCACGAACACGCTCGTGCCCGGCGCCACCCTGTCGTCGTTCAATGATCCACCCGACGGCACGCCCGCGCTCTACCGCGACACCACCACCGATCCGGGCCTGAACATCTGGAGCTTCTCCACCAGCAGCACCGTCAGCTTCACCGCCAGCACGCAGGCGTTCAACGGCTCCGCGACGTGGAATGTCACCCCGTCCTTCTACGCTCTCATCGTCGGTGCGAACGCGAGCGGGAACGTCTACTTCCCCGCCGACGATGTGGGCGACCTCCCCAACGCGCAGGTCATCGGCCAGTACCTCGTGGTCCCGGCGCCCGGCGCCGTCGCCCTCCTCGGGCTCGGCGGCCTGCTCCTGGCTCGCCGCCGTCGCTGATCGCCGGTCACCAGTGACCGCTTCGCTCCGGCGTGCCTGATCGACCAGGTACGCGTGACAAGTTCTTTGGATATGACAACCGCCCTGGCCTTGCGGCCTGGGCGGTGTTTCTTGTGCAGGTTCCCGTCGCAACTAACGCCGCGATTCGTCCGCGCGGCGGGCACGCGTCAGCCGGGCTTCACGTCGACGCGCCCGCCTTCTGCGGGCGGTCCGTGTCGCCCGCGCCGGGCTTGGTGAAGCCCTCCGGGGCCGGCCCACTCTCGAAGAACAGGTGGTCCTCGGGCTTCCCGTCCGCGCCCATCCGGCGCGACACCTTGATCGTGCACGGCGACTCGAAGTTCCCGCCCAGCAGCATCTCGCTCAGCGGGTCCTCGATGTACTGCCCGATGCTCCGGCGCAGGGGACGCGCGCCGAACTCGGGGTTGTACCCGCGCTCGATCAGCAGGTCCTTGGCGGGCTGGTCGAGCTCGATCGCGAAGCCCTGCGCCGCCAGGCGCTTGCCAACCTTCGCCACCTCGTACTCCACGATCCGCGTGATGTCGTCCTTGTTCAGCGGGCGGAACACGATGATGTCGTCGAGACGGTTGATGAACTCCGGGCGGAAGAACCGCTCGATCTCCTTCAGCAGCACCGTCTTGATGTTCTCGTAGTCCGTCGCCTCCGTGCGCTTCCCGAAGCCGAACCCCGCCCCGCCCTTGATGATCTCCGAGCCCAGGTTGCTCGTCATGATCATGATCGTGTTCCGGAAGTCCACGTTCCGACCGAACGAGTCCGTCAGACGCCCCTCCTCCATGATCTGCAGGAGCATGTTGAACACGTCCGGGTGCGCCTTCTCCACCTCGTCCAGCAGCACCACCGCGTACGGACGCCGACGGATCCGCTCGGTCAACTGCCCGCCCTCTTCGTAGCCGACATACCCGGGGGGCGCGCCCACCAGGCGGCTCACGTTGTGCTTCTCCATGTACTCGCTCATGTCCAGGTGCAGGAGCGCCTCCTCGTCCCCGAACATGAACTCCGCGAGCGCCTTGCTCAGCAGCGTCTTGCCCACGCCGCTGGGCCCCACGAAGATGAACGAGCCCATCGGACGCTTCGGGTCCTTCAGCCCGGCCCGCGCCCGCCGGATCGCCTTGCTGATCGCCTTGATCGCGTCGTCCTGGCTGATCACCTTCTTGTGGAGTTCCTCCTCCAGCTTCAGCAGCCGCGCCGCCTCGTCCTTCTCCAGACGCTTCAGCGGCACGCCCGTCATCTTCGCCACGACCTCCGCGACGACCTCGTCATCCACCACGCCCTCGGCCTGCTGGCTCTTCGTCCGCCACTCGCGCTGCGCCTCGTCCTTCTTCCGGCGCAGTTGCTCGGCCTTGTCGCGCAGTTCCGCCGCCTTCTCGTAGTCCGCCGCCTTCACCGCCTCGTCCTTCTCCACCGTGAGCCGCTCGATCTCGGCCTCCAGGTCCGCCAGGTTCGGCGGCTTGCTCATGCTCTTGATCCGCACGCGCGCCCCGGCCTCGTCGATCACGTCGATCGCCTTGTCCGGCTGCACCCGCCCCGTGATGTACCGACCCGACAGGTCCACCGCCGCACGCAGCGCGCCGTCGGTGATCTGCACCCGGTGGTGCTGCTCGTACTTCTCGCGCAGCCCCTTGAGAATCTCCACCGTCTGGTCGTTGCTGGGCGGATCGACCGTGATCGCCTGGAAGCGCCGCGCCAGCGCCGCGTCCTTCTCGATGTACTTGCGGTACTCGTCGAACGTCGTCGCCCCGATGCACTGGATCTCCCCGCGTGCCAGCGCCGGCTTCAGCACATTGCTCGCGTCGATCGCCCCCTCCGCGCCGCCCGCACCCACCAGCGTGTGCAGCTCGTCGATGAACAGGATCACGTTCTTGGCCCGGCGAACCTCGTTCATCACCGCCTTGATCCGCTCCTCGAACTGCCCGCGGTACTTCGTCCCCGCGACCATCATCGCCAGGTCCAGCACCACCAGCCGCTTCTCGTGCAGGATCTCGGGAACCTCCCCCGCGATGATCCGCTGCGCCAGCCCCTCGACGATCGCGGTCTTGCCCACGCCCGCCTCGCCCAGCAGCACCGGGTTGTTCTTCGTCCGCCGGCACAAGACCTGCACCAGGCGCTCGATCTCCGTCGTCCGCCCGATCACCGGGTCCAGCTGCCCCTCGCGCGCCAGTTCCGTCAGGTCACGCCCGAACGAATCCAGCGCGGGCGTCTTGCTCTTCCCCTTCGCGCCCGCGGGGGCGCTCCCGGTCGACATCCCGGCCGACGACGCGCTCGTGGGCTCCGCGCCCGACGCCGCCCCGCCCTCGCTCTGCTCGTTCCCGGCGCCCAGCAGGTTCAGCACCTCCTCGCGCACGTCCTCCAGCTTCAGCCCCAGGTTGATCAGCACCTGCGCCGCCACCCCGTCGTGCTCGCGCAGCAGCCCCAGCAGCAGGTGCTCGGTGCCCACGTAGTTGTGGTTCAGGTTCCGCGCTTCCTCGATCGCGTACTCGATCACCTTCTTCGCGCGGGGCGTCTGGGGCAGCTTGCCCATCGTCACCATCTCGGGCCCGGCCTTCACCAGCTTCTCCACCTCGAGCCGCACCCGACGCAGGTCCACGTCCAGGTTCCGCAGCACGTTCGCACCCACCCCCGAGCCCTCCTTCACCAGCCCCAGCAGAATGTGCTCGGTGCCGATGTACTCGTGGTTCAGGCGCTGGGCCTCCTGGTTCGCCAGGGCCATGACCTTCCGGGCTCGATCGGTGAAGCGCTCAAACATGTCAGCCTCCAGTGGGCGGCCCGCGCCGCCCCGCACGCATCTCTATATCTGTCATTCGGCCCGAAAGGGGGGGCGGGTTCGCCCCCGTCCTCACGCCCGACTCGACCATCCACCCAACCAGCGACCATCGCACGACTTGCACGCACCGCCCAAACGGGGAAAAACCGGGGGTTCCGCGCCGTGCACGGACCTTCCCGACGGGCCGCCCCGCCCACAGCCATCCCCCAGGCTGCGAGCGGCGTGCCAGCCGTCCTCGCCGCCCTTGCCGCCCACGCCCCCCGCACGACACCCCAATGCACCCCGCCCAGCCCCTCACCGACCATCGCCCGGCGACCGAACGGGGGTGCTGCCAATGTGGCAGCATGCGCGGGCAAGCTCCCGCGCCCCGACCTACCGCGCCACCACCGTGATCGGGATGTTCATCTCGTCACCGCTCCCCGTCGCCGCGTCCGTCACCGTCACCTTCAGCACGTACGACCCCACCCCCAGCGTCGGAGGCAGTTCGATCGTGTGGATCAGGTAGAAATCCCGCCGCTTCCCGCGCGTCGTCTCGATCACCCGCTGCGACGGGCGGTGCCACACCCGCAGCCCGCCCGGCTCCTGGAACAGCCCAAGTTCCTGCGTCAGTTCCACGCTCACCTGCTCGCCCAGCGGCACGTCCTTCAGCGCCGGGTCGCCCTCGCGCGCCGGGCGATACCCGAACCCGTCGATCTCCGTGTACACGATCGCGCGGATCGGCGCCCCCGCGACAAACCGCGTCGTCGCGAACGCCTCGTACCGCCCGAACCCCTGCACCCGACGGCACAGCGCCCCGCGCGTCACCCGCAGCCCCGGCGCGGGCGCGATCCCCGCCAGCGCCCGCGTCAGCGACGCCATCCCCTCGCTCAATCCCGACGCCACCCGCCCCCGCGCCTCCAGCAGCGCCGCCAGGTCCGCCGGGTCCAGGCGCGCCCGCAGCACGTTCGCAGGATCATCCAGCGACGCCAGCACCCCCGGACGCAGCGATTCCACCGCCGCCAGCGCCACCGCGTCGTCGATCCGCCGCTCGCCGGGCTCGCGCATCAACGCGGCCATCTTCCGCGCCATGTCCAGCAGCGTGTCGTCGGGCCCGCGCGCCGCCAGCGCCGTCGCGCCCCCCGTGCCCGCCGGCGTCACGCGGGGCGTCGGCGTGGCCCATGCGTCCTCCGCCGCCCGCAGCACCGACTCGTCCGCCTCGCGCAGCACCACCGGCGCGGGGCTCGTCGGCGCGTCCTCACGCCCGACCGTGCCCGGCGCCGTGTTCGTCACCCCCGGCGGCCCGGCCGCCTCGGGCGCCAACGCCGTCAGCCCCGCCCCGGGCGAGGCGCCCCACGCGCCCCAGCCGTCCGCCGGCTCGGGCGCGGCACTCGCCGTCGCGCCGGGCCGCTTCGCCAGCAGCGACTCCAGGTCCAGCGCCGCCAGTTCCGCCAGCGCCGACTTGTCCGCGTCCGTCAGCGGCCTGTCCAAATCCACCTCCGACCCCAGCCGCAGACCCTCCCCCTCCAGCGCCAACGCGTTCAGCCCCGTGCTCGGCGGCGGTGCCGGCTCAGCACGCCCCGGCTGCGCCGGACGGTCCGACTTCGACCCGCCCCCGCCGCACCCCGCCAGCGCGACCAGCCCCGCCGCGACCAGCCCCGCCGCGACCAGCGCCACGCGCCACGCCCTCAGTGTCATGGGTTTCCCGCCTTCCATAGCGTCCGCTCCGGGCCCCGGGGCCGGCCCCGTTTCCATCCGGGTGCACAGTCTATCGGCCTGCTGATTTGGCCCTTTGCACCCTTTCCCCGAGCCTCTTTCCCTACGGAATGCTCCGTAGCACGCTCACCGCCGCGTACAGCCCGGCGATCCCCTCCCGCTCCACCAGCCGGGGCGGGTACGCGCTGTTCAGGGGCTGCAGCCGGATCATCTCCCGCCCCCGCGCGTCCACCTCGAAGTACACCCGCTTGAACGTCGTCTCGTGGTCCGGCTCCAGGCGCGCAAAGCAGTCCGTCCCGCTCCGCACGGGCTTGGCCGGGCTGAAGATCACGATGTCCCCCTCCGCGTACGTCGGCAGCATCGAATCGCCCACCACCCGCGCCGCGAACGCGTCCGGGTCGTGCAGGTCCGGGCACCGCACATACTCGTCCGCCACGCGCGCGGGGTACGACAGGTCCGTGAACTCCCGCGGATACCCCGCCGCCACCTTGTTGATCACCGGCACGTCCATCCCCAGGTTCACCAACGGCATCCTCCGAGGCTCGTTCGCCCCGCGCATCGCCCCACCCGACGCCCCGTCCCCGGGCGCCAGGTGCTCCACGAGTTTCGCCAGTTCCCCGCTCGCGTACGCCCCGTCCAGCCCCAGCGTCCGCACCCGCTCCACGAACCGACGCAGCGCCCGCTGATCGTCCTGCAAACGCCCCAGTTCCCGGCGCACCGGCTCGCCACCGGCCTGCAGACTCCGCGCCCACCGCGCCAGCCCCACCAGTTCCCCCTCGGAAAAGAACAGCGCCTCCTCCAACTTCCGCGCCATCTCGTCCGTCGGAATCCGCACCGCCCGCTCGATCTCCGACAGCAGGCTCTTCGCGCACCCCACCCGGTCCGCGACCTCCTGCAACGACAGCCCCGCCCGCGACCGCTTCGCCCGCAGCCGCTCCCCCAACGACGCGCCGCCCAGCGACGCGCCGCCCAGCGCCTCGGCCCCGGAGTCGTCCCGACCCGTCTCTGGAGCGTTGCTCGTCCCCATGGCCCCTCCATCGGTGTCCGCGCGGACGCGTTTGCGCGCGAATTCGTGTCCGTTCCGAACAGGACACTTGCAAAGCGTACACCATCATGTAGAACATTGCAAGTCGTACGAACATTATCGAACGAAACCGGGTGCAGGAGCGGCGGGGGGTGGGGCATGGTGCGAGCAAACGGGCAGAGGACGACCCGAGAACTCAAGGACGACCTTGTGCGGGCACGCCGGGGCGTCGACCCGCGCCGCGAGGCCCGCGAGCGCATGGCGTCCCTCGCCCATGCCGCCGGGGGGCACCTCGACCCCGTCGAACGGGCCGTCCTCGAGGCCGTCTTCGTCCACGGGCACACCTGCGCCGAGTTGGCCCGCCTGCGGGGCACGCCCGGCTACCCGCCCGCGCTGGGCGACGCCTCCCGGCGCACGCAGGCCACGTCCGAAGCCCGTCGTCTGCGTCGCCTCCTCGGGCGCGTCGTCGACCGTGTCCTCTCCCCCGAGTTCGTGTACGTCGCGAATCTCGTGGGCGCGTCGGGGCTGCCCGCGCCCCCCGGCTGGTCGAGCACCCGACGGCGTGTCGCGAATGCGATCTTCCTCCGGGGCCTGTCCGTCCGGGCCGCCGCCCGCGAACTCGGCCTCTCCCAGCACGTCGTCCGCCTGCACAGCGACGCCGTCCGCGCCATGGCCGACGCCGCCCGCGCCGCCCACGCCCGCATGGGAGGTGCCGCGTGAGCGCCGTGCGCCCCCACGCCGTCCTCCGCGTCCTCCGCACCCGCGCCGCGCCCACGCCCCGCGTGCTGCGCGCCTGCGCCGCCCTGGGCTGCTGCGTCCGGCGCGGACGCGAGGACCCGGCCCGCCTCGTCGGCGCCCGCGCCGCCGCTCGCGCCATGCTGCGCGTCCTCGGCGCCGGCCAGGTCGCGTGGATCAGCGGCCCCAGCGGCGCGGGCAAGTCCACGCTCCTGCGGGCCCTCGCCGCCCAGGCCCGCGCCCGGCGCCGGCGCGTGCTGCGCCCGTCGCCGGCGCTCGCCGCGTGCGCCACGCGCGCCGTGATCGACCTCGTGCCGGGACCGCTCGACGCCGCGCTGGCGGCCCTCGCCCGCGCGGGGCTGGCCGACGCGCGCCTGCTCGTCCGCACGCCGTCGGAACTCTCCGAGGGTGAACGCGCGCGCCTCGCGCTCGCCTGGGCCTTCGCCCGCACGCGCGCCGACGCCCGGCGCGCCCTCCTGCTCCTCGACGAGTTCGCGTCGACCCTCGACCGCCCGGCGGCATGCCGCGCCGCCCGCGCCCTGCGCCGCTGGGCCACGCGCACGGGCCTGCGCGTCGTCGTCGCGTCGGCGCACGACGACCTGGGCGCGCACCTCGACGCCGACTGGCGGGTGCGCTGCGCCGAGGGCGCATGGGGCGCGCCGATCCGCGCCGGGGGTGAGCCGTCATGACCACCACGCACCACTCCACCGAACCGCGTATTGCACCGGGCGATCTGCGGATCGAGCCGGGCACCTGGGCCGACTACGCCGCCCTGGCCGAGTCGCACTACCTGGCGGCCCGCCCGGCGATCGCCGCGCTGATCCTGGTCGCGCGCCACGCGGACGACGCGCTCCCCGCGGGCGTGCTGGTCGCGTCGATGCCCGTGCTGAACGCGACGTGGCGCACCGCCGCGTGGGGCGATCGCTACGACCCGGCGCACGGGGCGACCCGGGCCGCCCGCCGACTCAACGCCGAGGTCCGCACGATCTCGCGCGTGATCGTCGCCCCGGCGTGGCGCGGGTTGGGCGTAGGCTCGCGCCTCGTGCGTGCGTACCTCGCGCGCCCCTGCACGCGCCGGACGGAAGCGCTCGCCGCGATGGGGCGGTTCAGTGCGCTCTTCGAGCACGCCGGGATGCGCCGGGTGATCGGCGTGCCGCCTCGGCGTGACGCGGCCCTGCGCGCGGCGTTGCGTCGCGCCGGCCTGCCCGCGTGGGCCTTCGCCGACGCCGCCCGGGCGCCCGCGCTCGCCCGGGCGCCCGGCGTGCGCGACGCCGTCCGTCGCTGGGCGCTGCGGGGCAAGGACACGCGGGGCGTGCTCGGGGCGTGCCCGGCGTGGGAACTGGCGGCGTGGGCGGCGCTGCGCCTCACGGCGCGCCCGGCGGTGTTCGTCCACGAGAGGGGGGGATGATGGCGAAGAAACGCAACGTCACCACGCGCGCGAAGGCGCCGACCGAGATCGAACCCCAGGGCGAAACGCCGCCAACGCCGAAGGTGAAACGCACGACCGCGCGCGCGACCAAGGCCAAGGCCAGGCGCAAGCCCGCGCGCACGACCAAGGCCAAGGCCAAGCCGACGCCCAAGCCCGATGCGTCCGACGCGCCGAGTTCGCTCCGCGACCAGTCCGAGTGGGCGCGTCCCGCGACGCCCGACGAGTTGCACCGCTGGGTGGCCGAGGTGCTGGGCGTGCGCGTGGCGCGCCGGGCCATCGTGCACGGGCACGACGCGCCGTTCGACTATCTCGCGCACGCGTTCTTCGCGGACAGTGCGGCCCCGGGTGGCGAGGGTGGCGAGGGCGGTGGAGTGGGTCCGGCGGATTGCGTGGTGTGGGCGAGCCGGGGGAGCGGGAAGACGATGCTCGGCGCGATCGCGACGCTGCTGGATCTTGTGTTCAAGCCGGGGATCGAGGTGCGGGTGCTGGGGGGCTCGCTGGAGCAGAGCCGCCGGATGTTCGCGCACCTGCGCCGCCTGCTGGACCCCGCGCGCAGCGCGGGGCTGGCGTCGCGCGTGGCGAAGGTGACGGAGCGCCGCCTGCGCCTGGACAACCAGTCCGAGGTCGAGGTACTCGCGCAGTCGCAGACGTCGGTGCGCGGGACGCGCGTCCACAAACTCCGCTGCGACGAGGTGGACCTGTTCGACCCCGAGGTGTGGGAGGCGGCCCAGCTGGTCACGCGCTCGGCCCGCCTGGGCGACGTGCTCGTCCGCGGAAGCGTCGAGTGCCTCAGCACCATGCACGTCCCCCACGGGATGATGCACCGCCTGGTGAGCGAGGCCCGGCGCGGCACGCGCCGCATGTTCCGCTGGGGCGTGGTGGACGTGCTCGAAGAGTGCGCGCCCCGTCACCTGTGCGAGCAGCCCGACGGCACGCGCTGCGACCTGTGGGAGGAGTGCGCCGGGCGGGCGAAGGGGCGGGGCGTGCACGCCGGGCACGTCCGCGTGGACGATGCGCTCGCGATGAAGCGGCGCGTGGGCAAGGCGACGTGGGAGAGCGAGATGCTGTGCCGTCGCCCGCGCCGGCGCGACGCGGTGGTGCCCGAGTTTGATCCCGGCGTGCACGTGCTGAAGTTCGAGCCGCCCGCGGGGGCGATGTTCGTCGCGGGGATGGACTTCGGGATGCGGGCGCCCACGGTCGTGCTGTGGGCGTGCGTGGACGAGTCGGGCGTGGTGTGGGTGCTCGACGAGCGCTCGGCGGCGGGGCAGGTGCTCGAGGCGCACGTGGAGGCGATGCGGCGCGGGCTGGCGCGCGAGGGGCGGGATAGCGAGCGGCGGGAGGGCGAGAAGCAGACGGGCTGGCCGCTGCCGGCGTGGGTGGGGATCGATCCGGCGGGCAGAGCGCGGAACGACCAGACGGGGCTGAGCGCGGCCCAAGTGCTGCTGAAGGCCGGGTTCGGGGTGCGCGCGGTGCGGAGGCCGCTGCGGGTGGGGCTGGAGTTGCTGCGGGCGCGCCTGGCGCCGGCGGTGGGCGGGCCGCGGCTGTTCGTGCACGAGCGGTGCGCGGTGCTGATCGCGTCGCTGGAGCGGTACCACTACCCGACGGACAACCCCGAGAGCGACGAGCCGGTGAAGGGGGAAGGGCACGACCACGCGGTCGATGCGCTGCGGTACCTGGTGCAGAACCTGGACGCGCCGGCGGTGTCGGCGACGTTCAACTACCTGAAGTAGGAGAAGACGGGGCCTGGAAAGGCCCGCCCCCGGAGGGAGGGACTGTGGAACTGTGCTTATCGGGGCGCGATGACGGGCGCGAGGTACTGCACGAAGAGGTAGGTGGCCAGCCCGAGCATGGCCATCCAGAAGCAGATCTGGATGGTCATGATGGCGACCTGGCGCGGGAGCATGGCGAGGTCGGGGACGCGGACGGCCTTGTACGCGAGGGAGAGGAGGAGCGCGAGGGGGACGATGAGCACGAACCAGAGTTCGTGGAGTTCGATGGGGTCGAGGAAGGGGCGGTAGGCGAGGAGGTGCATGGTGATCTCAGGCGGCGGGCGTGGCGGGCGTGGCGGCGGCGGGGGTGTTGGCGGGCGTGGCGGCTTTGCGTGGGGTGCGCGGGCCGGGGGCGGCGGCGTCGATGATGACGATGAGGTTGAGGAAGCCGGCGATGGTGGCGAAGAGGGTGCCGATCTCGTTCATCTTCCCGATGGACTTGCGGTTGGGGGGCGAGCCGGGGACGGCCATGCCGGTGGCGGGGTCGCGGCCTTCGTCGGGGAAGGCGGAGCGGAGGGCGCCGGTGGCGGGGTCGATGACCTTGAAGCGGGATTGGTGGAGGTGGTCGATGCCGAAGGCGACGGGGCCGACGAGCGCCTGGCCGTAGAACCAGATGCGGTCCTCGCGGGAATCGACGACGTCGATGCCGCCGATGAGGACGCCGCCGAAGAAGAGGCCGAGGATGCCGACGGCGATGCAGGCGCCGCGGGCGCGCTCACCGGCGAGGACGTGCCCCAGGCCGGGGAGGATGAGGGCACCGAGGAGGGCGAGGGGGCGGAAGGCGGCGTGGTTGGGAGTGGGCATGAGGAGGTGGGGAGGCGGTGGAGAACTGGTGGAGAAGTCGGGGGAGGGGGCGGATTGACTTGTACGGCGCGGGCTGTATCGTACCGCCACTTTGGGGCCGCCACTTGGGGAGGAGGGGGCCTTCGTGCGGATGCGCGGGGGCGAGGGAACCGAGAGCGAGCGGATCGCGGACAGAGGCGCGACGGGGTGGAGCGTGTGGGGTTGATCGCATCGCGGACGGAGTGACGGGCCGGGACGGCTCACAGACGCTGGGAAGGTGAACCATGGTGCAGACACTCGTGCAGGCGGCTGGTCGGGCGATTCTGGCGGACGAGGCGGGTGCGCGGCGGGCGACGGCCTGGGAGACGATCGACGCGCGGTGGGCGCGCGCGGAGACGGCTGGGGCCGGGGCGGTCGTGGGCGGGCTGCCGCTGCTGCTGGAGGAGGATGAGGACGAGGACTTTGATGACGATGAGGGCGTCTTTGGCGACGATGACGAGAGTGACGACGGTGAGGACTTTGAGGAGGAGGACGAGGACTTCCTCGACGACGACACCGACGACGACCTCGACGACGACGCCGACGGGGACGATGAGGACGACGAGGACGACGACGACTTCTAGTCCCGGCGGGAGTTCCCGGGGCTGAGGGGCGTTGTGCCTTGCCCGGGGAGCGACGCCATGAGCATGCAGGATCAGCGGTCCGAGGAGCGCCCGCCGGCGTTCGGCCTGCCCACGAGCCCGGAGGGGTGGGACGGGGTGGAACGGCGCGGGAAGCCCGGGGCGCGGCCGGCCCGGAACATGGAGGGGGAATCGCCCAGCGGGATGGAGCGTCGGCGCGGGCCGGGGCGCCGGCTGTCGGACTTTGCCCGGGCGGCCGAGGACGGGCACCTGACGAAGGAGCAGTTCCTGTTCCTGATGGCGATCGAGCAGTTCAAGCGGTCGAACGGGGTGTCGTTCCCGTCGTGGACGGACGTGCTGGAGGTGGTGCGCCTGCTGGGGTACCGCAAGACGATGGCGATGGAGGTCCGGCTGAGCAGCGCCGAGGACTGGCGGGAGAGCCCGGACGCGCCCAGCAATGTGCGGACGGACCGGCAGTGGGCCCGCCAGCGGGCGGCGGAGAAGGGCGAGGGGACGAAGGCGGCGTGAGGGACTGACGGGGCCTGGAAAGGCTCCGCCCCAGCAGGAAGGCATCGGGCAATAGGCATTGGGCATTGGGGGAGCGCCACGATTCGCGGCGTGACGCCGCTCATCGTGGGCATTGGCGGAGGAAGGGCTGGAAGCCGGGGCCTAGAAAGGCCCCCGCCCCAGAGCCTTGGAAGTGGTGAAGTGTGGAATTGCGTGGGGGATGGCTTCCCGGCGGCGGGGGGCGCGGTAGGCTGCGCCGGGGGGGCCGGACGCGTGTGCGTGGTGGCTGCACTGGGTGGTCAAGACAGGAGCGCGTCCCGATGGCGAAGTCACTCGAGGAGTTCAAGAAGTCGTTCGCGGACGTGAAGGCGCAGGTGACGGCGGCGCAGGAGGAGATCAAGAAGAACGCGAACGCGATCTCGCAGACGTCGGGCGTGATGCACGAGGGCGTGAAGGAGGTCGGGCTGCGGATCCAGGAGTTGAAGAACGCCGGGGACAAGGGGGCGAGCGTCGCGGACTTCATGTGGGACCCGCAGGTCAAGAGCATGATGGACTCGGTGAACAAGTACATGAAGCAGATCGAGGGGGAGTGCACGCGGATGGCCGGGCTGCACACGGGCTCGTTCAAGAAGACCAAGGACCTGTTCTGGGACACGAAGAAGGCGCTGAAGGCGGACATCGACGCGCGGAAGAAGGCGGTGTCGACGAAGCTGGGGACGGGGAACAAGTCGCTGCCGGACCTGGAGAAACTGCTCGCGGACATGAACGGGTTCACGGACGGGGCGTTCACGACGTTCGACGCGTTCGAGCCGGAGACGGCGGCGGAGCACAAGCGGCAGCTGGACGAGTGGCTGAAGGAAGAGGTGGGGAAGACGAAGGAGGCGGCGCTCTCGGCGTTCCAGAAGCAGATGGACGAGCAGGCGCTGAACACGCGCGTGCTGAACGGGAACGTGAGCAAGGCCAAGACGCTGCTGGCGTCGGTGCTCGCGGAGTGCAAGAAGGGCGAGGAGGCGCACAAGGCGAAGAAGACGCCCGCGCTGATGACGGCGAAACTGGAGGCCGAGAAGCACAACAAGGCGCTGAAGGAGCTGGCGGACAAGTACGAGCGGGCGCAGCAGGATCAGTGGATCATGTCGAACGCGCGGGCGTCGAAGGACAGCGGGGCGATCATGGCGGGGATGAAGTCGATCGTCGACACGCGGAACCAGGGGAAGGCGGCGTTCCTGAAACTGGCGGCGCTGAAGCTGTAGGGAAGAAGGCATTGGGCATTCGGCATTCGGCATTCGGCATTCGGCCGGGGCAGCAGCGAACGGCGGCGCGGGGCGCTGCGTAGAATGCGTGTTCGCGGCGAAGCGGCCGCGTCGGTGGTTGGTTTCTTTGACAACTGGGGCCGAACTGGATTCGACCGGGCAGGGAAGGCGCGGAGGCGGCGCGTCGAGGAGCATGCGGGCCTCGTAAAAAGCATGCACCACATTGATTGCTGAGCGCAACTACGCTCTCGCGGCCTAATACGCCGTGACGATCCTCGGGGGATGTTCGCTAACCTGGGGATCGACGACAGCGAACTGGCGGACATCCGCGCTGGCGGGGATGACACCGTGAGAAAACACCGTTGGCTGGTCCGAAACGCAGGGTGGTGGCGCCCGGCGTGAGGACGAGATCAAATCACCACCTACACGCGTAGATGTGCCGTGCTGACTGTCTCGGGACGGGGGTTCGATTCCCCCCGGCTCCATTTTTGAAGTGGCGGAGTGCTCAGGTGGCGGAGTGGCCGAGGGGCTGCGGTGGTTGGGGTGCGCGCGGGGTGCATGGGTGGAGGGCTTGCAGAGCGCCACGATTCGCGGCGTGACGCCGCTCATGGTGGGCATGGTGGTGAAGGGTGGGAAGCCGGGGCCTGGAAAGGCCCCGCCCCAGAGGATGGGAAGTGGGGAAGTGGTCGAGTGGCTGGGTGGCCGAGTGGCTGCGGTGGTTGGGGTGCGCGTGGGGTTTTGTGCGGCGTTGGGTGATGGTGTGCGGTAGACTGGGGCGGCAGGGGTGCAGGCAGGAGTCGCGCATGGGCCGCTCGATCGTCGCCGTGGTTGTCGCGTACGTCGTGATGGTCATTCTCACGATGGGCGTGTTCATGGGGATGTGGTTCGGTCTTGGGCCGGACGGGCTGTTGCAGCCGGGGAGTTTCAAGGGGAACCTGCTGATCACGATCGCGGCTCCGTCGATCACGGTGCTGGGCGGTCTGTTCGGCGGGTGGCTGTGCGCGCGGATCGGGCGCGGGGGGAGTGGGGGTGGTGGGGGGGGTGGCACGCGTGGGCGTGGGGCGGTGATGGCGTTGGCGGCGGTGGTGTTCGTGTTGGGGATGGGGATGGTGTACTTCACGCTGCAGAAGCCGTATCCGGCGGACCCGCGTCCGGAGGGGATGACGGTGCAGGAGATCATGGAGGTGGGACGCGAGCCGACGTGGATCGCGCTGTTCAACCCGACGGCGGGTGCCGCGGCGGTGCTGATCGTGGGGCTGGTGATGGCGAGTGGGCGGAAGGGGCAGTGAAGGGTGGGAAGACGGGGCCTGGAAAGGCCCCGCCCCAGAAGAGGAAGGCACTGGGCACTGGGCATTGGGCATTGGGCACTGGGCACTGGGCACTGGGCATTGGGCATTGGGCACTGGGCACTGGGCATTGGGCATTGGGCATTGGGGGCAGCGCCACGATTCGCGGCAGGGCCGCTCATCGGGGCATTCAGAGGATGGCAGAGTGGCAGAGTGATCCAGTGGCGGAGGGGGAGTGAAGGGTGGGAAGACGGGGCCTGGAAAGGCCCCGCCCCAGAAGAGGAAGGCACTGGGCACTGGGCATTGGGCATTGGGCACTGGGCACTGGGCACTGGGCATTGGGCATTGGGCACTGGGCACTGGGCATTGGGCATTGGGCATTGGGGGCAGCGCCACGATTCGCGGCAGGGCCGCTCATCGGGGCATTCAGAGGATGGCAGAGTGGCAGAGTGATCCAGTGGCGGAGGGGGAGTGAAGGGTGGGAAGACGGGGCCTGGAAAGGCCCCGCCCCAGAAGAGGAAGGCACTGGGCACTGGGCACTGGGCACTGGGGGCAGCGCCACGATTCGCGGCAGGGCCGCTCATCGTGGGCATTCAGAGGATGGCAGACTGGCAGAGTGATCCAGTGGCGGAGGGGGAGTGAAGGGTGGGAAGTCGGGGCCTGGAAAGGCCCCGCCCCAGAGGATGGGAACCGGGGCGCGGCGGGGTGGTCTAAGGAAGGTGGGATGGTCGAGGATGGTGGTTGGACCGAGGATGGTGGGGCGGTCGTGGGGTGATGCGTGGCGGGTGCGCATGGGAGGCATGGCGATGCGACGAGAGACGCTGGCGGCGGTCGGGCTGGTGATGGCGGGCGTGGTGGGTGTGGTGGGGGTGGGCGGCGAGGCGTATGCGCAGGGGCGGACGCCGTCGAGCACGCCCGCGGCGCGGCCCGGCCAGCCCGCGCGGACGCCGGCGAACCAGCCGGTGCGGCCCGGGGTGCGGAAGGACGCGAAGGCGGTGCTGAACGAGGCGCGGGCCGCGATCGGCGCGGTGCAGGCGCTGTCGTACGAGGCGAAGGTGACGGGTGCTCCCGGCGCGCCGACGTACGAGGCGGTGGTGTCGGCGAAGCGGGCCGAGGTGGGCGGGTGGTTGCTGTACACGAAGGGCACGGCGACGGCGACGGCGGCCGCGGGCGGTGAGGCGGGCGCGGCACGGGCGTTCGAGATCGGGTACGACGCGGCGAACGCGCGATCGGTGCGAGAGGATGAGCGGGTGGTGTACGAGAAGACGGTGCTGGAGTGGGAGGACCTGGAGACGTTCCTGGGGACGCAGGGGGCCAGGCCGGTGGTGGCGTGGGAGGTGATGGGCGAGGTGGTGCTGGAGAAGGGGGCGGACAAGGCGGTGTTCGAGGGGCAGGAGACGATCGGGGGCGAGGTGTGCGACGTGGTGTTCGTGCCGGACGCGGAGGCGGCGGGGCAGGCGCCGGTCGCGCCGGGACGGACGGGCCAACAGCCGAGTCAGCAGCCGGGACGGCAGGCGCCGCAGACGAACAGGCCGGGGACTGGACCTGGGACTGGGCAGTCGCCGGCGGCGGATGAGGCGAAGGGTGTGCGGTACGCGTTCGCGGTGAGTGATCGCCTGCCGCGGCGGATCGAGCGGGTGGGGATGGCGGGAGGCACGCAGCGGCTGGAGATGACGAAGGTGGCGAAGGACGGCGCGTCGGTGGCGGGGGTGTATGCGCTGCCGATCCCGTCGGGGTATCGGATTCGCGATCCGGACGCGGCGCGGGCGCGTGACGGCGGGCCGGGGCCGCGGCGGATATTGGGGGATCCGGAGAATCGCCAGTCGCGGCCGATGGGCCCGCTGGCGGTGGGGGCGGAAGCGCCGGCGTTTGACCTGAAGGACGCGAGCGGGAAGTCGGTGAAGTTGGCGGACTTCGCGGGGCAGGTGGTGGTGCTGGACTTCTGGGGGACGTGGTGCGGGTGGTGCGTGAAGGCGATGCCGATGATCGAGAAGGTGCACCAGAGGTACAAGGACAAGGGCGTGGTGATCATCGGGATGAACACGGAGAACGACCCGCGGGCCGACCCGGCGGGGTTCATGCGCCGGAACAAGTACACGTACCGGCTGGCGCTGAACGCGGAGAAAGTAACACGGGAGTACCAGGTGACGGGGTACCCGCTGCTGTATGTCGTGGGGAAGGACGGGAAGATCGCGGCGGTGGAGGTCGGGTACAGCGACACGCTGGATGCGAAGTTGAGCGAGGTGATCGATCGGCTGCTGAAGGAGTAAGGAAGGCGCGGGGATGAGGGGGAGTGGAAGAAGACGGGGCCTGGAAAGGCCCCGCCCCAGAGGAAGAAGGCACTGGGGATTGGGCATTGGGCACTGGGGAGTGGGGAGTGCCGGGCTACCCGAGGGCGGGCTACTGAAGAGGGTGACGCGCGTGTTGGTGCGGAGTCGGTAGGCTGTGCGGATGGTTGCGGGCGGGTGGCTACGGCGGCGGTGGGTGGCGGCGGGGGTGTACCTCGGCGTGGTGGCGCTGGGGGGGTACCTGCTGGGCATGCCGTTCATGTGGCATCTGGAGGGGGGCGTCGGGCTGCGCGAGACGTTCGGCGCGCCGTCGCTGGCGTTCGCGGCGGTGTACGTGGGGCTGCACGTGGTGTTTTTGTGGCCGATCCGCAGGCCCGGGGCGGCGGCGGGCGGGCGGTCGCTGTTCGTGAGTTTGTGCGTGGCGGGGCTATTGGTGGGGCTGCTGGCGGCGGGGCTGGTGTTGGCGGTGGGTCATGCGGTGATCGTGACGGCGGACCTGGAGGTGCCGGGGAACGAGCGGATGGTGTGGGGGAGCGTGGGGGCGATGCTGGCGGGGTGGGTGGTGAGCACGCCGCTGCTGGTAGCGTTCACGCGGCGCGGGCGTGCGGAGGACGTGCTGCGGCGGGTGTCGTCGCGGCTGTTCGTGGGGACGATCGTGGAGGCGGCGGCGATCATCCCGCTGGACGTGCTGGTGCGTCGGCGGGAGGACTGCGTGTGCTCGACGGGGACGTATCTGGGGCTCACGCTGTGCGGGGCGGTGGGGCTGTTTGTGCTGGGGCCGGCGGTGCTGCTGCCGCTGCTGGCGAAGCGGCGGCGGCGGTGGTACGCGGGTCGGTGCGAGGTGTGCGGGTATGACATGACGCGGACGGCGGGGCTGGATCGGTGCCCGGAGTGCGGGAGCGGGTGGCGTCCGGCGCGGGGGAGTGCGGGGGCGTGAGCGAGCCCCAGGCGACGGGGTCGAGGGCGTGCTGGTGGAGGTGGTCGAGGTAGCGGGCGGCGTCGAGTTCGAAGGCGCCGAACTGTTCGAGGTGGGGGTTGGCGAGTTGGGAGTCGAGGAGGGTGAAGCCGCGGGCGCGGAGATGGTGGACGAGGGCGACGAGGCAGACCTTGCTGGCGTCGGTGCCGCCGAGGTCGGGGCGGGAGAACATGGACTCGCCGCAGAAGACCGAGCCGATGCGTACGCCGTAGAGCCCGCCGACGAGGGCGGGGGGGGCGTGGGGGACGGGGGCGGAGGGGCCTGGGATCCAGGCTTCGACGCTGTGGGCGTGCCCGGCGCGGTGGAGGAGGTCGAAGGCGCCGACGATGTCGGGGCTGAGCCAGGTGTCGGGGCGCTGGGGGGTGGGCTCGGCGCAGGCGCGGATGACGCGGTGGAAGGCGCGGTCGGCGGTGACGCGGAAGCGGCCCTGGCGGAGGCGGGCGCGGAGCGAGCGCGGGACGCGGAAGCGGTCGTCGAGGGGGAGGATGGCGCGGCGGCGGGGCTGTACCCAGCGGACGGTGTCGGCGTCGTGCATCGGGAACCAGCCCTGGCGGTACATGGCGAGGACGGATTCGACGAGCGCGCGCTGGGGCGGGGTGAGCGGGGGCGGCGGAGGTTGTGGGGTGACGGAGGGCATGCGGGCGGTGCGGGGGGTGGGGAGGTCAGTATGACGGACGTGCGGGAGATCGCGCGGGGGTACGTGTTCGTGACGGCGTGGCCCAAGGAAAAGGGCGACGCGGCGATGGCGGGGCTGCTGGCGCGGGTGTTCGGGCTGGGGTCGTTCGAGGCGGTGGCGGCGTCGTCGCGGGCGGCGCCGACGCTGGTGTTCCGCGGGGATGTGGGGGCGTGCGAGGCAGGGGTGCGGGCTCTGGTGGAGGCGGGGGTCGGGGTGATCGGGATGCGACGCGAGGACCTGCGGGCGCGGGTCGAGCCGGTCCTGCTGCGCGCGCTGCGACCGGCGCTGGGCGCGCCCGAACCCATGTACCTGGGCGAGGTGGCGCGGGTTGCGGCGGCGGAGCCGGTGGTGATCCGGGCGCGGGACATCCGCCTGCTGGTGCGCGGTCGGACGCGGGCGGCGGGGGGTGAGGTGGTGGACACGACGATGCCGGGGAGCATGGGGCGGATGCTGCGGGCGCGGGTCGAGCCGATGTCGCAACTGCCCTATCCGGAGCAGGAGGTGGTGCGTGGGCGGACGGCGACGTTCGTGGAGGTGCTGGACCTGCACCTGCGGGACGGATCGCAGTACCGGTGCGATGGGTCGGTGTTCCGGTTTCGGGAGACGCTGGGCGATGGCCGCGGGCTGTCGGACAAGGACAACGCCGATCGGCTGGCGCTGCGGCTCGGGGAGGAATCGCCCCGGGCGATGATCGACACGGGGTTCGAGGACGCGACGTGGACCACGGCGCTGCTGGCGGACTGCATGTCGCTGCGGGCGTCGCGCGGCGGGACGGATCGGCGCGGGATGCTCGCGTTCGCGATCTACTCGGCGGTGCTGGGCGCTGTGCGGGCGGTGGCGCGCGGGAAGCGGGCGGCGTGGGCGTAGACGGGTGAAAATGGCGGGGCGGGAATCGGAAGAGGTGTGCTGCGGGCGAGGGGTGGGGGTTTGCCCGGTGGGAGGTGGTGATGAATGTCACGGAGTTGCTGCGTGAGGTGCTGCGGGATCGGGACGTGCTGGTCCCGCTGCTGATCTTCGGGGGCATCGTGCTCGTGGTGCTGATCCGCTCGGTGACGGGGGTGATCGCGGCGACGGCGCGCGAACGGACGCGGCGCGAGATCGCGGCGTACATCGCGGAAGGGACCATGACACCCGAGCAGGGCGAGCGATTGATGAAGGCGGGCGGGAAGACCTCGTGCTGAGGGAGGCGCCATGGGCTCGATGAGCATGATCGTGATCGTGGGCGCGGGGGTGGCGGTGGTGGTTGTACTGGTGATCGTGGTGCTGCTGATGCTGGGGAAGAAGAAGTAGGTAGGCACTGGGCTCTGGGCATTCGTGATGAAGTACGGGCGCAGAAAAACGCCCCGGGCGCGAGGCCCGGGGCGGGTATGTTTTTTGGGGGTGTTCCGGGGCCTGGAAAGGCCCCGCCCCATCAAGCCAGGGCCATCAATGCCCTGTGCTGTCAGGTCGATTACGGGCAGGGCGAGCCGGCGACGACCTGGGCGAGGGCGTCGATGTCGTCCTGGTCGACGTTGCCGTCGCCGTTGAAGTCGGGGTCGAGGTTCGAGCAGGAGGGGTCGCCGGCGACGACCTGGGCGAGGCAGGCGATGTCGTCCTGGTCGACGTTGCCGTCCTGGTTGAAGTCGGGCTCGCAGTTGGAGCCGCCGCCGGGCGTGCCGCCGGTGAAGATGTCGGCGCCGATGGTGAAGCTGGAGCCGGAGAGTCCGCGGACGTGGAAGCGTTCGCCGCCGGGGAATCCGACGATGTTGGCGGTGTTGAAGAGGGCGCAGGCCATGTAGTAGGTGCCGGCGGGGAGGACGCCGTTGGCGCCGCTGTAGACGGAGACGGCGGGCGGGTAGGTGCGTGGGCCGGAGCCGGCGCCGAAGGAGAACATGGGGAGGGCGGCGTCGCCCTCGTCGTCGGAGTACTCGACGAGGTTGCCGTTGGCGTCGAAGATGTAGGCGACGGCATCGGCGACGGCGGTGGAGAGGCGGGCGAAGTCGATGTCGAGGAAGGAATCACCGGTGCCGGCGTTGCCGGAGACTTCGAAGACGGACCAGAGGACGCCGCGGAGGCCTGTGCCGACGGCGACGCCGGTGCGGAGGTCGGGGAAGGTGATGGGCCCGCTGGGAGCGATGAGGGAGTAGTTGACGTGGTTGATGAGGGGGGTGACGGAGGGGGCGAGGGGCGAGCCGTTGACGTTGGTGGCGAAGTTCAGGGTGTAGGCGCCGCCGACGGGCCCGCTGTTGACGGTGTACCCGTCGCCGAAGGTGGAGCCGGCGGGTGCGACGGCGAGGTAGTAGGTGCCGCCGACGAGTTGGCCGTGGCGGCCGTCGTACTGGAGGCCGTCACCGACGGCGGCGCGGCGGCCGACGCCGAAGGAGAGTTGGGCGTTGGTGGCGCTGCCCGAGTCGGCGTCGAAGGCGACGATCTGGCCTTCGCTGTTGAAGATGGCGAGGCTGACGTCGGCGGCGCTGCCCTCGGTGTCGGCGTCGAAGAACTGGAGCAGGCCGTCCTCGGCGCCGGAGACGAGGCAGACCTCGTACCAGGCGACGCCCGCGCCGGCGACGGAGCCGGAGTTCGTGTAGCCGCTATCGGCGATGCAGCCGGCGTTGGTGCGGGGTGAGGGCGGGGGCGGCGGGGGGATGTCGCCGCGGACGCGGAACATGTAGCCGGCGGAGCGGGTGGGTGTGCCGAGGTTGTAGATGCGTCGTTCGATGGTCGCGCCGGCCGCCGGAGCGCCGGTGAAGGTGCCGTTGTTGTCGGCGTCGAAGCCCATATCGAGGGTCGTGCTGCCGATCGTGGCGGGGTTGGCCGGCGCGGCGAGGTCGGAGTTGGTCGCGACCACCCAGCGGAAGTTGTCGGTCGTGAGGTAGGTGGTGGTGCCGGGCTCGTAGATGCTGGCCTGGAGCCAGAACCCGTCGTCGGGGATGCTGATGGTCGAGGTCAGGGTGGTGGTGAACTGGTTGCCGGTGGCCCCGCCGGTCGGGGTGCCCTGGTTGGTGAGGGCGATGGTGATGTCGGCGATCGGGGTCGCGCCGGGGTTGATCATGACCGCGCCGGGCGCGGTGAATCCGGCGAAGTTGACGTCGTCCTTGTCCCAGAACTTGAAGTTGACGTCGCAGGCGTAGGGCCCGCCGGCGGCGCGCCGGATGCCCCAGGAGATCTGGTCGATCACGCGCGCGGGCGAGTTGGCCCACGGCCCGGGGACGAAGGAGACGTCTTCGAGGAGGTGCTTCCAGTTGGCGACGCTGCCCCAGCGGGTGGGCGTCTGGCCGAAGGTCTGGCTGAGGTTGTCGTAGACGAAGCCGAGTGCGCGGGTGGAGTAGCCGGCGGGCGCGCCGAGGTGGATGACCTCTTCGGCCTCGGTGGCGGGCTCGAGGACCTGGACCTGGGCCAGGCAGGGCGCCGCGAATCCGGCGACCAACGACAGAAGCAGGCTACGGGACATCGGCTACCTCCTTGCGGAATACGCGAGAACGGCGCACCCCACACGTGTGCGGCGCGTCGCTCAAGATACCGCAAGGATGCAGCCCGTCAAGGGTTCCTTCGGGTAGTGCGTTACTTCCGATGGGCGCGGGCGGCCCGGCCGGGTGTCTGTTTGTTCGATCTTTGACCGGTGAAACTACGGGCACGAGGCGCCGCCGACGACCTGGGCGAGGGCGTCGAGGTCGTCCTGGTCGACGTTGCCGTCCTGGTTGAAGTCGGGGTCGCGGTCGGAGCAGGAGGGGTCGCCGGCGATGACCTGGGCGAGGCAGGCGATGTCGTCCTGGTCGACGTTGCCGTCCTGGTTGAAGTCGGGGTCGCAGGGGCAGCCGGCGAAGGAGAGGGTGGCGGGTTCGGTGGTGACGGAGAGGCAGCCGGAGGTGATGACGCAGTCGTAGGTGGCGATGTCGGCGATGGTGATGGGGGTGAAGTTGAGGATGCCGGTGGTGGCGCCGGCGATGGGCGTGCCGTTGCGGCGCCACTGGAAGGTGCGGGTGGTGTTGCCGGAGGCGGCGACGGAGAGGGTGAAGTTGGAGTTGGGGCAGGCGCCGGCGAAGGAGGGCTGCTGGGCGATGGAGATGGTGGGGACGGTGCCGCAGTTGGGGCGGGAGTCGAGGTAGGAGCGGATGGCGGCGGAGGGCTGGGGCCCGAACTCCATGCGGAGGTTGCTCATGCCCCCGGGGCAGAGGTGGCAGTAGGACATGATGGTGCCCTGGTTGGCCTGGGCGACGGAGCAGTCCTGGGGGAGCGGGGGGTTGAGGTAGCCGTTGCCGCAGCCGTCGACGGGGGGGTTGAAGGAGTTGGGGTCGTGGGTGTGGCCCGAGCCGTAGTTGTGACCGGCTTCGTGGGAGGTGACCATGATGTCCCAGTTCTGGTGGCTGTTGTTGACGAGGGGGTAGGGGAAGAAGCCGTTGATGTTGGCGGAGACGGCGTAGGCGTTGGAGGTGCAGACCTGGCGGAGGTAGGCGACCCCGCCCCCGAGGGCGCGTCCGCTGAAGAGGTGGGCGGAGGTGCGGCTGACGCTCTGCATGTTGTTCTGCCAGTAGGAGCGGAACTGGGTGAGTTGGGCGCCGGTGCTGGTGGCGTCGTAGGGGCTGGGGGTGATCCAGACGCGGAGGAAGGGGACCTGGATGGCGATGTTGATGTCGCGTTCGTAGATCTCGGTCATGGCGGCCATGATGGTTGCGGCGTAGACGGCGGAGGCGGCGTCGTTGCCCCCGAAGCGGACGGTGGTGAACTCGGTGTCGGTGTCGATGGCCATGCGATGGATGCGGCAGACGCCGGTGCGTTCGGCGTAGGGCCCGGTGGGCTCGGGGTGCTCGTCGCCCGGGGCGAGGAGGATGCCGTCGCAGAGGGGGTTGGCGAGGGAGATGCCCGCGGCGATGGGGGCGTGGGTGTCGTAGAAGAGGATGGGCCCGTCGCCGGCGGGGCCGTTGGAGAGGATGAGGGTGCGTCCTTCGAGGGAGAAGACGCCGTTGGTGGCGAGGGGGCTGAGGGCGAGGAAGACGCGGGAGTGGTCGGCGCCGGCGATGGAGCCGGAGAAGAACTGGGCGTCGGGGAGGGGCTGCTCGACCTCGCCGGCGTGGGAGGCGAAGACGACGCGGGCGTCGTCGGTGAAGACGTGGATGCGTCGGAGGTCGAGGGTGGCGCGGGAGCCGTCGGGCATGGGGAAGTCGGCGAGGGCGAGGTGGTTGAACGCGCGGAGGGCCTCGTAGCGGTCGAGGTCGAGGGTGAGACCCTGGGCGCCCATGCGGGCGGGGCCTTCGGCGACGAGGGGTGAGGGGAGGCCTTGGGCGTTGGCTCCGGCGGCGCAGGTGAGGGCGGCGAACGCGGCGAGCAGGATTGCGGGCTTGGTCATGCGATCCCCCCTGGTTGCTGCGGGCTGGGCCGAATCACGGATGGGGTTCGGCGGGCAGGAATCTATCGAATAGGCAGCGGACGTGCTGCGGGCGCGCAGCCACACACGAGGGCGATACGCCCGTTTGGGCGAGTTGTTGCGTGGACTCCGCTGGCATGCGGGGGCAATGTGAAGACTCTGGTAGAAGCCGCAGAAGTGCCCGGGGCGTGAGTGGGGGTGTGAGTGGGGGTTCTCGGGCGTCGCTGATCCCCTGTGAGGCACACGCCGGGCGGACCGCCCCAGGGTGGAGCGGGAGGCCCGGGCGACAGGGAAAGGGGCCTGCGATGAAGACTTCCGCGCGATATCTGGTGGCGGCGATGGGTTGGGGCCTGGCGGCGGCAACTATCGCGGTGGCCGGGCCGCCGGGGGATTACGGCGACGCGCCCGTGGGCGACAACGGGCAGGGGGTGATGGCGTACCCGGGGGTGGTGGCGCGTTGGGCGACGCGGTTCGCGCACACGAGCACGGTGTTCAGCCCGCAGCACGCGCACGGGGCGTGGGTGAATCCGCCGACGACGGCGTACCTGGGGACGATTCCGCCGGTGACGCGGGTGGAGAGCGCGATGGACCCGACGCTCCCCGAGAATGACTGCGTGCCGGTGATCATCTTCGAGGACCCGGGCGGGGTGGTGGGGGTGAACCCGCTGGCGGAGATCGAGGTGACGGTGACGACGACGCCGGTGCACACCCCGCAGGCGCCGGTGTACCTGAACATCTGGATCGATCAGAACCGGGACGGGCAGTGGAAAGACGGGTACCTGGTGGCCACGCCGCTGATCGCGTGGAACCTGGAGGCGGTGGCCCAGGACATGCCGGTGGTGCTGCCGGCGGGGACGACGGCGCGGGTGAACGTGGGGCCGATCCGGCTGGAGAACCCGCTGGCGAGCGTGTGGGTGCGGGTGATGGTGACGGACCGACCGATCGCGGGGGCGTTCCGCGGGCCGGCGGGGACGCCGCAGTTTTTTTGGGATTCGACGGTGAACGCGGCGCATCCGTTCGCGGGGGAGATCGAGGACCATCTGTTGTCGAATCAGCCCGGCGTGATGGGGAATCCCGCGGCGCCGGGGGTCTACCGGCGGTCGCAGGTGCTGGGCGGCGGTGGTGGGGGCGGGGGAAATCCGAAGCCGGCCTGCGATGTGCGGTATGCCGGGCCTTGGGTGGTGGCGACGCCCGAATGCCCGCCCGGGCCGGCGGTGCTGGTGCCGCTGCAGTACCGCTCGACGGAGCGGAACGGCGGGTGCGGGCTGAACCCGGCGTTGTGGAGCATGTACGGGCTGAAGCGGATCGTGGGGGCCCCGGCGCCGGTGGTGAACGTGAACGCGTTGCCGCCGGGCTCGGTGGCGGGGGCGGTGACGCTGCCCTGCCTGGGCGCGGGGTTCGCGCTGCCCAACCCGATCGTGGGCGAGGGCCCGCTGATGGACAGCGCGTCGGTGCCGGTGGCCGGGCTGACGGCGGGCGGGGTGGTGCTGGACGCGTGCTACCCGCCGGCGAAGCGGCGTCGGGTGTACCGGGCGTTCTTCCATACGTACACGTGCGGGAGCGTGCACGCGACGCGGACGGTGTTCGGCTGGCCCGCGGCGGGCGTGACGCTGGCGTCGGCGGTGGTGGCGGGGCCCGGGCAGGACGCGGAGTACTGCGACTTCGAGGCGGGCGGGTTGGTGGAGTCGTTCCTGGACCCGGAGGAGTTGCGGACGTTCCCTGATCCGGACTTCCTGGCGTACGAGTTCGTGCTGCCGAGCCCGACGGGGTCGTTCGCGGGGTTGAACTTTGACGACTTTGTGAGCCCGCCGGCGGCGCTGCAGTTGCGGACCGCCGGGTACCGCGTGATGCCGGCGATTCCCGAGGGGCGTGAGGCGGCGCGGGTGTCGATGGCGCACCGCGGGAGCGAGGCGATGGTGACGCTGACGGCGGAGGACGGCGTGACGTTCACGGCGGTGCTGCCGCCGACGGGGGATTGGCAGGCGTGGACGCTGGACCTGCCGGCGGAGTTCCGGTTGATGGTGCTGGAGGTCTTTGCGCCGGGGTCGATGCGGATCGACGAGGTGACGATCGGCCTGCGGCTGCCGGCGGAGGGTGGCGTGCCGTGCGATGCGGACTTCAACGGGGACGGGAACGTGGACCAGGACGACATCGCGTGCCTGGTGCAGATGGTGGCGGGTGACTTCTCGTGCTCGGATCGCGACGCGGACTTCAATGGGGACGGGAACGTGGACCAGGACGACGTGGCGGCCCTGCAGCAGGTGGTGGGCGGGGCGCCGTGCCCGTAGGGGGGAGAATCGGCCCCCCGGGCCGAGAACGGAGGGAACACGGGCGGACGGGCGGAGGGGCCCGTCCGTTCGTGCTTTTGGGGGTCGTGCCGGGGTATGTACGGGGAGAATCGCGAAGTCTGGGCTTGCAGTTTGGTGCGGAGTCGATATACCACTCGTTCGGAATCGTGCGGGGAACGTGCGGTATGGGTGCGCCCCGGTGCCACGTTGGTGGGGGGGCGTGCGGTCGTTGGCGTAGTTCGGGCGAGTATGTTCGGATCGCTCATGTGTGAGAGGTGATGCGGGTTGATGTTGGCGTGGGGGCGACTCCGAAGGCCACGCGCGGGCGTGGAGAAAGGCCGGGATCAGATGCAGGGCATTCAGGGCGTGTGGCGGTATGTGCATGGCGCGGTCGGGCTGATGAGCGGGCTGTCGGCGGCGGGGCTGCTGGCGCTGTCGGGGCAGGCGTTCGCGAGCGGAGGGATGGGCGCGAGCGGGGGCGGGAGGCCCGCGCCGGCGGCGGAGCCGGAGTTCCTGGGGGATCACACCCCGGACGAGCACCTGCACGGGATGCCCTTGTACGACGTGCGGCAGCGGCAGAACGAACTGCCGACGGCGGCGGTGGAGGCGACGCTGGCGGCGTATCGCGCGACGGACGCGTGGCGTCGGCGGCAGGCGGCGCTGGAGGACATGAGCAAGCGCGTGCCGCTGCTGCGGTGGGACGATGATCACCTGTTCGGGACGGTGCACTTCCTGCGGTCGACGGCGGCGTTCCTGACGGGCCCGAGCCCGGACGCGCCGCTGGAGGTGGTGCGCCGGTTCCTGCTGGACAACCGGGACATCTTCGAGTTGTCGGCGAAGGACGTGGACGGGGCGCTCGTGACGCGGGACTTCTCGACGCACGGCGGGCTGATGCACCACGTGACGCTGCAGCAGGCGATCGGCGGGGTCCCGGTCTACGGGAACATGCTGCGGGCGAACGTGACGGGCCGCGGGGAGATGATCAACGCGGGCGGGTCGATCGTGCCCGAGCCCGTCGGCGGGTGGAAGATCCCCGCGTCGCGGCTGTCGGCGGGGGACGCGCTGCGGATCGCGGCGCGGAACGCCGGGATTTATGTGAGCAGCGGCGCGACGGCGGGCGAGTCGTCGGGCGTGAGCGAGAAGACGGCGTGGCAGGTGGGCGCCGAGTTTGATTCGTGGACGCCGGTGACGACGGAACGGGTGTACTTCGCGCTGTCGCGCGAGGAGATGCGTCCGGCGTACCACGTGGTGATCCCGACCAAGGGCGTGGGGCATACGTACGACGTGATCGTGGACGCGTCGAGCGGGGACGTGCTGTGGCGGCACAACTGGCTGTGCAACGAGACGACGCAGCCGGTGACGTACCGGGTGTACACGTCGGACAGCCCGGCCCCGGGCACGCCGGGCCCGAGCACGCCGAACGGGTGGCAGGCGCCGTTCGTCCCGCGGCAGTTGATCACGGTGCAGCCCACGCAGATCGCGCCGTTCTCGCCCGACGGGTGGATCCCCGACGGCGGGAGCACGACGACGGGGAACAACGTGGACGCGTACCTGGACCGGGACGGCTCGGCGAACGTGCCGGACCCGAACGGGCGGCCGATCAGCGTGTCGCGGTTCTTTGACCTGCCGATCGCGACGGACGCGAACCACGTGATCACGGGCTCGCCCCTGGATTATTCGATGGCGACGGTGGTGCAGGGGTTCTACATGGCGAACCTGTACCACGACCAGGTGTACGCGATGGGCTTCGACGAGCCGGCGGGCAACTACCAGCTGGACAACTTCGGTCGTGGCGGGGTGCAGGGCGACTACGTGCGGATGGAGATGCAGGACGGCTCGGGCACGAACAACGCGAACTGGTCGAGTTCGACGGACGGCTCGACGGCGCGGTGCCAGATGTACCTGTGGACGGCGCCGACGCCGCAGCGGGACGGGGGGCTGGACAACGACATCATCATCCACGAGCTGACGCACGGGCTGTCGATCCGCCTGCACCAGGCGACGCTGACGGGGACGCAGGCGCGGTCGATGGGCGAGGGGTGGAGCGACTTCTACGGGACCTGCCTGACGGCGGAGTCGTCGGACAACCTGTTCGGGACGTACGCGACGGGCGCGTTCGCGACCCTCCAACTCTGGGCGGGGAACCTGACGAACAACTATTACTACGGGATCCGGCGGTACCCGCACTCGGCGGACTTCACGAAAAACCCCCATACGCTGCGGAACATCTCGTCCCCGGTCTTCCCGGACGCGACGGTGCCGCGGAACACGGGCCCGGGGACGAGCACGACCTCGGTGCACAACAACGGCGAGGTGTGGTGCACGACGCTGATCACGATCCGCCACCTGATCTCGCTGGACACCGGGTTCGCGGCGAACCAGACGATCATGCAACTGGTGCTGGACGGGATGAAGCTGGCGCCGGCGAACCCGAACTACCTGCAGGAGCGTGACGCGATTCTGCAGGGCGACCTGGTGCGGTACGGCGGGGCGAACGCGTTCCGCCTGTGGCAGGGGTTCGCGTCGCGAGGGATGGGCTTCTCGGCGACGAGCCCGACGGGCGGGTCGACGGCGGGCGTGGTCGAGGCGTTCGACACGCCGACGACGGTGCAGTTCGCGTATCCCGACGGGCTGCCGACGCAGTTGCTGCCCGGGGTGCCGACGTCGGTGCGCGTGCAGATGACGCCGCAGTTCCTGACGCTGACCCCCGGGACGCAGCAGTTGTTCTACCGCACGATCGCCGGCGGGGCGTACACGGCGGTGCCGATGACGAGCACCGGGACCAACGAGTTCACGGGGTTGATCCCCGGGCAGGTGTGCTTCGACACCGTGGAGTTCTACGTGTCGACGGGGACGAGCGTGGGCGCGCTGCGCGACCCGCCGACGGCGCCCGGATTGGGGTATCGGACGCTGGTGTTCAGCGGGACGATCGTGCCCTTCGAGGACGACATGGAGATCGACCGGGGGTGGATCGTCGGGCCGAACACCGCGACGACGGGCATCTGGGGGCGCATGGACCCGGAGGGCACGACGGCGCAGCCCGAGGACGACACGACGCCCGCGCCGGGCGTGAACTGCTGGGTGACGGACGGTCGCGCGGGAACGGCGGTGGGGACGTACGACGTGGACGGCGGGTACACGTACCTGACGAGCCCGATGTTCGACCTGTCGGCGCCCGGGGACTACCAGATCGAGTACATGCGGTGGTACCACAACAACACGAGCACGGTGTACAACGATCCGTGGCTGGTGGAGATCTCGAACAACAACGGCGCGTCGTGGGTGACGTTCGAGTTCATCCCGATCGGAGCGCCGGTGCAGAACCAGTGGACCAAGGTCTCGCGCCAGTTCTCGACGATCGGCATCCCCGGGACGAGCCAGATGCGGATGCGGTTCAAGGCGGACGACCAGGGGACGGCGAGCATCGTCGAGGCGGCGATCGACGATCTCAAGGTCTTCCGGTACGTCTGCACGCCGCCCCCGGTCGGGTGCGACCCGGACTTCAACGGCGACGGGAGCGTGGACCAGGACGACATCGCGTGCCTGGCGCAGGTCGTCGCGGGGAACGCGTCGTGCTCGAACCTGAACCCGGACTTCAACCGGGACGGGAACGTCGATCAGGACGACATCGACGCGCTGGCGCAGGTGGTCGGCGGCGCGCCCTGCCCGTGAGGACGGGAAGGCACTGGGCACTGGGCATCAGGCGCCAGTGAAGAAACGGGTTGGATCTTGGTGAATCTCACACGCCCCGGTGGAAACCACCGGGGCGTGGTTCATTTCTGGGGTGCGTGGGCGGAGTTGCGCGGGGATTACCGGACGGGCGGAAGATGGTCTTGACGCCCGGGGTGGGGGTGGTAGCCTGCCGGTTCGATGATGGTGGCGGCGAACGCGGTATCGGGCCGCGGCGCGGCGATCGCACATTCTTTTTGAGAGCCGAGGGCGACCCATGCGACTGTGGAACCTGCTTCTGGCGTTGGTGCTGGTGTTGGCGTGGTCGTCGCGAGCGGCGGGGCAGGCGGAATCGCCGGACGGGGCCTTCGTGCTGCTGAAGGAGGTGCCGGCGGCGGTGGTGGCGGGTCGGGCGAACGTGCGGCCCGAGGCGTACCAGGCGGTGCGGGTGGAGTGGGGGAAGTTGCGGGCGACGCTGGACCAGATGCCGCTGGAGGACACGGGCGTGGCGTGGCGCGAGATGGTGCTGCCCCGGCCGGACGGGCGGTGGATGCGGTTCGCGGTGGCGGAATCGCCGGTGATGGAGCCGGGGCTGGCGGCGGAGTTCCCGGACATCCGGACGTTCCTGGGGCAGGGTGTGGACGAGCGGAGCGCGACGGTGCGTTTTGACTACACGCCCCACGGGTTCCATGCGCAGGTGTTCACGGAGGAGGGCTCGTTCTACATCGATCCGTACACGATGGGCGAGACGCTGCACGTGACGAGTTACTGGAAGCGTGACCTGCGCCGTCCGATGCGCGGATGGACGTGCACGGTGCTGGACGAGGGGCTGCCCGGCCCGGCGGAGGGCGGGTACACCGAGCGGGCGATCGTGAACCGCAAGACGTACCGCCTGGCGGTGTCGGCGAACGGGGAGTACACGCAGTTTCACGGCGGGACGCAGGCGCTGGGGCAGGCGGCGATCGTGACGGCGATCAACCGGGTGAACCAGATCTACGAGCGTGACCTGGCGGTGCGGTTCGTGCTGGTGACGAACAACCAGAACCTGGTGTTCACGAACCCGTCGACGGACCCGTACTCGAACTCGGCGTCGAGCGCGAACCTGACGGCGGTGCAGACGCAGTGCGACACGATCATCGGGAGCGCGAACTACGACGTGGGGCACCTGTTCATCACCGGGGGCGGGGGCGTGGCGACGCTGAACTCGGTGTGCGTGAGCGGGAGCAAGGCGCGCGGGATCAGCGGGCAGCCCAGCCCGGTGAACGACCCGTTCGTGATCGACTACGTGTGCCACGAGATGGGGCACCAGTTCGCGGGGCGGCACTGCTTCAACAACTGCGGGGGGAGCGCGGGCGACGCGCAGCAGTACGCCTTCGAGCCCGGCTCGGGGGCGACGATCATGGCGTACGCGGGGATCTGCGGCGCGCAGAACCTGCAGAGCACCTCGGACGCGATGTTCCACTCGGGGAGCATCCAGTTGATGGCGGCGTTCGTGGCGGGGAACACCTGCCCGACGACGACGAACACGGGGAACAACACCCCGGTGGTGAGCGCGGGGTCGAACTTCGCGATCCCCGCGAACACGCCGTTCGTGCTGACGGCGACGGGCTCGGACCCCGACGGGGACGCGGTGACGTACTCGTGGGAGCAGCGGAACACCGGGGCGGTGGTGGCGGTGAACACGGACAACGGGACCTCGCCGATCCAGCGGGCGTGGCTTCCCACGGCGAGCCCGGTGCGGACGATCCCGCGCCTGCCGAACCTGCTGAACAACACGTTCGCGTTCGGGGAGATCCTGCCGACGACGACGCGGACGCTGAACTACCGCGTGGTGGCGCGGGACAACCGGGCCGGGGCGGGGGGGATCGCGACCAGCGACATGGTGATCTCGGTGACGAACACGGGCACGCCCTTCCAGGTGACGAGCCCGAACACGAACGTCGCGTGGTCGGGCGTGCGGACGGTGACGTGGAACGTCGGCGCGACGAACTCGGCGCCGATCAACTGCGCGAACGTGCGGGTCCTGCTCTCGACCGACGGGGGGAACACCTGGCCGACGGTGCTGCTGGCGAGCACGCCCAACACGGGCACGGCGCTGGTGACGCTCCCGAACATCACGACGAGCACGGCGCGCATCAGGGTCGAGGCGATCAACAACATCTTCTTCGACATCTCGAACGTCAACTTCTCGATCTCGCCCGCGCTGACGGTGGTGCTGAACGGGTCGGGGGCCAACACGATCAACGACGCGAACGGGAACGGGAACGCCAACGGCGCGATCGACCCCGGCGAGGACACGATCTGGCTGACGGTGCCGGTGACGAACAGCTGGACCGGCACCGCGCAGAGCGTGGTGGGCACCCTGTCGTCGCTCACGCCGACGGCGACGGTGGTGTTCGGCGGCTCCAACTACGCGAACATCGGGGCGGGCGCGACGCAGCCGAACGCGGTGCCCTACGTCATCAGCGTGAGCCCGGCGCACCCGTGCGGCGATCCGATCAACCTGCGGCTGTCGGTCACGTCGGCGCAGGGGGGCGTGATCTACAACTTCACGCTGCCGACGGGGAGCCAGCCCCCGGGCGCGACGCAGACATTCTCGTGGACCGGTGATACGGCGATCCCCGACAACAACGCCACGGGCGTGACGATCCCCTTCGTCGTGAGCGGGATGACGGGGTCGATCGCGGACCTGAACTTCCGGTTCGACGGCGCGACGTGCAGCAGTGCCGTGGGCGCGCCGGGCGTGGGCCTGAGGCACACGTGGGTGGGCGACCTGGTCGTGACGCTGACGGCCCCCGGGGGCACGCCGAGCGTGGTGATCATCGACCGCATGGGCGTTCCCGCGTCGACGTTCGGGAACGACGGGAACAACTTCTGCCAGACGGTGCTCGACGATTCGGCGGCGAACCCGATCGAGGACGCGACGCCCGCGCAGGCGCCCTTCACGGGCACGTGGCTCCCCAACAACCCGCTGAGCGGGTTCAACGGCATCAACCCGAACGGGACGTGGACGCTGAGTGTGGCGGACCTGGCGTCGGGCGACACAGGGACGGTGCGGGCGTTCTCGGTGATCATCGAGAGCCAGGCGCCCCGGGTGTGCACGCCGCCGAACAACCCACCCGGATGCGACCCGGACTTCAACGGCGACGGCAACGTGGACCAGGACGACATCGCGTGCCTGGCGCAACTCGTGGCGGGAGACTTCTCGTGCTCTTCGAACGATCCGGACTTCAACGGCGACGGGAACGTGGACCAGGACGACATCGACGCGCTGGCGCAGGTCGTGGCGGGCGGGCCCTGCCCGTGATGGGTACGGCGGGGTCTCGCTGGCGTGTGGCGTCGATGTGCGGCCTGTTGTGGGGCGTCGCGTGCGCCTCGGCGCAGCCGGTGCTGCTCAACCTCGGGACGATCGACGGCGGCACGAACTCGGATGGATTCGGGGTGAGCGCGGCGGGCCTGGTGGTCGTGGGGAACGCGGCGACGTCTACGGGTATGCCACGCGCGTTCCGATGGACGAGCACCCAAGGCCTCCAGAACCTCGGGACGTACTCCGGCGGCACGGAGTCGTACGCGACGGGCGTCAGCGCTGACGGCGAGACAGTGGTCGGCTGGGGGAACCAGCCGAGTTTCATGAGCGCCGCGTTCCGCTGGACGTCCGCGGGCGGCATGCAGGAACTGCCACGACGCGCGGGCGGCGTGAATGCTGCGGCGCATGCGGTGAACGCGGACGGTTCGATCTGCGTCGGGTTCGGCAACGGGAGCGGGGGCATCCGGGCGGTCCGCTGGGCCGGCGCGGGGCCGCCGATGGATCTCGGGGTGCTGCCCGGCGCGTCGTCGTCGTGGGCGTACGGCGTGGACGGCGCGGGGAGCGTCGTGGTCGGGTACTCGGGGACGAGCGGGCTGGACAAGGCGTTTCGATGGTCGCCCGGCGAGGGCATGACGAGCTTGGGCACGCTCCCCGGCGGCACAGTCTCGCGGGCCTGGGGTGTCAGCGGCGACGGACGCGTCGTCGTGGGGATCTCTCTGATCCAGAGCACGACTCCCTGGCGCGCATTCCGATGGACGGTCGAGGATGGGATGACCGAGTTGAGCCCGCTCACCGCGCACCCGGAGTCGAGGGCGTACTGCGCGAACATGGACGGCTCCGTGATCGGCGGGTATTCGTCCATCGGTGCGACGATGCGGGCGTGTCTTTGGCTGGGTTCGTCGCAGGCCGTGGATCTGCACGCGTATCTGACGGATCGTGGGCTCGATCTGACCGGCTGGACGCTGATGCAGGTTCGGGGCATTTCGACCGACGGGTCGGCGCTCACGGGCATCGGCACCCGATTCGGTCAAGGACGCGCGTGGCTGGTCACCGGGCTGCATCCGGCGTGCGACCCTGACACGAACCATGACGGCAACGTCGATCAGGACGACATCGCGTGCCTGGCGCAGCTCGTGGCGGGAGACTTCTCGTGCTCTTCGTACGATCCGGACTTCAACGGCGACGGGAACGTGGACCAGGACGACATCGATGCGCTGGCGCAGGTCGTGGCGGGCGGGCCCTGCCCGTGATGGATGATCGGATCGGCGGGCGTCTGGTCGGGCGGGTTGTTGGCGGCGCGCTGGCGTGCGTCGTGGCGTGGGCGGCGTCGGGGCAGGACCTGGCGAACCCCGGGGCGTACGCCGCCGGGTGGCGCAGCGTGACGGTGACGCGCGTGAACAACTCGACGTTCGGCGCGCGGGTGTACTACCCGGCGGTGAGCGCGGGGCAGAACGCGCCGGCGGACGCCTCGGGCGGGCCTTACCCGTGCGTGTCGTTCGGCCACGGCTTTCTGCAGCCCGTGACGCGGTACGAATCGACATTGCTGCACCTGGCGACGCACGGGTTCGTGGTCATCGCGTCGGAATCGGGCGGGGAGTTGTTCCCGAGCCACGCGGCGTTCGCGGCGGACCTGTCGCGCTGCCTCACGTATCTCGCCGACGAGGGCGTGCGACCGGGCTCGTTCTTCGAGGGGTTGACGGACGGTGCGCGGATGGCGCTCGCGGGGCACTCGATGGGCGGGGGCGCGTCGCTGCTGGCGGCGGCGGGTGATCCGCGGGTGCGGCTTGTGCTGCCGCTCGCGGCGGCGGAGACGAACCCGTCGGCGATCGCGGCGTCGGGGCAGGTGCGTTGCGCGGTGATCCACCTCGCGGGGACGAACGACACGATCGTGGCGCCCGGGCCCAACGGCGTGGCAATGGCCAACGCCACGCCCGCGCCGAACCAGATGCTGCTCATCCAGGGCGGGTTCCACTGCGGGTTCCAGGACGTGAGTTCGTTCGGGTGCGACAGCGGGCCGATGGCGCGGGCCACGCAACTGGCGATCGTGCGCCGGGAGATGACGCGGGCGCTGCTGCTGTACCTGCGCGACGACGCGGCGCGCTGGCGCGAGGTGTGGGGCCCGGAACGCACGCCGACGGCGTCGGTGCAGGTGACGAGCGCGCCCCGGTTCACGCTCGCCGGCGCGGGCGGGGTGGTGCCGGTGCCCGTCGGGGCGAGCGCGAGCGCCACGCTGACCCTGACGCACGCGCTGCCCGGGGTGCAGGGGTTCACGCTGTTCGCGGAGGGGGCAGAGCCGCGGCCGGGGTTGGATCCCGTGGTCGTGGCGGACCTGGCGCCCGCCACCCCGGCGGAGATCACGCTGACGGTCGACGACGCGGGGCTGGCGCGTGGCACGTCGCGCGAGTGGGTAATCGGGGCAGCGTGGGACGCCGACGGCGCGAGCGCCGCGTGGACGACGCTGCGCGTCGTGGGCGTGTGCAACCCGGACGTGAACGCGGACGGCAATGTGGATCAGGACGACGTGGCGTGCCTGGCGCTCGCGGTGGCGGGGGATGCGTCGTGCGCGGCGATCGACCCGGACTTCAACGGCGACGGGAACGTGGATCAGGACGACGTGGATGCGCTGGCGCAGGTGGTGGCCGGCGGGGCGTGCGACTGAGGAGCGTGACGCAGGAGAAGACGGGGCCTGGAAAGGCCCCGCCCCAGAAGAGAAGGCACCGGGCATCGGGCATAGGGCACCAGGAAGAAGGCAGACGGATGAGGCATTCGGTGTTCGTGGCTGAGTACGAGCGATGAAAAACGCCCCGGGTGCGAGCTCCGGGGCGTGTGAGTTTTTGGGGGGAGTTCCGGTGCCTGGAGAGGCCCGGCCCCATGATGTCATGCCGATTTACGGGCAGGGCGCGCCGGCGACGACTTGCGCGAGCGCGTCGATGTCGTCCTGGTCGACGTTGCCGTCCTGGTTGAAGTCGGGGTCCATGTCGGAGCATGACGGGTCGCCGGCGACGGCCTGGGCGAGGCAGGCGATGTCGTCCTGATCGACGTTGCCGTCCTGGTTGAAGTCGGGGTCGCAGCAGGGCCCGCTGACGGTGAGGGTGGCGGCGCTGCTGGTGGCGTTGGAGCAGCCGTTGGTCGCGAGGCAGTAGTAGAAGCCGGCGTCGGCGGGCCCGGCGCCGGAGATCTGCAGGACGTACGCGGTGGCGCCGAGGATGGTGGAGCCGGTGCCGGTGGGACCGTCGGCGAGGGGGAAGCCGTCGCGGAACCAGAGGTACTGGACGGACGAGCCGCTGACCTCGGCGACGAGGGTGGCGGTGCCGCCCTCGCAGGCCTGGGTGTTGGTGGGCGGGGTGACGATGGCGACGGGCTCGCAGACCTCGAACTGGCGCATCATCTCGTGGTCCTCGTGTTCGAGGATGTGGCAGTGGTAGGCGAAGCGGCCGGCGTAGTTCTCGAAGCGGGCGATGACGCGGGTGATCTGGAAGGGGCGTGCCTGAACGGTGTCCTTCCAGCCCATCTCGTTGGGTTCGGGCGGGAAGCGGTCGCCGACGGGCACGACCTGCCCGCCCTGGACGGTGAAGTTCTGGCGGTCGAGGACCTGGAACTGCACGAGGTGGATGTGCATGGGGTGGGTGACGCCCGAGCGGTTGATCCACGACCAGACCTCGGTGCTGCCCAGGAGCGGGAACTCGGTGATGTCGTCCCACATGAGGCCGTTGATCGCCCAGACGTCGGACTGCCCGCAGTGGTGCCCGGGGATCTTGCGGAGGAGGAACTCGCGTTCGAGGAGGGCCTCGCTCTCATCGATGCGGGGGACGGGGACGAGCGAGGCGGGGAGCGGATCGGTGTGTCCGGCGTCGGGTCCGACGATGAACTTCATGACCTGAGAGACGAGGGGCCCGCCGCCGCCGGCGGGGAAGGGGGAGGGCGCGTTGTTGGTGAGGACGAGTTCTGTGCCCGGGGCGTAGGGGGCGAAGTCGATGACGATGTCGGCGCGTTCGCCGGGGGTGAGGGTGAGGTTGGTCATGGGGACGGGCGCGGGGAGGAGCCCGCCGTCGGAGGCGATCTGCCAGAAGGTGGGCTGGCCGGGGAGGCGCAGGGTGTAGGCGCGGCTGTTGCTGGCGTTGAGCACGCGGAAGCGGTACTTGCCGCGTTTGACGTGGAGGTAGGGCCAGACCTTGCCGTTGACGAGGATGTGGTCGCCGAATACGTGCTCGTGCCAGGACGGGGGGTAGAAGAACGACCCGTCGGGGTTGAAGGAGCGGTCCATGATGGCGAGGGGGATCTCGTTGGTTCCGCGCGGGATGTTGAGGGCGTCCTCGGCGTCGTCGCGGATGAGGTAGAACCCGGCCAGGCCCATCCAGACGTTGAGGCGTGTCAGGCCCAGCGAGTGGTCGTGGTACCAGAGCGTGGCGGCGGGCTGGTTGTTGGGGTAGGTGTAGAGCGGGGAACTGGTGCCGGGGGGGAAGGCGTCGTCGGGGTGCCCGTCGCTGTTCGCGGGGACGTGCCCGCCGTGGAGGTGGACGACGGTGAAGGGGACCTCGCCGTTGACGTCGGGCCCGTGGAGGCAGGTGTCGACGGGGAGCGGGTGGGTGGTGCGGTACTGGCCGGTCTCGAAGACGCGGAGGTCGTTCTGCCAGGTGACGGTGACGGTCTGCCCGCGCCGGGCCTCGATGGTGGGCCCGAGGACGCTGCTGCTGTAGCCCCAGACGCGGGTGGGGGGCAGGTCGCGGTGGAGTTGCGCGAAGAGTTCGCGCATGGGGATGTCGTAGTGGGCGGCCCCGCCGGGCACGCCGGTGGTCGGCTGCGCGATGGGCGGGATCGGCAGGGCGTCGACGAAGGGCGTCAGCGGCTGGGCGCAGGACGTGGTGACGCAGGAGGTGAGGTCGCCGGCGTACGAGCCGTTGGCGGCGGCGCAGGCCGAGGGCGTCGTCTCGGTGCACGAGCCGTTGGGCAGGCAGCAGGCGCCGGTGAACTCCGGGCAGGGGTCGGGGGAGCAGTTGGTGCCGTTGCCCTGGAAGAGCCCGCCCTGCTGGGCGCAGAGCCCGGCGGTGGTGGTGACGCAGCCCAGGACGGGGATGCAGCAGGCGCCGGTGGAGCCGGGCGGGAACGTGACGTCGATCTGGAGGTAGGGGCGGAGCGCGGGTTCCTGGTTCTGGCGGCTCGCGAAGCGCTTGGCGGTGGGCTGGTCGGACTCGTTGCCGACGAGGATCCACCCGTGGTTCTGGGCGGGGCTGTCGATCCAGTACTGGATGTCGGAGGCGAGCCCGAGCCCGCTCCAGAAGTAGGTGCCCACGCCGTCGACGGGGGTGGAGGCGCTGGGGGTGGGCGCGAAGTCGGCGCCGGCGGCGGACCAGAAGACGTCGGGGAAGACACGGTGGAGCCAGGTGGCGTCGCCGGGCTGGGCGTCGCCCCCGCCGCCCCCGCCGCCGGGGGCGATGGAGCCGGCCTCGCCCCAGGCGTTGAGCAGGCGATGGACGACGATGGGCTCGGGCCCGGCGTTGGTGCGGTCCATCTCGAGGACGAGCGTGGCGCTGTGAACGATCGTGCCCGCGGGGAAGGCGGAGAAGTCGAAGCGCAGGAGGGCGCGTCGGTTGATGCCCGAGGCGGTGCGTCCGGCGAAGAAGTGCGGGCCGGCACCGTTGGAGAGTTCGTCGGACTCTTCGTAGATGGTGGTGTCGGCGACCGGAACGATGGTGATGATGTCGGCGTGGGCCGTCGCGCCGAGCATGCCCAGCACGCCCGCCGTCCACGCAGCCCACGCCATCCGCGACCCGATCCACGACGACCGACGCTGACCTGCACGCATCATCAGAACCTCACGTGAACGAACGGACCGACGATCCCGCGCGTGCGGGACGCACGCGACGGGCTATCCGCACCCCGGGCGGGACGCGGACGCAGGAATTCCTCTCGTTTCGCACGAAGACTCGGGCGGAACGAACAAGCGACGGACCCCACTCACGTCGGCACGGAAAGGGTATCACTGCGGGGCGAAAACGCCGAGAGAAAAGTGCGCAGGCCCGAGAACCCGAGGCATCCCCGGGCCTGGTGGCTGGTGCGGCGCGCGGGTGCCAGGCGCCTGTGGTGCGCCCGTGGCGTGGGGGCACCCAATCGCGGGCGGGGCCACGGGCAGGACGCTTACGGGCAGGGCGCGCCGCCGACGACCTGGGCGAGGGCGTCGATGTCGTCCTGGTCGACGTTGCCGTCGCCGTTGAAGTCGGGGTCGAGCGGCGAGCAGGACGTGTCGCCCGCGACGAGTTGCGCGAGGCAGGCGATGTCGTCCTGATCGACGTTGCCGTCCTGGTTGTAGTCGGGGTCGCAGGCGGGCGTGGGAGGGACGACCTCGAACTGGCGCATCATCTCGTGGTCTTCGTGTTCCAAGATGTGGCAATGGTAGGGGAAGCGCCCGGTGAAGGTGTTGAAGCGGGTGATGACGCGGGTGATCTGGTTGGGCGTGGCGTTCACGGTGTCCTTCCAGCCGATCTCGTTGGGCGCAGGGGGCATGCGCGCGCCGACGGGCACGACCTCGCCGCCGACGATGGTGAAGTCCTGGCGGTCGAGCACCTGGAAACTCACGAGGTGCATGTGCATGGGGTGCGAGACGCCCGAGCGGTTGACCCACGACCAGATCTCGGTGGTGCCGAGCACGGGGAACTCGGTGATGTCGCCCCACATGAGGTCGTTGATGAGCCACATGCCCGTGGTCTGCTCGGGGCAGTGCGAACTGACGGGCCCGCGGCGCAACTGGAGGAAGCGTTCGACGACGGCCTCGGACTCGGGGATGGGCTCGTAGGGTGCGAGGGCCGCGGGGAGCGGATCGGTGTGCCCGGGCGCGTCGCGGACGATGAACTTCATGACCTGGGGGATGATCTCGCCCTCGCCTCCGGCGGGGTAGGGCGCGGGGGCGTCGTTGAGGAGGATGAGTTCGGTGCCCGGCGCGTAGGCGGCGAAGTCGACGACGATATCGGCACGCTCGCCCGGAGTGAGGAGGAGTTGCGTGAGCGGGACGGGCGCGGGCATGAGCCCGACGTCGGTGGCGATCTGCCAGAAGGTGGCGCCGTCGGAGAGCGCGAGCCGGTACGAGCGGCTGCCGGAGCCGTTGAGCACGCGGAAGCGGTACTTCCCGCGGTCGACTTCGAGGTAGGGCCAGACCTTGCCGTTGACGAGCAGGAAGTCGCCGAAGAAGTGCTCCATCCACATGTCGTGGTACTTCAGTGACCCGTCGGGGTGGAACGAGCGGTCCTGGATGGCGAGGGGCACCTCGTAGGCCCCGCGGGGGAGCGGGAGCGAGTCCTCGATGTCGTCGCGGATGATGTAATAGCCCGCGAGCCCCATGAGGACGTTCAGGCGCGTGATGCCCAGCGCGTGGTCGTGGTACCAGATGGTCGCGGCGGGCTGGATGTTTGGGTAGGTGTAGATGCCCGAGGAGCCGCCGGGCGGGAAGGTGTGTTCGGGGTAGCCGTCGCTGTCGGCGGGGACGTGCCCGCCATGGAGGTGGGTGACGACCACGGGCACTGAGCCGGTGTGATGAGGCCCGTGGAGGCAGGTGTCGACCTCGAGGACGTGCGTCTGGCGGTACTGCTGGGTCTCGAAGACGCGGAGTTCGTTCTTCCACTCGACGGTGACGGGGTATCCGGTGCGGGCCTCGATGGTGGGCCCGGGGTAGGAGCCTGCGTAGCCCCAGACGCGGGTGGGCGGGAGGTCGCGGTGGAGTTGCTGGAAGACCTCGCGGATCTCGATCTCGTAGTGGGCGGCGCCGCCGGGCTGGCCGACGACGGGCTGCGCCACGCCCGGGAGCGGGAGCGGGTCGACGAAGGGCGTGAGGATGATTGAGCAGGAGGCGCCCTCGCAGGGCGTGCCGTTGCCCTGGTAGACGCCGCCCTGGAGGGCGCAGTCGCCGGCGGAGGTTTCGACGCACGCCCCGCTGGGCAGGCAGCAGGCGCCGGTGGCCTGAGGGATGAAGTAGGTGACGGTGAGCGTGGGGCGCTGGGCGACGACGGCGCTCTCGCGCGTGTCGTAGCGGCGCTGCGAGCGGCGGGTCGTCTCGTCGGCCGAGATGACGACCCAGCCCTGGTTCGCGCCGGGCGAGGCGACCCAGGACTGCACGTCGGCGACGACGCCCGGGCCCGACCACGTGTGGAAGGTGCCGGTCGTCGTGCCGACGGTGGTGGTGGCGGAGGGGGTGGGTGCGAAGTCGCCGCCGGGCGTCGCCCAGAAGAGCGAGTTCTGGAAGTTGAAGATGCGGTGCATCCACGTGGCGTCGCCGGGCTGGGGCGTGGCACCGTTGGTCTGGTTGCCGCTGGCGGACGAGCCGCCCTGGCCCCATTCGGCAAGGGCGGCGTGCAGGCGCACGGCCCGGGGTGTGTTGTCCTGCGTGAAGCCGAGGAACAGGCGCAGCGAGGCGTCGGTGATGACGGCGTTGGATGGGATGGAGGAGACGTCGAACGCGACCACGCCGCGCCGGCGGTAGGTCGGGTTCTGCATGTCGCCGCCGCCGGCGAAGAAGCCCGTGCCCGAGCCGTTGCTCAGCAAAGACCCGCCCATCGCGACCTCGTAGAGCGTGTTGTCCTTGGAGGACACGAACTGGACGGTGACGTTTCCGCCGCAGGGGTTGGGCGAGCACGACGAGCCGTTGCCGGCGTAGGTGCCGCTGAGCGCGGCGCACTGGGCGGCGGTGAGGGTCTGGCAGGCGCCGCCGGGCAGGCAGCAGGCGCCGGTGGCCTGGGGGCAGGGGTTGGGCGAGCAGGGCGTGCCGACGCCCTGGAAGATGCCACCCTGGGCCGTGCACGTCGCGTTCGTGGTCTGCACGCAGGAGCCATTGCCCAGGCAGCACGCGCCGAAGCCCGCCGGGGGCGTGTAGGTCACGATGAGTTGCGGGCGATTGGCGGCGGTGGTGTTCTCGCGGCTGTCGAAGCGCTTGGCGCTCTGGTCCTGCGTCTCGTTGCCGCGGAGGATCCACCCGTGATTCGCGGTCGGCTCGTCGAGCCAGTACTGCACGTCGGTGACGATGCCCTGGCCGGACCAGGTGTAGAAGCCGTTCTGATTTGGGATGGTGGTGGTGGCACTGGGTGTGCCGACGAAGTCGCCGCCGGGGGTGGTCCAGAACTGGGTATCGAAGAACCTGTGGATCCAGGTGGCGTCGCCGGGCTGGGGCGGGGCGCCCATGCCCTCAGGATCGGCGGCGTCGGAAGCACCCTCGCCCCATGCGGTGAGCACGCGGTGCAGCGACGCGGGGTGGGTGCCGGGGCGCGAGCGCGACAGGCGCAACTGCACCGACGCCGCGGTGATGGTCGAGCCGGGGGGAATCGCGGACAGGTCGAAGCGGACGAGCGCCCGCCGGACGTTCCCGAGGTCGTTGCGCCCGGTGAACATGTACTGCCCGGCGCCGTTGCTGTTGTAGACCCCGTCCTGCAGGTCGAAGATCGTCGTGTCCTGCGACGCGACGATCGTGATGGTCGATTGCGCCTGCGCGGCGGGCACGAACAGGGCCAGCGAGGCCGCCGCGATCGCACCGAACAGGAGTTGCCACCGGCTGCGACACTCACCAAGCGGCTCAGGCACGTTGCGCTCCTCTCACAGGGCCGTCTTGAGATCGACGGCGCTCTCGTTACGGTACAGCTCGAGGGCGGCGTGTCAATACGGGTTTCGCGTCGCCGACCTGTGGTCGATGCGAGGTTTGTGGGCGAAACTCCGCGAGAATCGGCGCATCAGCGCGGACGATGCGGGCTCACGGGCAGGGCGCGCCGCCGACAACCTGGGCGAGGGCGTCGATGTCGTCCTGGTCGACGTTGCCGTCGCCGTTGAAGTCCGGATCGAGCGATGAGCAGGCGTCGTCGCCCGCGACGACCTGCGCGAGACAGGCGATGTCGTCCTGATCGACGTTGCCGTCGGCGTTGAAGTCCGGGTCGCACGCGCTGTCGATGACGAACGTGAGCACGGCGGCGCCGCCCGCGAGCCCGTCGCCCGAGGGGAGCGCGTTGTTCACGATCTCGCCGTCGAGCGCGAGCCCGGAGGCCTGCGCCGTGATGCCCGCGCCGAGCGTGAGGGTGTAGGCGCCGGGCGCGAGCGTGCCGGTGGGGGTGATGGTCGCGCGCCACGCGGGGGCGTTGTACGAGACGTTCACGCTCACGGGCCCGCCCGGCCCCACGAGCGAGACCTGGGCCCCGGGGAGCGCCACGTTCTCGCTGAAGGTGATGCTGATGATCGCCGGCGCGTCGTCGAGGGATGCGCCCGGGACTGGGTTGGCAAAGACGACCTTGGGCGGGCCGTTCGCGTAGGCCTCGTCGTTCTTGGCGGTGGCGAGGATCCAGTCGAACTCGTCGAGCGCGATGCCCGTGGCGGGGGCGGCGACGGGGACGAGGAAGTGCTGGCTGCGGGCGGCGTTGTCGATGGTGACGGTGCTGCTGCCCGAGGGCGTGTCGATGCGGACGTCGACGGGCATGGCGAAGTAACCGGCGGGCGCGCCCGCGCCGGGCCACGCGCTGTTCTGCGACTGGCGCACGCGGAGGCGGACGAAGGGCTGGCCCTCGATGGTGACGTTCTGCCAGCCGACGTTGTACGCCGGGGCGCCGATGCCGTAGACCCACTGCTGGAAGAACCACGTCATGTCGCGTCCGACGACGTCGGAGCAGGTCTGCACGAAGTCGTTGGTGGAGGCGGCGGAGAAGGCGAAGCGCGCGCGATACTCCTGGAGGATCGCGTAGAACGTGGCGTCGCCGACCACCTTGCGGAGCATGTGCACCACCCACCCGCCCTTGCGGTACGAGTAGTTGCTGCTGAAGATGCGGTTCACGCTGCTCGTGTCGTAGACGTAGACCGAATCACCCACGGCGGTGGGGCGGCGTGAGGCCATGGCGGCGTGCAGCGCGGGCAACCCGCTGGAGCCGGGCTTGCGCTCTTCCCACAGCGCCTCGCCGTAGGTCGCGAAGCCCTCGTTCAGCCAGATGTCGTTCCACGTGCGGCAGGTGACCATGTCGCCCCACCACTGGTGCACGAGTTCGTGCGCCGTGAGCGACTGCCCGAAGCCGCCCTGCCCGCTGTTGGTCTGGTGCTCCATCCCGCCGCCGAAGGGGAACTGGTAGATGCCGTACTTCTCGTTGATGAAGGGGTACTCGCCGAAGATGGGGCGGTAGGCCTCCATCATGGGGATGCAGACCTCCCAGGCGGCGCGGTTGGCGGGGGTGTCGCTGCTGGGGTAGATGTGGAACTCGACGGGCATGGTGCCCGTGCCGCCCCCGGGCAGCGGGTAGGTGTAGGGCGTGGTCCACACGTTGTAGACGGTGGTGCCGAAGGCCGCGAGGTACGTGGGCATCGTGTAGTTCGTGACCCAGCGGTAGCGGGTGCGGCTGTTGGGCAGGGGCGTGACGCTCTCGAGCAGGCCGTTGGCGGTGCTGCTGAGGTTCGACGGCGCGGTGAGCGCGAGCGCGAAGGTCGCGCGGTCGATGTTGTCGCCCGGGAGCAGCACGTCGCCGTCCTTCACGGGGATCCACGTGGCGGCGTAGTAGGGCTCGCTGAGCGATGCGATCACCGGGTTGCCCGCGCCGGTGGTGCCGAACTCGATCGACCCGAACCCGCGCGAGACGGCCACGCCCGTGTAGTCCACGCGCACCGTGAACTCCTCGCCGACGTTGTACGCGCGGTCGAGGGTGACGGTGCGGGCGTAACTGGAGTTGTTCCCCGGGGGGACGGTGCACGCGGCGGGGGTGGAGCCGTTGAGCGTGACGAAGTTGTTGTCCGCCGGGTTCCCGGTGAGCCCGCGCTGGACGGTGAAGTTGCCCCGGAGCATGTACGTGAACTGCGTCAGGCCGTTCACGAGCGAGCGGACGGTCATGGTGTTCGAGCCGGTGATGGTCTGGGTGCCGTGGAAGAGTTCGATGTCGATGTCGTTGTGGAGGACGTCGGTGTCGGCGTAGGCCTCGCGCGAGCCGTAGCCGGGGGCGCCGGGCTCGTCGATCGTCAGCCCGCGCTCGATGCGGGCACGGAGCATGTCGGCCTTCATGCACGAGCAGGCCGCCCACCCGGGCAGGTCGTCCTCGTGCGCGTGCTGAAACCGCTCGAACGCCGCGGGCTGGGCCGCGGCCCCGGCGACGAGCGCGAGCAAGGCGGCGGAGGCGGCGGATCGAGAGCACGGTCCGAGAAGTCGGCGCATCGAGGAATCCCTTCTGTGCCCCCGCGAACGGGCCATCAGACCATGAACGGCGGATTCGGTCAAGACCTGTTGTGCGATACGCCGGGGGGGTTGGAACCGCCCTTCCAGGCGTTTGGTGAAGGCAACTTTACCGAAAGCCAGCGGTGAGGGCTGGGCACTTCTGCCCAGATCTTCGCGTGATTGCACGGCGTGGCATCGGCCTTCGGGCCGGTGATCCGCCCGTTTCCCATTGCGTTCGGCGCGGCGGCGTGCATACTGGCTGTGGCAGCCAGGAGCCCGGCGATGGCACGACGCGGCGTGGGCAAGTTCTCGGTCGTGGCGGCGGGCGTGATGGCGCTCGGCGTCGTGGTGCTCACCCCTGCCGCCCACGCGCAGCCGGGCGCGGACGGCTACGACTGGGTGACGATCGGGGCGCCGGGCAACCGCGCGTACGACGGGCCGGACCCGTTCAATCTTGTCGCGGGGCGCGGCGCGGTGGAGTACGACTTCCGCATCGCCCGGACGGAACTCACCACCGCGCAGGCCGTGGAGTTTTTCAATGCGGCCATGGCGCGCCCCGATCCGCTGCCGTTCGCGGCCCAGGGCTGGTGGGCCCCGCCGCTGCTGTGGGGCGCGGTGGTGGATACCTCCTATAAAGGGCCGGGCACGCGCTGGCGCGTGGACCCCTCCGACCCCAACGCCGCGATGCGTCCCGTCGGCGGCCTGTCGTGGAGGCAGGCCGCAGTGCTCTGCAACTGGCTGCACAATGACAAAGACACGAGCGCGGCGTCGTTCATGAACGGCGCGTACGACGCGACGACCTTCACGCCCACCCCCGCCTTTCCGACGTGGAGCGATCAGCCGGCGCGCCATCCCGACGCGTTGTATTTCATCCCGACGCTCGACGAATGGATGAAGGCCGTGCATTACGACCCGCTGGCCGACGGCGGCGTCGGCAGATGGTGGCTGCAGCCGAACGGCACGGACACGCCGCTGACGTACGGCCCGCCGCCGGAGTTCGGCGGGGATGGCACGGGGATGGCGAACTCCGGGTTCTCGCTCCCGAACAACGGGCACTTTCTGATCCCGCTGGGCGCGTACCCGCAGGTGCAGACGCCGTGGGGACTGCTCGACGCGGCGGGGGGGACGCACGAATGGCTGGAGACGATTCGCGTTGTGGACGGCGAGATGCTTCGCGGCAGCGACGGATCATTTCGTGGAACGACGCTAACAGGTGGCGATTGAGTGTACTCATGGGGGCAAGCTAGCCCGAGTATTCGAGTCACAAATAGAGGTCTACGACTGGCGTCTGTCGTTCCATCGCCTGCGTCGGCGGTGGTCGTTCTCATCTCCTACGGCGTGCTGTTCGTCCACAAACGAAGGGAGTCTTGTCATGCGTGATAGCACTCGACTCCTATGCACTCTCATGTACGTTCTCATGGCGACGACAGTCGCCGACCGTATGACCACGACCGCATTCGCCCAGCCCTCTTCCGACGGTTACGACTGGGTGACGATCGGTGCGCCTGGCAATGCGCCCTGGACTGGCTTCAGCGATCCGATCAGCCCGACGTACGGGCGCGGCGGTGTGAACTACGAGTTTAGAATCGGGCGTACCGAGGTCACCACGGTTCAGTGGGTCGAGTTCTACAACGCCGCACTCGCACGCCCTGACCCGCTGCCCTTTGCCGGTATGCGGTGGTGGGGCACGCCGATTCACTGGGGCGCCGAGGTTGATCCGAACTACAATGGTGCGGGCGTGCGATTCCGTGTTCGTACCGATATCGCCGACGCCGGGATGCTCCCGGTGAACGGTATCTCGTGGCGCACCGCGGCCGTGCTGTGCAACTGGCTTGAGAACGACAAGTCCGTCGCACCGTCCGCGTTCATGAGCGGCGCGTATGACGTCTCGACGTTCACGCCTGAGATCTCGTTCCCGACATTCAATGACCAGCGCCAGCACACCCCCGGGGCACGGTATTGGATTCCCACGCTGGATGAGTATCTGAAAGCCGCGTTCTACGACCCGCACCACGGCGGCCAGGGCGTCGGTGGTTGGTGGACCCAGCCCAACGGCAGCGACACGCCGCTGGTGTACGGCCCGCCCCCGTCGTTCGGCGGCGACGGGAGCGGGCAGGCGAACGCGGGGTTCACGCTCCCGGGCTCGGCGCACCTGCTCATCCCTCTCGGCGCGTACCCGACGGTGCAAAGCCCATGGGGGCTTTTGGACCTGGCGGGCGGAACGAGGGAGTGGTTGGAGGAGTTTTGGGTGAGTGAAGATAATCAGTATTTTCGAGTCGTGGATGGGTCGCGGCGCGGCGGTAGCGGCGGCTACATAGACACCCTCTATTCGTACGGACAAGACTCGCCTTGGGTTAGAAGCACTCTTTCTGGCGTGCGTTTGGCGTCGGTCATACCGACACCGGGCGGATGCTGCATCCTGATTGCTGGCTCATGCGTTCTTCTGGGCCAGCGAAGTCGGAAGGGAATGACATGGATACGAAGAACGCCGTCCTCATCGCCGTCCTGATCGCCTGTGCCGGGACCACGTTCGGGCAGAGCGTGCGGATCAATACCTATCAGGGCAGCAACTCAACGCCCACGTCCTCGACTACGGTCTCGTCCGGGGCGAACATCACCATCAACGTGGATGATCAGATCAGCCGTATCTGCGTGTTCACTGATGGCGGCGGCTCCTCGGCGAACATCGGCGCAATCAGCGTCAATCACGCGGGCGGTACGAGCCGAAGCGGCGAACTTCAGTTCATCCTGATGGATCGTCCGGCCAGCTTGAGCTTCCCCGCATTTGATACGAACCTCTCTCCCGTCGCGACGAACCTTGGCGGCATCGTGTTCGACTCCGGAACCGCGTCATGGGCGACCGTGTCCGGTTCGATTTCAGGCAATCTGATCGGTGCCGTCAGCGCCAACCGGATCGTGCGATTCGAAGTCGGTGGCGTGGCGGACGGTCCCATCAGTGCCGCCCCTACCTTCGGCACCGCCATCGAGTTCCTGCAAGTTGGCGCCACCACATCGGTGGGCACCATCACGGCGGGTGACACGACCACCGGCGGCGACGTGTTCGCGATCGAAGTCGGTACCGGCGCACTCGCCGGCGCGGTCCTCGTCGGCGGGAAACTGGAGAACCTGATCTGCGCGGGCGACATCGACATCGCCGCCAACCCCGGCATCTACGCCCGCGACGGGTTAGACACGATCCAGGCCGGGGACATCACGGCGCACATCGAGACGTCCACCAGCGGCGGCGCGGCGATCAACCGCATCGAGTGCGGCAACTTCACGGGCTCGCTCACCACCGACCGGCTGGTGACGATGGGAAGTCAGACGCCTAACGACCCCGATGACCTCGGCATCAAAGTCATGGGCGATCTGGACGGGGTGCTCTCGTTCTCCGGCGACGTCAACCGAGCCATCCACGTCACGGGCGCCTTCCTCGAAGGCTCGGCGGTGCACGTGGGCGGCACACTGAGCGCCTCCGTGACCGCGAACGGGTACGTGACGGAGATCAGCGTCGATGGTGCCGTGTCGTTGTCCTCGACGGGTGTCGGGCCGATCACCCTCGGCAGCCTCTCCGACGATGTCGGGAGCATCTCGTCCGTCCTGGGCTTTCAGCGCGACGACAACCGTGCAGGGCCCGAAGTCATCTTCACGGCCGCGCAGCGCATCGGCTCGATCGTCGGCGGCCCGCCGGGAGGCGTGAACACAGATGTTATCAACGGCTTGCTGGCGGCGCCGGAAGTCGGCACGATCCTCGCGCGTGGTGTGATGCGGCTCGACTTCTATCTTGAGAACTTCGAACGCATCGAAGTGTGGGACGACTTCGAGTGGGACAGCACGTCGATCGAAGACGTTCAACTCGGCGGCAGCGGTCTGTTTGTGATCGGCGGCACGTGCGGCGCGGAACTTCGCTTCGGACCCTCTGACGACTTCACGGGCCAGGTGATCGTCAACGCGTGGAATGAGAGCGCGAGCTGGACGTACCCGGCCGCGTTCTGGGATCCTGTGCTCGCCGAGTTCGTCGAGACCGATCCGTACCCGTACTACGAGAACTTCGGCACGGAGGAAGTGATGCCCGGCGGGGCGATCGGGCTCGTGCCGTTCCACCTGCACCGCACGCTCTGCGAACCCCCGCACGCGCCGGACGGCACGTGCGAGTACACGTTGCCGACACGCGTGTGGCCGTCATCGCACGGCGGCGGCACGCGCGAGACGATCGTTATCCGCCATTACAGGCCGGTCTTTGACGGCGAGGACGGGTCCGAGTCGGACGACGCCGCGACCAATCCGCTGGTTATCGAACGCCGCTCGGTCGTGTTGTGCTACCCGACGCCCTGCGAAGGGGAGGAGCCCTAGTGGATCGACCGCAGTTCGCTCTTTGACGTGTATGTGTTGCCTGGGCTGGCGCGCGAGGTGTGGGTCGCCAGGAAGTTGGCGGACAGTGTGCCGCAACCCATCAGCACGGCATACCGGCTGCGGGTCTCGCCGCGTGCGATGGGCTCAACCACCCAACTCCGCAGTGCCATGACGTTGCTGAGCGATGTGGACGCGCCCGGCGTGGGCGGGTATCCGTATGAGTGGAACCCGGTGTGCGAGGCGCTGCAGGGCCCGACACCCCCAGCGGGGATGTAGGGCCAGCCATCCGCCGCCGGCATCCGTGGAACCGCCCTGCCCGGCCCGGTTCCGGGGTGGGGGGGCGAGCCCCTACACTGGCGTCCCATGAGCGGACTCTTCGACTGGGTGACGCCCCAACTCGTGACGTCGATGATCGTGATCGCGGCCCTGGTGCACGTGATCCTCATCCTGGTGGCCTACCTCGTGCAGGCCGAGCGGAAGTTCTCCGCGTACATCCAGGACCGCATCGGCCCCAACCGCACGGGGTTTGATTTCGGCCTGCCCGCCCTCAAGTTCCTCAAGGGCTGCCTGGGCTTCGGCCAGCCCCTGGCCGACGGCATCAAGTTCATGCTCAAGGAGGACTACACCCCCTCCCGCGTGGACAAGGTCCTGTTCACCCTCGCCCCGATCATCATCGTGACGCCCGCGCTCATGGGGTTCATCGTGATCCCCTGGGGCGGCTGGTGGGACGGCGACCTCCCGCTCATCGGCAACCTCACCGGGGGCGAGGCCGTCCGCATCACCGGCGCGTCGATCAACATCGGCGTCGTGTACCTGCTCGCCGTCGCGTCGCTGGGGGTCTACGGCGTGACGCTGGGCGGGTGGGCGAGCAACAACAAGTACTCGTTCCTGGGCGGGCTGCGGGCCAGCGCCCAGATGATTTCCTACGAGATCCCACTCGGGCTGGCGCTGCTGGCCGCCCTGCTGGCGTACGGCACGGTGCTGCCCGAGTCGATCGTGCGGTTGCAGGTGACCGAGGGCTGGGGCGTGCTGAGCCAGCCGCTGGCGGCGCTGATCTTCTTCATCGCGATCCTGGCCGAGGCGAACCGCGCGCCGTTCGACAACGCCGAGGCCGAGCAGGAACTCGTGGGCGGGTACCACACCGAGTACTCGTCGATGCGGTTCGCGCTCTACTTCCTCGCGGAGTACGCGCACTTGGTGACGAGTTCGGCGTTCCTGGTGCTCCTGTTCTTCGGCGGGTACCACGTGCCGTTCATCCCCGGGCTGGCGTCGCTCACGAGCCCGGAGAACATGTCGATCGCGGCGGTGGTGACGAAACTCCTCGTGTTCTTCGGGAAGATCGTGGGCGTCGCGATCTTCAGCATGGTCATCCGCTGGACCATCCCCCGCCTGCGGTACGACCAGGTCATGATGATGGCCTGGCAGTTCGTGATCCCCGTCGCGCTCGTGCAGGTCGTGGGCGTGAGCATCATGATCACCCTCGGACGCACCAGCCTCGTCGAGATGCTCGTGCTCAACGTGGCCCTCATGGTCCTCACGGTCGTCGCGGCCCCGCTCATCCCCAAGAGCACCTCGAACCGCAAACTCCCGCTCTACGGCTCGCGCTTCAGCCCCATGCCGGGCGAACGCGTCCGCACCGTCTCGGGCGAGCGCATGGCCCTGCAGGACGCCCCCGCGTCGCACTGAGCGAGAAGGCACTGGGCATCTGGCATCAGGTACTGGGCATGAGGCCCGGAGCCGTGCGCACGTACGCCGCGGGTGTTGCTGCACGCGTCGTGTGCGTCACACGCTCGGGGCATCCCCCGCCAGCACACGGCTCCAGTTCCGCCACGCGAAGTCCTCGATCTGCGGGCGTGTCCAGCCGCGACGGGTGAGGGCGTCGGCCAGGTGGCGCAGGTCGCCGGGGCGGTCGATGCCGGCGGGCAGGCGGTCGGCGGCGAACCCGCCGTCCATGTCGCTCCCGAGCCCGACATGACGCGTGGAGCCCGCGAGTTCGCACACGCGTTCGACGTGGGCGAGCGAGTCGTCGATGGTCGCGCGGCGTTCGTCGGCGCGACGGGAGAGGAACGCCGAGTAGAGGTTGAGCCCGACGACGCCGCCCCGACGCACGATCTCGCGGATGGCGCGGTCGGTGAGGTGACGCTGCGTGGGGGACGCGCCGTCGCGGTCGATCAGCGCGCGGCAGTTGCTGTGGCTCGCGACCACCACGCGCTCGGTCGCCTGGAAGAGATCGTCGAGCGCGCGATCGGAGAGATGCGACGCGTCGTGCAGCACGCCGGCCGCGTCCATCGCGCGGACGAGGTCGCGCCCCGCGGGCGTCAGGCCGGTGCGATCGTCCGGGGGCGTCTGGTTGCCCGAGGCGTAGCGCGACGAACGCGCCCACGTCAGCCCGATCATGCACACGCCCCGCGCCGCCCACCACGCGAGGTCGTCCGCGTCGCGGATCGGGTCGGCGTTTTCCATGAGGATGCCCAGGCGCAGCGCGTCGGCGCGCGTGGCCCGGGCGACGCGCCCGTCGAGCGACGGCGGCACGACCTCCGCCACGCCCATCCCGCCCCGCACCTCGCCCACGCCCTCGGGGGCGCGCAGGCGTGCCGGGAGGTCGAGCGTCACCAGCCCGGCGTCGGCCCAGGTGACGTACGCCTCCAACTGCGCCCGCGCCCGCCGGTGCGCCCCGGCGAAGTCGCCGGGCGCGTACTGCTCGGGGCCGGGGGGCTCGGGGTGATCCGCGGGGAGCACTTCGGTGAAGATGGTGCCAAGGGCCATCCGCACGCCCCCCTCGCGCAGGGCGGGGAGCGTGACCGCCGCGGGCGGGTGGGGTCCGGCGGCGGGGCCCGCAAGGGCGTCCAGCGGCGCGGTCATGTCCCGCCCGGCCACGGCGAGGTACGCCAGGTCGAGGTGCGCGTCGAACCAGAGCATGGGGGCCCGGGCGGGCATGGCGGGAGCGTACCGGCGCCGGGCGGCTGGGGGTGCTGGGGGGGAGAGTGGGGGTGATCCGCCGGGGCGGGGTGCCGACCGGGTACCATCGCGTCTCGCACCGGAGGACGCCATGCCTGAGAACCCTGCTCACTACGCCGAACTGTGTGCCCACCTGCGTCAGATCGCGATGCTCGATTCGATCGCGCAACTGGCCGGGTGGGATCAGGAGACGTACATGCCCGAGGCCGCCGGCGCCGGGCGTGCCGAGTCGCAGGCGATCCTCGCGGGCATCATCCACGAGCGCCGGACGAACCCGCGCCTGGGCGAACTGCTGGCGGCGTGCGAGGGCGATTCGTCGCTCACCGGCGACGAACGCATCAAGGCGAACCTCCGCGAAGTCCGGCGCGACTACGACCGGCACACGAAACTGCCCAAGGAGTTCGTCGCGGAACTCACGAAACTCGGGAGCGAGGCCCAGGAGGTCTGGAAGAAGGCGCGCGAGAAGAGCGACTTCGCGCTCTTCCGCCCGTACCTCGACCGCATGGTCGGGCTCCAGCGCCGCAAGGCCGAGTACCTCGGCGTGCGCGACGGGGGCGAGGCCTACGACGCGCTGATCGACCTGTACGAGCCCGACACGACCGCCCGGGAGATCGAGGCGGTCTTCACGCCCCTGCGGGCGCGCCTGAGCGACCTCATCGCGAAGGTCCGCGCGTCGAAGGCGAAGGTCTCCACGCGCTGCCTCGACGTGAAGATCGATCCCGCGTCCCAGCACGCCTTCGGCCTGGCGGTGCTCGAGGCCATCGGGTTCGACCTCACCGCCGGGCGGCTCGACACCACGGCCCACCCGTTCTGCTCGGGGCTCGGTCCCGGCGACACGCGCCTGACCACCCGCTACCGCGAGCAGCGCTTCACCGACGCGCTCTACGGCACGATGCACGAAGCGGGGCACGGCATCTACGAGCAGGGCCTGCCCAAGCGCGCGAAGGACGGCTCGGTGTCCGACCTGTTCGGCACGCCCCTGGCCGACGCGATCTCGCTGGGCATCCACGAGTCCCAGAGCCGCATGTGGGAGAACTTCGTGGGGCGCAGCAAGGCGTTCTGGAAGTGGGCGCTCCCGCGCACGCGCAAGCACTTCGGCAAGGCGCTGGGCAAGTGGTCGCCCAAGGACCTGTACCACGCGACGAACACCGTGACGCCCAGCCTGATCCGCGTCGAGGCCGACGAAGCCACGTACAACCTGCACATCATGATCCGGTTCGAACTCGAGCGCGCGATCCTGCGGGGCGACCTGCAGGCGAAGGACATCCCCGGCGAGTGGAACGCGCGGTACAAGGAGTACCTGGGCATCAAGGTGCCCGACGATCGGCGCGGGTGCCTGCAGGACGTGCACTGGTCGTTCGGCCTGTTCGGGTACTTCCCCACGTACACGCTGGGGAACCTCTACGCCGCCCAGTTCTGGGAGAAGATCCAGGAGGACCTGCCCGACCTGTCGCGCGATATCGGCAAGGGGCGCTTCGAGGACCTGAAGACCTGGCTGAACAAGAACATCCACGCGCACGGACGCCGCTACACCGCGGGCGACCTGTGCCAGCGCGTCACGGGCAAGCCTCTCTCGGCCGACCCGCTGATGCGCCACCTCACAGCGAAGGCCGAGCAGGTCTACGGGATCTGATCCCCCGGGCACGTGCGGGGTGATTCTCGGACGCATCCGGCGTTCGCAGCCCCTGCAATTCGCGTGTTCGTCCGGCAAGGGAATTCCACGCGGACCGCGTGATCGATCCCCGCGCGATCGGTTCGTCCGTTCCCCCGCGTGCGACGCGCGCACGCCGCGTCGCCCCACGTTCGCGACGGATTCCGCGCCCGTGCGGCTCCTCGCGCGACGGGCACGCGCCGATCCACTGTGCGGCCGCGATGGGCATGACGGGCGAACCCGTCTCTCCCGACGCGGGACCCGAGGAGCGTGGGACGATGCGGACTCTTCATCTGGGCGACCTGCTGGTGAAGCACGGCGTGCTGAGCGAGGCGCAGCGCGACGCGGTGCTCGCGGCGCAGAAGGATCGGGGTGGTCCCTTCGGCGCGCTCGCCGAGCAGATGTTCGGCGTGAGCAGCGCCGCCGTCGAGCGGGCATGGGCCGAGCAGTTCGACACGCTCGCCCCGCACATCGACCCGCGCTCGTACCCCGTGCAGCAGCGCGTGCTCGAAGTGATCTCCCGGCGTCAGGCGTGGCAGTTCCGCGTCCTGCCGCTGGAACTCCGCGGGAGCGAGCTCGTGCTCTGCACGACGCGCGAGGCGCTCGTGCGGGCGCTGAAGTTCACCGGCTGGCGCCTCGGACACGCGGTGCAGTTCGTCCTGGCCGAGCCCCGTCCGCTGGGGGAGGCCATGGAGCGGTACTACCCGATGTCCGGGATGCACGCCGGCGTGATCTCCGAACCCCTGCCCATGGCGGGGTAGTTCGCCCGGAGGTAGGAGAGGGGTGGCTCGGGCGTGCCTTGGCGCGCCCGTGTCCACGCGCGGGGTGAACGGGATTGGGCCCGGCGCTCCCTACCATCCCGCTCGCCATGCCCCCTCCCGCCAAGCACAGATCCGCCAAGACCGCCGCCAAGCCCGCCACCTCCAAGCCCAGGGCCTCGAAGAAGCCTGCTGCGAAGCGGGCGTCCGCCGACGAGTCCTGCCGCACCGTCGCGTTCGTGAGTCTGGGCTGCCCCAAGAACCTGGTGGACTCCGAGAAGATGCTCGGCCTGCTCGCGCAGCAGGGCATCGCGCCCGTGCCCTGCGCCCCCGACGATCCCGCGTTCGGCAACGCCGACGCGGTCGTCGTGAACACCTGCGGCTTTCTCGAAGCCTCGAAGGATGAGTCCCTGGGCGTCATCAAGGAAGCCATCGCCGCCAAGGCGCGGGGCGACGTGCGCCGCGTCGTCGTCGCCGGGTGTCTCGTGCAGCGTCACCGCGCGAAGATGCTCGAGTGGGCCCCGGGGATCGACGCGATGGTCGGCGTGTTCGACCGCGACCGGATCGTCGACGCCGTGTTCGGCCCGCGCACCGCGCGCGAACGCCGCGAAACGCACGACGAGCCCCGCTACTGGATCGCCGGCAACGCGCTCGTCGCCGCCAAGGCGCGGGGCGTCACGACGACCGGGCTGACCGTCCACGGCAAGGACGCCCGCGGCGTGGGCTACTTCGAGGACGATTCCGCCCGCCTGCGCCTCACGCCCCGCCACTACGCGTACCTCCGCATCAGCGAGGGCTGCAACCAGAACTGCGCCTTCTGCACCATCCCCAGCATCCGCGGCAAGATGCGCAGCAAGGCCCCCGACCGCATCCTCGCCGAGGCCCGCGAACTCATCGCCGACGGCGCGTTCGAACTCCTCCTCATCGGCCAGGACACCACGTCCTACGGCGACGACATCGGGCTTGGGCTGGGGGCCACGCCCACGTCGAACGCGCCCGCGTCGTGGGCCCCGCCCGGCGGGTTGCCCAGCCTGCTCCGCGCCCTCTCCGACACCATGGACGAGATGGGCTCGCGCGGCTGGATGCGCCTCATGTACGCCTATCCCAGCAACTTCACCGACCCGATCATCGACGCCTTCGCCGACCTCTCCCGGCGCGGGCGCCTGCTCCCGTACCTCGACATCCCCCTCCAGCACGCGGCGGATCGCGTGCTGGAGCGCATGCGCCGTCACGTCACGCGCGCCCAGCAGGCCCGCGTCATCCGGCGCCTCCGCGAGCGCGTGCCGGGCATGGCCATCCGCACGACGTTCATCAGCGGCTTTCCCGGCGAGACCGAGGACGACCACCGCGAACTCCTCGAGTTCATCGAGGACATGCGGTTCGACGCCGTGGGCGTCTTCGAGTACAGCCACGAGGAGGGCACCGTCGCGGGCACGATGGAGCGCGACCCCGCGCTCGCGGTCGATCCCGAGACCAAGGCCCGCCGGCGCGCCGAGGTCATGGAACTCCAGCAGCGGATCGCCTTCGCGCACGCCGCCGACCTCGCCAAGCGCCACGCCGACCCCGCGCACGCCCTCGACGTGCTCATCGACGCGCCCCTGCGCACCAGCGGGCGCCAGACGAGCGGCGTGGGCAAGGGCGGACGCCTCTACCAGGGGCGCACCCGCTTCCAGGCGCCGCAGATCGACGGCGTGACGTTCGTCCAGAGCCGCGAGGCGCTCTCGCCGGGCGAGGTCGTCCGCTGCGTGCTGACCGACAGCGACGGGTACGACCTCGTCGCCCGCCCGGTCGACGACGCGCAGCGCACGCTCGGCCTGAAGGTGCTGCGCTAGCCCCGGAACGCGCCGCGCAGCAGCGCGAGGCTCTTGGGGATCGCCGTCCGCCAGTCCTCGCGCCCTTCGAACTCCAGGCTGATCCACCCGCGGTAGTGATGCCGCCGCAGCATCGCCGCGATGCGCGGGTAGTCGAGGTCGAGCGTGTACCACTTCCCGCCGCCGAAGTAGGTCTTGGCCTGCACGAAGCACGCGTGCGGCGCCATCATCTCCAGGCGGTCGTACGGGTCTTCGAGGAAGTTCCCCGTGTCGAGCGTGCACCGCAGCCAGGGCGAGTTGACGGCGTGCACGATCCGCAGCACGCCCTCGGGCGTGAGCCCCAGCCCCCAGTGGTTCTCGAGCCCCATCGTCACGCCGCACCGGGCCGCGAGGTCCGTGCACTCGGCGAGCGAATCGATGACCCACCGGAAGGCCTCGTCCTCGGTCACGCCCTCGATGGGGCGCTCGACGCCGCGGTCTTTCATGAGTTGATCGAAGTCTTTGGTCGTGCCCCAGCGTCCGGTGTTGACGCGCATCGTGGGGATGCCCATCGCCCCGGCCAGTTCGATGCAGTGCTTCGTGTGCGCGATGTTCTTCCGGCGTTCCGCCGGGTCCTGATGCACGAAGCCCTGGTGAATCGAGAACCCCACCAACGGGCAGCCTTCGAGCAGTGATACCTGCTTCAGGCGTTGGAGCGTCGCGTTGTCCTCGCCGTCCATCTGGCGATGGAGGATCTCCACGCCGTCGAACCCCATGCGGGCGGCGTGACGGACGCACTCGTCCACCGGCACGCGGTCGCCCTCGTTGAACCGCCAGAAGGAGTAGGTGGAGACGGCGATGGAGTTGCCCCGGGCCGGGGGCTCGGGCTCGCGGGGCCCCGGGATACCGCCCTCCCGTACCGCGAGGGCCGGGGTGAGGGCCGCGGGGGCGAGGGCCGCCGTCGCCCCCGCCGATGCCGATGCCGCCAGGAACGCGCGCCGCGTGGTCATGGAACCTCCTGCCCGGAGTCTACCGAGCCCCAGGCCCATCTCCACGCGCCCCCCCCCGCCCCCGGTTGTGCACCGGCGCTCGCCCCCCCGCCGATATACCCCCCGCCATGCTCCGGCTCGGGCATTCCATCGCGCTCATCGCCCTCGCGCTGCTCACCATCGGCGTGGTGATGGTCAACAGCGCCGACATGCGCGTCGCCTCCCCCTCGGGCGACAATGTCGCCCCGGCCATCACCGCCGAGTCCATCCTCTTCTCCCGCTCCACCATCTACATGGCCCTCGCCCTGGGCGCGATGGCCCTGGGGGCGATGCTCCCCGTCCGGGCCCTGGCGGCCCGCCTGGTAGGGTCGGCTCGCTCACCGAATGCCGACCCGCGCGTCCTCCGCATCCTCCTCCTGGGCACCCTCGCCCTGGCCCTCGTGTGCCTCCTCGTCTACGTCCCCGGGCTTTCCCGCGAGATCAACGGCGCCCGGCGCTGGCTCCGCCTGCCCGTGCCGGCCCTGGGCGACGCCCTCTCCGTCCAGCCCAGCGAGATCGCCAAGTGGGGCATGGTCGCCCTGATGGCGTGGTACGCCGCCGCCGCCGGGCCCGCCCTGCACCGCTTCTGGACCGGGCTCGTCCCCGCGCTCCTCAGCGTCGGCGTCATCGGCGCGCTCATCGTCAAGGAAGACCTGGGCACGGGCGTGCTCATCGTCGGCGTGGCGGCCCTCGTCCTCGTCGCCGGCGGCGCCCGCCTCTGGCAGTTCCTGCTCTTCGCCCCCCTGGGCATCGCCGGCGTCGTCTCCGCCATCATCACCAGCGACTACCGGGTGAAGCGCATCCTCGCCTTCGTCGACCCCTACGCCGACCCCCAGGGCATCGGCTACCACACCATCCAGTCCCTCATCGCCATCGCCAACGGCGAGGGCTGGGGGCGCGGGCTCGGGCACGGCCTGCAGAAGTTCGGCTACCTCCCCGAAGACCGCACCGACTTCATCTTCCCCGTCATCTGCGAGGAACTCGGCATCGCCGGCGCCGCCGTCGTCTGCACCCTCTTCATCGCCCTCATGTACTGCGGCTGGTCGATCGTCCGGCGCGAGCCCGCCATGCTCCTGCGCCTCTTCACCTTCGGCGTCATCGTCACCATCGGCCTCCAGGCCGTCATCAACCTCGCCGTCGTCACCGGGCTCGCCCCGACCAAGGGCATCGCCCTCCCGCTCCTTTCCTCCGGCGGCACGGGCTGGATCCTCACGTCCTTCTGCCTCGGGCTGGTCATCGCCGTCGAGCGCACCCAGCCCGAGAGCGACCGTCCCGCCCTCGCCCACCCGCACGCCGCATGAGCACCCTCCGCGCGACCTTCGTCTTCGCCGGCGGGGGCACCGGCGGGCACATCTACCCCGCGCTCGCCGTCGCCCGCGCGCTCCGCGACCTCACGCCCGACCCGGTCGTCCGCTTCCTCGTCTCCCAGCGCCCGCTCGATACCGCCATCCTCACCCGCGAACTGCCCCCCGGCGGCCCGTGGTCCTTCGCGCCTATCCCCGCCCAGCCCTTCTCGACGCGCCCCGCGGGGTTCTACCGCTTCGTCACCCGCTGGGGCGAGGCCGTCCGCGCCGCCCGCGATGAAATCAGAGCCGCGAGGGAGCAGGGCCCGGTCGTGCTCGGGGCGTTCGGCGGGTTTGTCGCCGCTCCCGCCGCCCAGGCCGCCCGGGTCGAACGCGTCCCGGCGCTCCTTGTAAACCTCGACGCCGTGCCCGGCAAGGCCAACCGCTGGATCGCCGGGCGCGTCCGGCGGGTCCTCACCGCCTCGCGCCTCGCCCCGGGGTGCGAACGTCCCGGGTGGGAGGTCATCCCCCCGATCGTCCGCCCAGAGGCCCTCGCCCCCGAGCCACCCGCCCGGTGTCGGGCTTCGTTCGATCTCGACCCCGACCGCCCCACGCTACTCGTAACCGGCGGCAGCCAGGGCGCGGGGAGCATCAACGCCCTGCTCGCCGCCCTCGCGGCGTTGCCCGAATCCCCCCTGCGTGCGTGGCAGGTGATCCACCAGACCGGGGCCAAGGCCGCCGACGCCGCCCGGAGCGCGTACGAGCGGGCGGGCGTCCGCGCGTGGGTGGGGGAGTTCATCGAGTCGATGGGCCGGGCGTGGGGGGCGGCCGACCTCGCGATCTGTCGCGCCGGCGCGGGGAACGTCGCCGAGGCCTGGGCCAACCGCGTGCCGTGCGTCTTCCTGCCCTACCCGCACCACCGCGACCAGCACCAGGCGCACAACGCCCGCGCGCTCGCCGACGCGGGGGGGGCGGTCATCGCTCCCGACGCCATCGACCCCGAGGCGAACCTGGGGCGCCATGGCGACACCCTGCGAGCGCTCCTTACCGATCACGCGAGGCTGGGCGCGATGCGTGACGCCCTGGGCGCGCTGGGCCCGGCCGATGGGGCCGCACAGGCCGCACGCGCGCTCGCGGCGCTCGTCAATCCGACGTAATTTCCGTTTCGATTCCCACCCGCGCGTCGTACACTGAGCGCATGATCGGCGCCCCCGCGCACACCCCCGGTCGCTCGTTCCGCTGCGTGCTGCTGCACCCGCGTTCGCGCCCGCCCCGCCCGGAACTCATGGCGGCCCTGGCGCGCCCGTCCTTCCGCATCTTCCACTGCGACAACGAGTTCGCCGCCCTCGCCCACCTCTGCGCCCGGGAGGGCGACCCCGCCCCGCGCGCCGACGAGGGCACCATCCTGCTGCTCGTCGAACCCGGTGATCTGGACGCGCCGGTCGAACTCGTCGACGCACTGGACCGCTACGTGCCCGGTGCTTCCATCTGGATCTACGACTCGCGCGCGACGCCCCGCCTCAAGGCCCTCGACCCGGAGGACCTCACGACCTGGCGGGTGGAGCGAGCCCACGTCGAGCCCCCCCGCCCCCCGACCCCCGCCCCGATCTCCGCTCCGCGTGCCCCCCAGACGCCCCCGGCGCGCGACCTCACCCCACGCCTGCGCCTCGCGGGCGAGGGCACGCTGCCCGCCGAAGTTTCACCTGTTCAGGTGGTCGGGCCGGGCGTGCCGGACCCCGTGCCGGACGTGAAGCCCAAGGCTCAGCCGCCCGCGGCGGAGGCACCCTACCAGCCCCCGCAGCCAGTGTCGTCTGTGACGCCTGCGCCGACTGTGGCGCCTGTGCGTCCGATACACACGCTCCTGAGCGACGAAGAACTCGCAATGCTCTTGTCAGGGGAGCCCGAGAAACGTACATAGTGGGTGTCGTGTGCTTCGCCCGCAGGCCATGCGGGCGGGGCAGGCGGTCCGCTCGATCCCGCGGAGTGCGGGGGGCGTACTTCGGGGTGGGGGGATGTGGGGGTCGGGGAACGCCCCGACGGGCCACGGCTGGCCGACGAGGAGCGCGGTTGTGCCGAGCGAGAGCAGGGCTGATGTTCGGGTTGTGTTGGTAGGCCGAACGGGGCTGGATGCCGCGTTGCGCCTCGACCCGTCGATCGAACTGCTCCGCGCCGCCACGCCCCTGGAAGCCATCGGAGAACTCGCGACGCCGATCGACGCCGACTCGCCCGGGCGGGCGGTGGTGGTGGTGGCGTCGCGGGTGGAAGGGCTCTTGGAGGGGACCGAGCAGGACGCGGCCCGCGCGGGCGACTTCGTCGGCGCGATGCGCGTCGCGTCGCCGGGGGTCGTGGTGCTGGGCGTGGCGAACGGCTCGCCCGTCCCCGGCGCGTTCGACGGCGCCCTGACGCCCGACGCCCCCGCCGAGGCGCTGCGATCGGCCATGCGCTGGCGCCCCGGGACGCGCGACCACGCCGGCGTCGTGCGTCCGCTCGCGGCGTCGACCACGCCGGCCCCGCCCCGCGTGCAGGTCCGCCCCGAGGACGAACTCATCGGCGATCTTCTGGCGGCACAGCCCGAAGCCCCTCCCGAATCGCGGCAGCCCCCACGCGCACCGGCGCCGCAAGCCCCCGTCGGTGAGCGGGCGCACGACGCCCCCACGGACGGCGTGCTCGTACAGGTTCTGCTGCGCGGGCAGGACGTGCTGCACCCGGCGATCGACCTGATCCGCCGGCGGCTCAACGACGACGGGGTCGAGTTCGTCGCGTCCGCGGGCGGGCACGTGCAGCCCCGCTGCGTGCCGGTCACGTGGGAAGGGCCCGGGGGTGTGTGCTACGGGCACCTGGGCTCGGCGCGCACGCCGCCGGAGGCGCTGTCGCCGCACGCGCGGTGGCTCGCGTCGTGGCTGCGGCTGCGCGACCAGCACGGGCAGTTGCGCGAGGCGGCGTTCACGGATTCGCTCACCGGCGCGTGGAACCGCCGCTACTTCGAGCGGTTCCTGCGGGGCACGATCGAGCAGGCCCGCGAGCAACGCCGCCCGGTGACGATCCTGCTGTTCGACATCGACGACTTCAAGAAGTACAACGACCTGTACGGGCACGACGCGGGGGACGAGATCCTCCGCGAGACGGTGAACCTGCTGCGGAGCGTGATCCGCCCGAGCGACCGCGTGTGCCGCGTCGGGGGCGACGAGTTCGCGGTGATTTTCCACGAGCCCGAGGGTCCGCGTCAGGAGGGCAGCCGCCACCCGTCCGACGTGTTCGAGATCGCCCGGCGCTTCCAGGAGCAGGTGCTCATGCACCGCTTCCCGAAACTGCTGGACTGTGCGCCGGGGACGCTGACGATTTCCGGCGGGCTGGCGGCGTACCCGTGGGACGGCGCGACGCCCGAAGAACTGCTGTGCCGCGCCGACCAGTTGGCGATGGCGAGCAAGCGCCAGGGGAAGAACGCGATCACGCTGGGCCCGGGCGCGATGCGCCTAGGCGGGGCGTGATCGACCGTGGGCGTCGGGAGCAATGTCGGCGTGTGCCCTGCGGGAGCAGGGCGATTACCGGCCGTTGCATATCGGCTGATTCTTCGCGAGGTGCTCGCGGATCATGTCGGCGATCTTCGGATCGTCGATCAGACGGGCGAGTTCCGCCTCGGGCTCGGTGATGGGCTCGTCGCCCAAGGTCCACCCCTTCGGCACCGCCATGTTCGGAACCACGCCGAGTTCTTCGGCGCCTGCGACGTGCTTGACGTTCGGGGTAATGCGTGTCATGTGTGCTACCTTCCTCCGCGGCGATCATTCCGCACTGATTGACCATTCAATCAATGCGCGAAGGTTGGAAATTTCCGGAGTCACGGGGGGAAAACGTGCGAAATAGTTGCATACTTGCGAGCAGGACCGAGAACCGGCCCAGCGCCGCATCACCGCTCCCCGTGATGGGGCGGATCGGACCGGCCTGAAACGGCGCGAGCCCCTGCCCATGCCCGAGAACACGCCGAAGAACTCGGAGCAGGTGCCTGACGAGCCCCCCTCGCCGGCAGAACTCTGGAGGTGTGCGTCGGAGGCGGCCGCCATGGGCGCGGCGATGCACAGCCCCCCCGGGCCTGAGCGAGACGACCTTGCCGCCGCGGTCCGGGACCGGCTCGTGCGGGCGTATCCGTTGCTGGCGCAGGACGCGGACGCGTACGCGCGTCTGGCCGGGAAAATCGCGGCGAATGAACAGGCGGCGAAGCACCGTCAGCGCACGCGGCGGGAACGCATCCGACGCGTGGTGGCCCGCGGCAAGGCCACGGCTGCGGGAGGCGAAGAGCCCACCGAGGACGCGGCGCTCCGGGCGGCCATGTCCGAAGCGCTCGATGCGCTGACGTCCGAGGAGCGACTGCTGCTCCAACTCCGCGTCGACGCAGGGCTCACCTTCGCGCAGACCGCCGAGGTCTTGGGTGTGCCGCAGAGCACCGTCCATGGTCGGTTCGCGGCCATGATGCGGCGCCTGCGGGCCACGCTGGCGGACCGGGCCGCCAACGACGAGACGCTCGCGCACGCGCTCCGCGCACGCGGCTATCCCTGAAGTTCTCCCTTGAGCAGGAAGACGTGCAAGTGCTCGCCGGTCACGCCGTCGGGCGGGGAGACGTAGAACAGAAAGCGCAGGTTGAGACGAGGCTGCATCCGGAGAACGCGTGCCGCCAGCCATCTGGCTTTCGAGAACGTGTACCACGCGATGTAGACGGGCAGATCCTGTTCCCAGGCGTAACGGAGATCGCCCGCGATCAGCTCCGATTCGGAGTCCGCCGGGTGAATCTCCGAAGGAGAGGCGTGCCATGCGGCCTTAAAGCGCATCCAGTCCAACTCGTCGGGGCGGAGCAAACGCAGGCTGCCTCTTCCAGCGTGGTAGTCATCGCAGAGTCGCGACAGAATGAACCGCATGTGATCCTGTGCATCCTGATGGATGCTCGGCAACTCCGCGCGAAAGTAGAGCAGCGCCTTGTTCTGCACCTGAAACATGCACATGCAGTGCCCCCCGGCCATAACTCGTCCGCAGAGTCCTCTGATACGGATCCCCGCCGGAGCTCGTGCGCGTTCGGCGCATGATCGGGACTTGCGCCATGTCGTGTGATGTGGGAT